>Ga0056131_1000149_pt1 | contig 14152 bp, 8 predicted proteins | sample WorMetLIZISLAND1_2_FD_67480 | JGI IMG/M metagenome (GOLD analysis project Ga0056131, IMG submission 67480) | Marine gutless worms symbiont microbial communities from Max Planck institute for Marine Microbiology, Germany - Olavius clavatus LIZARD... ...
GCTGATACCTAAACGTCACGGACAGACAGACAGACAGACAGACAGACAGACGGACGACTTACTGTCGCATTACCGCGCTCTGCGCTAGCATCGCGTGGTAAAAATCCTCAAAGAATCTTTTAAATGGCAGCTTGCTAACACAGTAAAGATGGAAAATGATCTTAAAATGGTTATACTCCTATGTATGTGTATGTGTTTGCTATGATGGTGATGATGATGATGATGTTGATGATGAAGAAGGTGAGACTGGAGATTATTACTATAGACATACGTAATGTTTTTTTAGTTCATAAACGTTTACTCCAGTTAATCACATTTCTCAAACAGTTCGTTTCTCCTGGGTAGATGTATTAGAAATGTTGTTAAATATAAACCATGTATGAGCAAATAACTCGAAGGGCTGTTGGTATATGATGCAGTCAGTTTGGTGATTATGAAGGTTAGATTGACATGGTTTAGATATGTTGAACATACAGATGATGCTGATTGTGTTACAGTGGAGGTCAGGGGAACTAGTCTTAGGCGCTGTAGGAGAAATGTTTCGTCAGTTGGTGCCAAGGACAATGTAAAATGTAAGGAGATGATGCACAGTTGGAGAAGAAGAATTAAGGCGAAACCAGCTAACTCAAAAACATTGTGTGTATGTATGTAGGATGAGAGTGCAGTGAGCCAGCGGAAAAGATTTACACGAGTGGAAATGGCTCGCGTGCTGCTAGAGCGTAATCAGTACAAAGAACGATTGCTGGAGCTGCAGGAGAGTGTTCGTTGGGCAGAGATGATCCGAGCAACTCGCGATCAGCCCGATGCTGTTAGTGGCAGGAAAAAGTCGTCAATATGGAACTTGTTAGTAATGATTTGTTGCACATTGAATACTGCTAATATATCTTCATTTAAATAGGTTTTTACCGAAAAGTCTCTTGTTAGCAGAAAGTTTAAGTAAAAAGTAATGGTAGAAGTGTTTTTAGTTTCTTAGAAATAATAATTGTCACGAAATATACTGAGAAAATAGGCATTGTCATTAGCAGTTTGCTGACAATGTCTGCTGTTTAACATCAGCATTTTTGTAGCATGTGCTGTCAGCTATTTTGCATTGTTACACTCTCTCTATAATGGTGATCATTTTGCATGCACAGTGATGAACCTGTCCCCATCCATTGATCCAAACACTAGCAAAAGAAAAAATAATCACTGTGGACATACACTACAGCCACTTTGCTACGTGCCATTATTATGACTTTGCTCTAGCTGTAGAACGAGAGATGTGAGTTCGTTACAGTGATATACACTGTGTTCCAGAAAATAAACACCCACTCATGTTTTCTTCTATATCACAGTTGAAAATGTTTAGTTTTAACGAAATTTTCAGGGAATGTAACTGTAGTAACTATGGAAAAATTGGCTAGTGAAACAACTGAGTGTGTTTGTGACTGTTAATGTTCATTATTGTCATCATTGTTGTCATTTACTTTCACATGTAAGTAAGTAAGTAAGTAAGTAAGAGTGCTTATACCCGGCGCAATTAAAACAAAGAAGTCACAATGCGCCGAGTTTCAGCGAAACAAAACTGTCTTAAGTAGCCGCCTAAACTCGTTTAGGCAAATGTCTTGCTGTCGTATGTAAATGTATAAGTATTTATAACTGTAGATGTGGAGGACAGACAGGCACTGGCACAGTGTTTTTTAGTGACTGCCCTAAAACCTAAACATATCTCAATACATGTTAAAAGCAGTCTAAAAGTACAGCTACAGAAACAGTTACGCAGTAATCTAGTTAGCCACTAAGTAAAGTAGTGTCAATTACATCAAGGGATGTTTTGAATTTACTTCATTAGTACACTGGTTGATGATGAATATTGCAGTGGCTTTTTGTATTGTTGTCTTTTTGTTTTCATATTTACATGTGCAAAATGCCAAAAATTTTGTCAAAAACTATTTTGTAAGCATGTAATGTGAAGCATTTCCAGGCATCTGTGCATATTTGTCGTGCTCTGGTGCCACATATTTGCCACATGTTTGAGGTTGTTAGTTTGGTTGCTGTATTGTAAGGATGGTTTGTTTTGTTCTGTTTATAGTTTTAGTCGACTGTTTACTTCGTCCGATAGACCGTCCAAGAAGCTGAGTACTTCCCCAGCATTGTCATACAAGGGCAGTGCTAAACAGGGATCTGTTCGACCTGTCGGTGATCCAAACCGGACCAGTCGTGAACGAACCGATGGTCAGATGTCGAGAGCATTTGATTTTCTTCAGGATGACTTGTACGTAAACAACTATCATTAGTGACTGTATGCATGGCATGTTGTGTAGTTAGTGCTTTTGGAATGATTCTGTCCTTTGTATTGGTGTTTTTGTTTGTTTTCTGTTTATTTTAGTGCCATTTGTGAGTGTAAGTTTACTTATTCTTGTTTATTTCCACATTACTGTGTATTGCGTACATTACTACACTGTATATCAAAGTTATATATCATGCACAATGTTTTTACAAGGATTGTTCAAAAAGTTCTTAGCCTAACACAGCTAGCTACAACATATGTTTACCATATTTTGTCACTTTTTAACAGAGCCTCTTGTAACAGATATGCACTTGTTCTAGTGTTTCTCGAAAGTTGTAGAAAAACTCTTGTACTTGGTCTTCTAGCCATACATATAACATCCATATCATTAGTAAATTTGCATCTTCTTGAGTATTCCTTCGGCTTACAAAACAAATAGAAGTCACTCGGTGCTAAATCTGATGAATAATATTTATCAGATTTAGTTGTGTGTCGGGTCACACTTAACAATGCATCGGACTATCAGGCTAACAGACTACTAACCCTAACCCTAACCTTAGTCTGTTAGTTCGTTAGCCCGATAGTCTGTTGGGCCGAAAGTCTGATAGCCTGTTAGTCCGATAGTCTGGTCCAATAGTAGTTTGTTAGCCCGATAGTCCGATGCATTGTTGAGTGTGACCGTTTATTTACTTAATACCTTATAGCTGCTCACACTTTGTGGTTTTCCATGTTCATGTCATCTACTTACGATAGCAATGGGAGAAAGCCAGCATGCTGTCATTTGAAAAAGTAGCCCAAAGTAGTTTCTGTATTCATCGCGTGAACCGAGTGAACTCTCGCAATGGCTCTGCCATGACGACAGCACTATAAATATTGTCGTGGTTATTATTATTATTATTATTAGCCCAAGCATACAATGTCCAATGGTGTTGTGATGAGTGGAACTAAACACTGACAAAGTATCAGAATAATTTATCATGTCTTTCTATATCAGTCACAAACTTTTTGAACGGCCCTTATATAACACATATTGTGATTTATATAAAATGGCTTGAAAATTGTATAAGCAAAATTTATGTTACTGTTCTGTGCATCATATTTCATAATTTTGTGAGTATACTTTCTGCTTATTCGTTTAAGTATTCTGCTTTTTGTGTTTGATTTTTAAAAATTTATTTCCTGTGGAAAAGACATTTTTGAATGAATTTATCATCTGTTCTTACACCCACACACCATTTTAACGGCCATTTTCCAAGTAAACTGGGTTAGCTGGTTGCTCCCTTGATTTGCACTCTCCTGAGCATCCTCACAGGGCAGGCCAAAAACTCTTCGTACCCATGGGGTATTTTGGTCTGTACCCTTCGCACTTACTTTAACAACCACGACAATATCCTGAGGGGTTCTGAAGCAAAGGTTTTTGCAGATCAGATGCCCTTCCTGTCCCCCAACCAGCAGATGTCAAAGCACTGAAGGCACAAATTTATCATGTATTCCATATATTTGAAAGCTAATTATCAGAATTTTTGGTATGTAGCCTAAAGGCAGTTACAGCAGTGGGTTGTACAAAGATTCCCTTACAGCACTTATACCACAAACCGTTTCCTTGTTTGCTTTTTTGTCCCGGGCTTTAACTGTGGGATGTTTCCACTTTGTCTTGTGCTAATGGTTTAAAAAAATTCTGTTAATTTTCTGTGTTGGTTTCATGCAGTAGACTAAGCTGGCTGCCTGTCGTTTTATTATTTTTATGTTCTGTGCGTTTGAGCATTGTTGTGTGATACGTCAGCACTCAGCAGCATCAGGAAAAGAACCTGGCCAAAGTGGCTGTGATGCTTTAGAAATTACTCACTTTCCAAGTGCACATATCCAAGCTGTCACACTTCGGACTGCACATCTTTTTCTGTAGTTATTTTTGTAGTAGTTGGTCACAAATGCAAATAGTCAGACCGAGACATTTGGCTTTGTGCAAATGTGCATGTATGTGTCGCTGCATGGTTCTGTACTGTAGTGTTGACACTTCTAAACCTGTGTTGGATGATAAAGCTCGGTGAGTTGATGCTTCGCTGTCTGTCATTTTCCTAGATATTTTCTTTTTGCTACTTTTTTTTCGGTTATCATGCTGTTAGCATTCTTTATATATGAGCTGGTGCAAAGAATTTAAGAAGTAAGCCACTAACTTCATCAGATGTTCACTGATTTTCAGAATTCTTTTCACAGTCACTGTCTGCAGTAAATTTGCAATAAATTATTAATTAAAGAGCTCACCACACCTTGATAGATGTGCTAGATTAAATTGGCAGTTTTCTGCCAGTTTGTAAGCACATGTTAAAATCATGTCATATTGTATTGTATGAATACTTTGCCAAACTGTGTTGTGAAATATTAGTATTCAGAAAATGTCAGTAACATTTCATAGTGTAGTGAAGCACCCCAGACGTGGAGGAATCTTTCACTTTATTGTAAGCTTTTTCTTTAATGTGTATGCCAGTGAAAGAATTGTGAAAATTGATCCTAAACTTTTAACCTGATGTACTTGTGACAAAAACTTGGTGGCTTACTTTTTTGGTCATTTTTGTATGTGAGATATGTGGTAGCTTTGTGTATGCTACAACATTTTATTTCTAGTAATGCTGGCTGCCAATTAATTGTTTGCTGCTAATGGTGTCGCCCAGTATTATTTTGCCTTTGTGTATGTTTAAATGCATATGCATGAGATGGACCTGAATGGCATATGATTAGATGGATTTTGGAGTTTACAGTGAATGAAAGGAAGGAAAATGCCGAGCTGAGACACTGGATTGGAACCAGGAAGCTTGATGATAACAATGGGTGGATTTTTGGAAGTTTTTGATGTATTGAATATAAAGATGCTGCTGATTGGGTCAAGCATTGGTAATGGAGATTGATGGAACTAGAGAGTTGGGTTGATCAAGCATGATTTGAAAATTTTTGGTCATTCCCCAGAGGATGCACGGGTTCAGAACACATGATGGATGAAAATTAATAGGCTAATTGGCTAACCTGGTTTACCTTGGAAAATGGCCGTTTAAGCAGTATGTATGTGTGTTTGCATGTGTTTTGTTGCATGCTTGTGTTCTGGGCTTTTGTTTTAACTTTTAAATTGACTAATTGTGCAACTGTTTACTACTGCAGCATGTCATCATCACAATATGTTTTGCATTGAATATTAACCAACCTTTTTCCTTAAGTGATTTGTCGCTTTTGGTTCAGCGACGGGAAGGTCGTCTAACCTGTAAAATCTTCTGCTTCAAAACCCCTTGCAATGGTGGTTAATGTAAGTGGGTTGGGTACGGCCCAAAGCACCACATGGGCAACCCCCACTTGCCTACTTCAAGAAGGAAGGGCGTGAAGAGTGTTTGGCCAGTCATGACTGGAGGCTGAGAATCAAGGAGGCAACCGGCTAACCAGATTTACCTGGAAAATGACCGTTAAACGGTGTGTATGTGTGTCTGTGAATATTAACCAACCTAATTCATGACCATGACATTTACTGTGGCTGTCATCCATATAAACTTGGCCTTTTGTGAAAACCATGATTTTCGATGAATTTCTACCAGTTTAGCTTAATTTATGAAAATATTATGGCTTCCAGTGGTCAGAAACATTGGTTACTTTAATTAATTAAATGCATGAGTAATATATGTTGTCACTAAATACAGATTAACTGTAATATTCTGTAAGTGCTGCATTTTCAGAAGAAGTTGGATATATTAACATGTTTTGTCTTGTTCATTTGTTTCGATGAACTGGGACCAAAGCATTTTTAGTTAGTTTACATTGATATAACAGTGGAATTTATTATAATCTGTGTGTGAATTTTTTCTGAATTTGGGCGTGTTTTCAAAAAGATGCTGTGAAAATGTTATGTTTTTCCTGATGAACTAGGTTGGTCTCTGATGAAGAGGTGATGGCTAATAGCTGCAAAACTTGGCTTGAAGGACAGTCTTGTAAATAACAGATTTGTGTTGAATTATGTAATAAACCAAACAAACTGATTATATTGCCATATATATTGCCTTGTATATAAGTTTCATGCTTTGACTGGAGTTGTTTATGCGATAAAATAACACAGTTACCACAATATGAAGGTTTTTCTGGAGTTAAAGATTATTTCTCTGCAGTGCCTCTTCGGCCACATTGCGCAAATGTCAGACAAATCAGATGCCAAGCACATCTTAACAGCTTCCCCTTGAAGAACTGGAGGAGACCAGCAGGATGCCCCCATACTACGTGGATGAAGACTCCCCAGCAGGACCTGGAATCATTGAACCTCTCCCTGAATGAAGCAACCGACATGGCTCAGAATCGTCTTCTCTCCTCTCTGGAGTGATGACTACTTTTGGCACTACGCACTGATAATGGTGCATGCCAGAAATGAGTAAGTGAATCAATTGCCCATAGAGTGGATATTGTATAGGGAGATCGTGTGTCGTCTTAAGCATTTCAACCTTGCAGGTGCTGTCAGTTCTTAAAGCACTTTAGAGAAATAATTATGTTGTGTATAAGGTTGACTGACCGAGCACGTCATCAGCGACAGCAAGAACGTCGTACTCGGAGCCGTCAGCAGTTACGAGCCATTGCCTTAGAGCGAGATGACGGCCGACTGCAAGCATATGGCTGGTCTCTGCCAGCAAAGTTTCTGACGTCGTTTAACAGCAACGGCAGCAGTGGCAGTAGTTCGGCATCGATATCAACGCATGTTGCCGTTCCGGTTCCTGTTTATTGTCGACCTGTTTCAGACTTTGCTGGTGTTAAGGTACGTGTTGCCGATTGGTTATTTTACTATATACAGCTTATGTACTGTAATTGCAGTTGCCTTCCTCTTGGAAAGTTGTGGAACTTTAGTAATTAAAAAATAGCATTTAAATGCATGTCAAAATATGTGTTGCCATATCTATGCATTGTCTTTCTATGTTAAGCGATATCATAGCAGTTGTGCATGTGCAGCGTACATTTTTGTTTTTTTAATACTGCCAGTTGGGCGATGGAAAATGCTTCCAGCCTGTAAAAAATGATGCAATAAGCATGTGCAGTAATTCCCAAAGTTCACTTTTGGAGGACCCTGGAATAAGTCGAGAAAATGTGACAGGTTAAACGCTAACCTACAAGTACTACTGCAAGCAGTTTTTGTTTAATCGGCCTACCTTTCTGGGAGTTCTTAGGATTAGGCCAGTTCTAAAGCCTGTTCTCTAGTTTAGAGAACTTTTGAGAATTGCTGCAGCAGGACGTTTTATTTTACAGGCTGGATGTCCTTCCTGTTGCCTAAGCATCAACATCAAAACACAGCAGGAACATGTTAAAAAATAATCACAAGTAGTAATTTGTTTTTATGTGTGTTAATTGCAGCTGTGGTGTGCGGCAGCTGTCAATGTAAGTGGCAGTCGAACGCGCGATGGCGGCAGCGTTGTTGGCACCAGCGTCTTCTATTCTCACGTGACAGATGATGCCATGTCATCTCCACATGTCAATGATGAGGTTGAGAGATTAAATCAGGAGCTGCAGGTCTACTGCTGCTTTTCATTTTCAATTACACAGTGACATTGTTACTGACGTGATAGGACAGAGTTTAACTAGTTACATACTATCACATAGTGAACAATTTGCTACCGACTGGCTTTGCTGTTTGAAAGTTTGTTTAGACTTAGAAACATTCTTGAAAGAAGTAGTGAAGACTTGTTCTTAGCTAACTTTTTAGTTTGAATTTGACTAGTAGCAGTTTAGAAGTGAGAGGTTTTTCATAGTTTTGTTCATAGTGTAAGTTCAATAAAGATACATTGTCTAGAATCAGCTGAATTAAAACATTGATGAGAATTGTGAAAAGTGTGTTGTGTGAGCAGTCGAGTACATTTCATTTCATTTCATTTGTTATGTAATTAAACAATCACATCAAATGTGTGATCACAATAGCTGAATAAACACAAGTGAATATCATTCAGATTAAGAGGAACTGGCTACAAAACAACATAAAAGCTGTTATAAAAATATTTAAAAACTATAAGTGGCCTATATATCACTAGTATGGTTACTAGCACTTGCTAAAAATCATTCTATTTATAAATGTCTTTTTGTGTAATTCGCGTTGCACGTGTTCTATTGCGTTGTGTATGATGGTTATGAAGGAACATGAGAAAGACGTGAAAGAACTTGAGAATCAGCGGACATCATCTCTGGTGTGGATTGCAGTGGCTGGTAACAACTGTAGTGAGATCAACGTGGTTGATGCTAACAGTCCTGGTGATGTGCTTGACACTTTCTCAGTCTGCTCATCACGTGTTCTCTGCGTCGCTAGTGTCCCAGGTGATTGGCATGATACCGTATCACATGGTATTACTACATCCATAATTACTTGTTTACGAGCTGTTGATGCCTCTTAACGATGTGCACTGCATCTGTCAAGGACTCAGACATGCCTTGCGTATGCGTAGTGACTTTTTGTTTTAATTGTGCCGTATAAACATTCTACTACTACTACTACTATTAATGTCCTGATTTTTCTGCAGCACAAGAACAGTTTTTACCAGATCCCCTACTAATGACACTAGGGTCATATAGTTAACAGTTGGTTTTGAACACAGGTTTGCCAGAAGAGGCTGCATTGCCTAACCGTCAACCCAAGGCTTGTTATGCACTTTCTGATTCAACTTTTGGCTCTATGTAAATGTGTTTTGCATTGATCAATTGAGGTCGGTCAGTTGGCTGGCCGGTCGCTGGCCAATTGATCGATTGTTACATATGTACTTATCACTTATTGAAACCTTGCATTTGTATTGGTGTGTTGCTGTTGCAGGAGCGGCAGAAAGTGACTACGGCATTGATAGTGAAATTATTAGTTGTGACTCAGTGTTTGACGATAGTCAGCAGGAGTCATCAGATGCCGATGTGAACTCGTATTCACCTGGAAAGATAGCATTCGTTCAGTGTTCAGCTGGACCTGTCAAGTCTGATCCTGATGTTTCATTAGATGTCATGCATGGTACACTTTGTTATATATCGCAGTTGCTAAAAATCTGCTGCAAATTTTAAGACATAGGCATTCGAAATGTGTATATAGTTAATTGCCTTAATGATTTATATTGCACTAATACCAACTGGCCATTACTTAAAATGTCCTTTGCTGCCTGTTTTAACTTGTAATCAAGAAAAGTAACATTTGGCGAAACTATTATTTATATTTTTTTTTCTATTGTGATTTTTGTTTTTATTTTTTTCAAAGGTGTGGTAGTAGCCAGCAATAGGGTGTGTTCTTTGTGTCATATTTCTTGTGTGAATATCCACTCTGCAGGCTGATGAGTAGTTTATGTCATCATCACTTTTACTGTAATTATTTACAGTTATTGTGTTGTGGTGTGTTATTGCTGTTATTTGTTATACTTTTTAAATATATTTGTTTGTGTGTACACTCACCTTCTTTGCATGTCAAGTTATAAACCCACTTTAATGGATCAGTGGTGGCAGGTAGATTTAGTTTATATAGGATGATGCAACTTCTATTTTTGTGATGTTTTTTGTGTAAAAAGGGTTAACTAACTTATAATCACGTCAAAAATGTGTTGTGATATGGAGAATATTGTAAAACACATGTGCAGATGTACAGTCGGTTTTCCAACAAGCTTCAGGAAGTACCGTCAATCATGCTGAACCATTAAGTTATCATTTTACAATGTGTTTAATGGTATTGTTGTAGATGAGGAGTACACGGCGTGTGTAGCAAGTGCACAAGAGGTGGAAGAATCTCTTGTTCAAAAGAAACAAGGTATGTAAACTTGTATATTGCTGAACGCCTGAAAGTGTTTTTAGCAGTGAGCAGTAAAGCCGTCTGTCATTTTGCTATTTTGTTTTGTCATATAACAAACCTTCAAAAACAGGCTGGCAGTATATGTGTGTGTCTGCCAGTTGACAAGTGCAGTTTATTTACAATCAGTTCATCACGTCCTAAATAGTGTACTCATCACTTTTTGCACCGCAGCGGATATCCTTCAAGCTGGCCGTCATGGTGTACCAGTGCACCCATGGACTTGGACTGGCCTACCTGGCTGACGCCCTTCAGCCAGTCGCCAAGTTGACAACGCGTGCAGTCGTCGTCGACTTCGGCATTGGATGTTCCACCTACATGACTGTCCAATGTTGGCGACCGAGCGTTCCCTGTCGCCGCAGCACGGACATGGAAGAGTTTGCCAGCTGAAGTGACGTCATCAAATTCTCTGCAAACTTTTAAAACTAAACTCAAATCTTATTTGTTCTTTCCATTTTGACTGTTAATTTTAAATTGTCCATAAAGTGACTGAAGTGCTTCAACATTTTTCCTCTAAATTTAATGTAATGTAATGTTTTTAATTTATAAACGAGTGAATTTGACAGGTGAACAAGTGCTTCTAGTATATGAAGTGCTTAACAATTATATCAGTACTTAGTGATTGATTGGTTGCAGTGCAACAAGGTGGAACAACCTGTCATACTGGTGCACCGACATCTCCACAAGTTACTACAAGTGCCTTTCACAGACTGCTGCATGTAATAAACAGCGATCTTGTCAAGGATGGCATTGGTTCAACAGATAGCTGCAGTGACGTGATCAGAACTGAGATGCAGCGGCTGAGCACGGTTCACCCAACAATGTGGATTGGTGCTCAGTGTGGCAGGTCCATACACACAACAATGCTACTGTAGAACATTTGCTAAAATACTCCTCTGTTATTTTGTGGTTGTGTTTGCTGGCTGTGGATTGTAGTTTTCACTTTTCACAGGCTGCACGTTAGTGGCAGCAATGTTGTAATGATAAGTAGCAAACTCTATGGGAAATGGAAATTTTGACCCCTGTAGATCTGAAACCCATAAAATATAGAAACCAAAATTGTGGACTGAATGATTACATTGTCGACCACTTCAACCATGCCAATTTTTGTGAAATTCAGTCCAATGCTGCCCATATTGTGAAAATATAACCTACTTGTGACTTTGTGTACTTTTCCTTCCCTTCCCTTTTATCTAGTCATCAGAATTCAGATGTTGTTACATTGTTAATTTGCCAGTTGTATGAGGTGTGGAAGAAGTTATAAGCATTTAATATTCGTGCCGTCATGCATTGGTAATATCTGGTGTCGACTGTGAAATTTGGGCTGAAGAGTTATTTTAGGCTATGCCTTTGAAATATTTATCATTCAAGCATCGTGGTATCAGAATAAACCAGTAGACTTTAGCACATGTCGTCTGGATTTGTTTTGGTTTGGCTGACTTGATTGAGCTCATGTCTGCCATTGCCGGCTGACTACTGTCTGGTGTACTGCATCTTTCATGGATTACTCCTAGCGTCTGTCCTGATCTTTGATTACATGCCATGATTACAGTACGAATGTCTTAGAAATTGTTACTCAAGGCCACTAGCATTGGTCGGCAAAAGATGTTGTGCTTCTTTAATCTGCAACTCACTGTCATATTGCTGTATATCTGCTGGGCTTCTCAGTAGTTCTTACATGTTTTGAAAGCAAACTCTTTGGCAGTGCTGTAATTGAACATGAACATCCAGCCTCATCCCTGCCATTGTGTGCCTCTACTTGAGTACTTGGCTTGTGAAATGGTCCTGTATACAGCCTGTAATTGTGTTTGTACGGACTGACCAACAGACTGCTCTGTTTGTTCCATTTTCTTTGTATTTCACGCTATTCCTGTCATTGCCTGTAATCTCTATTCTCTGTCATCTTCGTTGATGTATATTGATACATGTTGAGCAGGGTTTTTGTTCACTCGGCCGTGTCAAATTGGAAACATTGCTTACATTCTGTTCAGCTACCCAGCGCTGTTGTCACACTCAGGTTTGTAGTGTGCATGTGATAACCAGTGATTTAATATAAATCAATATATGTGTTGAATATTGTCAGTGTTATAACTGATATAGTATAAATCATACTTTTTTCTGAACAAAAATCTTAATATCAAAACAAAGATCATGACTTAATCACCACAGTTATATGCCCTAGAGGCTATAAAGGTATAGACTAATATTCTGAGAAAATTGTTAGTATTATATATAATATAAAATGATGTTAGTTGCAGTTAGTTAAGCAGCAGTTAGTTAAGCAGACACTGTAACATTAAGAATGGAGTTTCAGCATAGAGAACTGAATAAAAAGCAAATAAGCGAAGCTATAGGACAGTAGCTGTTATTGTTTTGTCACGTAGCTGTTCACAGGCTTAATCAGTTCTTTCTTATATTATGTTACATTACATTAAAGCAACATAAACCTTTGGAATCGTGTCTTTGCATCATACTGAGTGCTGCTGCTGTGCGTGTCATGCATGCACATATGAAGTACAAAGAACAGTGACAAAAACGTTGTTTTACAATAGATTACTGTACAAGGTGGGCCAAAAAAACCCAGACTGTTTTTGATAGTTGATAACGTATATGTAATTGTTATCATATCTATGTAGCAATGAACTAGAGTCAAGTCAAGTCAAGTCAAGTCAAGTAGTGTTTAATATCAGGTGACAAACGCACATGATAAAAATCAAGAAGAGACATGCTTATTGTGTCATTTTGTAGCAAAAATAGTTTAGAAAAGGTTGGTTACAAACTAGAAATTAATTTTTAATGCTGTTCTTAAATATTCTTTGTGAATGCATCATCATCTTTCACACAACACTGTTACTTACCTGCACTAACATGAGCCAGAGTTCATTGAACCAGAAAATTAGCTGCCAAACAGTCCAGGTCTAAATCGTGTGCATTATTCAGCTAGGGAGATTGCAAAAGATAGTATATTGTCACAAAATTTCAGACATTGACCAGCTGAAACGCAATGTAATTGACTGTTGGGCTGTGCTAAGCCAGGACTCATTAATCGAGTGATCAGTCGGTTGTCAAAAAGACTGATGATCGTTATCAAGGTCAATGGTACCATGTAGAATTTTGTCTGGAGTTCGGACTAGCATTGTGTGCAAATGATCATTGTTGTTTCACTGTGTGTTGAGTGAAAATTGAGTAAAATCTAGTGTTATTGACAAATGCAGCATGCTTTCAGGGACAGTGAATATTTATGCAAACTAGGCCAAGAATATTTAAATTCACTGATATGCAAGTTTATGCCTTTTTTCTAGACAAAATTTACAAATTGTTGACATATTACACTCCTTTCTATCACCAAGGTTATCAACTCTCAAAAACAGTTTGTTTGTTTTTTGGTTCACCATTTACATATTTGTAAGTGTAATTCAAGCTATGGATAAATTGCAGACTCAACGTGACAGTTGTTTTGGCAGTGTTAGCATATTTTACTGATAGCATTGCACATATACCTACTTGTAATCTTATAATCTATTGTGCTTTAGCTCTATAGATTCTGGATATTTTTATTTAGCAAGAAATATCACGTATGATTGCTTAAGGTCATATATTTTATGTGGTTGCAGTCACGTTAAAGGCCGCATGTTTGCTGCTCTGGCTAATGGTTCTGTTGCAGTATTTTCTCGATCAGCAGGTGTGTTCAAATGTCAAGTCCACTCTGGTGATTCTGTTTTTGTACATGTTAATCATTGAATATCGTCAGCGTTATAACATACAAGCACATTTGTATAGCTGCTATCTGCGCACAAAGGAGATCAGGCATGTGCTTGGATTCGACCTCAATTGATCAATTTTTGGGTGGCATATTGTATGAGACATGTTCAGGTGGTTTATTTGTCTAGCTTTGTCTTGTTCCATTTTATTCTGTTTTTAGTGGCCAAGCAGTTGCCTCGATGTACCGAACAGAACACTGACTTTATTACACACTTGCGGCTTGGATAGCCGAATAGATGAATAAATTTAAAAAAAAATACAATGAAGAAATAGTGAAAAAACAATAACAACAACAATAGTGCACAATAACA
>Ga0056131_1000151_pt1 | contig 14129 bp, 13 predicted proteins | sample WorMetLIZISLAND1_2_FD_67480 | JGI IMG/M metagenome (GOLD analysis project Ga0056131, IMG submission 67480) | Marine gutless worms symbiont microbial communities from Max Planck institute for Marine Microbiology, Germany - Olavius clavatus LIZARD... ...
TGACGGACAGACGGTCAGACAGACGGTCAGACAGACGGTCAGACGGTCGGTCAGACAGAATCTATCATAGCTAATACAGCGCTCTGCATAGCAAGCTATGCTGACGCGCTGTAATAAAATGAATTACAAGTTATGGTCACATCAGCAGAACCCCATAAATTGTGTAAGTGCTAAATTTTATTTTGGCTGGTGATATTCGCACTTACATAAGTACGGATATCGCGCAGCCTGTTCACACTTACATATGTGTGACCAGCACCAGATGACATCGGCACTTACACTAGGTTATTGGCCAATAAAATTGCTATACCACTTCGTGGGCAGTGTAACGTTACCGTTAGATGTTGAGCCTTAATACTGAGCATGATTAATAGGCAGTGTATGCACTATGCGGCATATTGGTTACTTAACATTATGTTAGTTACCTTACTTTATATTAAAGCATTACTGCATTACATGTATTCACATTCGTTGTTACTAAGTGTCATACTCCAGGAAGAAGTTAGCAATGAAAGCACTGCAGTATTGAAAATCAACACGTTTCAAGCTATTATGATATTAAGCACACTGCAATGCGCACACTACTCACAAGAAACAGTTAAAATGAAAACACGCATATGATTTCAGTACTAAACAGGGCATAGACTTTTTACAGAGTAACAGTGACATCAGAATGGTTACTGCACTTATTCCACAATGATTATTAAAGTTATATACCCCCGCCTATATGTGTGGTTCCCAGTGCTGCATAAAGTACTGAGAAAATGTTTGTCTTAGCCCTGACAACTGTTCCTTTGCGGTGTCGTACGTTGTTTGTGTTTTTGAATGCACCATAGTCTGCAAGATGTCGCGCAGCACATCGCGTGCTACTGCAGTGAGGTTGTGCCCTTTGAAAGCCCACCTGAAAGCATCGAGTACGTGTATTTTACACAATACAACATGCGCATTGTCAAACACGACATCGATCGCAGCAATTTCAGCAGATTGGGGATTGTTATCTTTAAAAATTTGGAGTACTCTTGCCAACACTGGAGCGGTCTCCTCACGTACGACTGCATAGCCTACAACTTGGCCTTTGCCTTCACCATCAACAACCATCAAACAGTATAGTGGCATGTTATGATTGTTTATCTTCTATGTACTGTCCATGAAGAGCATAGATGCATAGGAGTCGTAGACTTTCTTCATGAACTCTTGACTGCCAGAACAGTAATATCAGTTCGCTGTTGTTGTCAGCTACGACAACAAATAATACTCGATCCGAATTCAGTGGCACAGTGCTGAACTTCGTTCCACAGATCATCTTCTTAAGTGATACCTCGACTCTGTAACGTCTGGCTCAGGTTCTGAAATCTGAATGTTGCATGCTGTGACGTACTTTCCGTGTTGTTCTTGTATTTGTTGGCAAATTTTCATCGATGTAACTCCTGGAAAACCACACATGACTAGCCACACTAAGGGAAAAACTGTACTATTTCGGTTGGCTACTGTGTTTGTTGCATATGCAGTGACTGACTACTTAATAGGGTTGTACCGGATTTCGGCTCCGGCTCTGGCAAATCCGAAATCTGGCCATTTTTCCCAAGTCCGGCTCTGGCACAATCTTGTACTCCACTTTGTTTCAAGATGCATTCTGTCATTTCTTATTAAATGGTTGTGTGTGTGTGTGTGAGCATGATGCATTAACTTACTATGCCCAGGAGGCGAGTGATAACGGCCGTGCATTAGGCCTACGCTACCGTGCAACAAGTCTCACAATACTGGTATTCTGGTAATGCAAGTAAGGATGAAAATTACAAAATTCATTGCCATTCTACAAATTTTATTAAAGACTGGCAAACAGTAACACAACAAAGGAAGCACTGAACTGTACTGCCTCTACTGCAGCTGACAGCATTGTTGACGGCATTATTTTTATCACTGGTCTATTACTATGCTGAGTATCACGACCCCTCCCTCAATGTAAACCTGGCTGGGTGCCTGTTTAGTACTAGGCCCTATTATTACAATTTGTGTACACACACAAAAATTTATGCAGCCTTACCTAATTTTAACTACTTCTGCACTTCAGATTTCTGTGACGGATCCAGATGCCGATGTTCCGGGTAAGCCAGACACAGTTCATGATTGTGCGCAACACTGCATCCTGTTATCACTAACGCATCTTTCGTGCGGTCTACATACAGCTGAATGTAGTACGCCAGACAGTTCGTTTTGAAGGACGTGCAAAGAACAAAAAACCAACAAAAAGTGACAGCAAAATATTCACAGCACACGACGTTTAGGGGACATGAAGTTTACGGGGTCTTATTCAATAACTAATCCTAACCCTATCACAAACCATAACCATAACCCTGAAGATAACTGTAACCTGAACCCTAACCCCATAGGCGTAAACTTCAATAAGCTTTAAGGCTCGAGCCCCCATACCCCAATAATTTCAGTGTTACAAAATGAATGGCTCCTCGACAGCAGCAATGTTTGCCTCACAGCGCGCATATATCGGCCGACCACAACCAACTTTGCGTTCTTTTGCCGACCCCGTTCGATCAACACGCTGGCAAATCTTCTTCACTGTGCTGAGGGCCCAGCCCTTGTTCGGGAATGCAGTCGTAATTGCTTTCGCTCCTAAATGTTGTTCGCGCAATGTCTGAATTCGCATTTTGTCACTGTAATGTCATCTGCAGTAACCTGATAACCGGTTTTTGAAAATTAAATAGCATTTTCAGCTTGAACATTTTTTAATGCCGAAAAATCGGTAGGCTGTCATGTTAAAAAGTGTATACTTCATTATTTTTCAACAGAATCATATTTCACTTGGCAATTAGATGTAGAACATTTCAGGAAATAAATCTGTAAAATTTCAAATTAAAATTCCAAAAGGTTGCTGAGAAAACAGCAAAAAACGACTACTTTATTTTGCTGCACCCTGTAGTTGTTAAGTCCGTAGTCAATGACAGAATGATGACGTGATGCTCTAGAAGAGAACACTGTGGTTTTCTGTTGGAAGAAATTGACTCTTCAAGTCCGACTTGGCTAGAATTTCTTCGTAGACCCTCCAGCAGTGAACAGTTAGTGTAAAAACAAACTCTGTTGGCGTTTTTAGTCCTCCACGGTTCACCGAGTCGAAGAATGTCCACGCTGCATACGGCATAACGTCATTAAAGTCCATAGGTGGTAAGTCGTTGGAATTCGATAACGCTTCACTGCAGTGATCGCGTCGGGTTTTCCTGCAAACTGACCGAGCCATGTATCCACTGACGTAATATACGATGTTGAGGTCACTTGAGGATGGAGAGTAATTGAAAGAAAGTTTTTCAGCTGATTGCAATGCTGTCGTACTTTGTTGAGAAGGTCTGTGTGTCGGAATTCGAATATTGGATTGTGCTGTCAATTTCATTCAGTGAGATGTTGGAGAATTTCAGAAGTGAAACGGCTTGTATCTTTCTGTCGCTGTCGAGTGCTTGTTTGGTGCTGATGTAGTAATTGGCTCCTGACAGCTGGTGTAGCCAACCGAATCGGGATTCCGTTGGATCGGACTGTAAATATCCAAGAAGAACCACATCAAGTGCGAGTTGATCCAGCATGTAGGTTGCACATTCAGTAATCGCAAGACAGGTGTGTTGCAGTGCCAAGAAGCTTTCACGTGTCAGGACCGGTTGTTTTTTACATCTCCCGTCGTTCCACGAAGGCGGCGAAATCTTTGAGGAAATCCAGTTGCCAGTCGGCCCGTGCAGGGGTCTATTTGGGACTAGACAGCCGTGTGCAGATAGCCGAATTGTGCACTTATCGCTGGTGCACTTAACCAAAACAGAAATCCTATTGTTTACCTGCCTGAAAACGGGACTGCGTGCACAGCGTGAACATAAGCGGAGTGTGCACTTAACAGGTCACGTGTGCACTTAAGTGGAGCCGACTGTAATAAGTAACTTAAACATTATGTCTACAAACTACAGAAATCAACACAATGAAGCTAGTGCCACCCTGTGCACTGGCCTGGCCGGGTTGTCCAGGACTGCAGGATGTTCCAATAGATCCAGCAACTCCTCGTCCACCTTGAGGTCCCTGTTCACCAGCATGTCCAGGTTGACCCTGTAACCCACTGCTGATCCTTCAGCTGCATGTTGACAAAGGCTGTGAGATCTTTTTTTAGATCACTTGGCTCTTTTCAGGCCTACCACAGTCACGTTGCTACCCTTGAGATCGCCTCGTTGCTTCAGTACTGGCGGTAGTGTCAGGTGCACACATGTGTCCTGTACTGATGCTGGCACAGTGTGTTATCCACTGGTGTGTCAGCTGGAGTGTCATGTGACAAAACAGCATTATAGGACTGAGCTGTGGTTACATCTTCATTAATCCTGATGGCTGCTTCCTGAGCTAGGTCATCTTCTGCAGTACATGTGGACAAGTGCAACTTGCTCATTTCGTGTCCAGCCCTCAACCAAATGGTGTACTGTTTCCGGCCTCTGCTGTCACTGTCGTGTATGGTTCTGCCCGCAAGACTTACCTCCGCATGTTGGACCCAATCCAAAACCAAGCTCTACGTACATGTCTGGATACTTTTTGGACATCCCCTGTCACTCACAAGCTTACATGTCGTGCGAATGAAATGCCTCTCGATCTGAGACGCAGAATGCTTTCGTCAGAATACTATCCAAGAGTAAGCTCAAACGCGTACAACCCGGTTTGCAGCTTCTGCTCTCTTCAGCTCTCAGTTCACTAAATTCTTTGATAAAAAATTAAAAATCCAAATCATATATGTCCTCTTGGTCTCAGTGTTTCTGGTGATTTATCTGGTATTGGGTTTACCCAGAAAAATAATTACTTACCTCTGTTTCTTCTACTCCCCTCTGGCATCTTGTTTCTTCTACTGTTGATCTATCTCTAAGTACGGTACCCTCAGTAAGTCCGTCACCAGTCCGGAGATTTATCACAGTAAATTTCTCGAGATATGTGAGGGTCTACAAGACTACTATCATATCTATACAGATGGATCTAAAATGTATAATCTCACTGCTGCTGCGGCCGTGGGCCGGGATGTCTCTAAGAGCTTACGCATCAAGTGCCAAGCCAGCATCTTCACAGCAGAACTCATTGCTCTTAACCACTCTCTTGATATTGTCTGAGGTTCCAAATGTAAAAAATTTGCCATCTTCTCATATTCGCTATCAAATCTTCTGACCATTAATAACCGTCATCTTGAAGCAGGTTATGTGCAGATATTTATCACAGGTTACAGCCAGTTATCAAACTCTGGAAAGATCATTATTCTGCTTTGGACTCCCAAGCCATATTGTTATTAGAGGTAACGAACTTGCTGAAGAGGCTGCCAAATCAGCCCTTAATCTGCGTATGTCAGCTGTGAAATGCCCTGCTACTGACCTATATCCTGATGTGGCTAATCACTGTCAGCGTCTCTGGCAGGCCAAGTGGGACGGATGTGTCTTAAACAAATTACACTCTGTCAAACCTGTCCTCGGCTATAGTAATCTAAGTAGTCTCAGTCGTCAGGATGCTGTTGTTCTCAAGAGGCTCTGTATAGGTCATAGTCGCCTTACCCATTCATATCTGTTGAATCGACAAGATCAACCAGAATGTTCTCACTGTGACTGTGCGTTAACAGTAGCTCATGTGCTCCTCGAGTGTAACCACTATAACGTGTTAAGACAGAAATATTTCAACGATTCTTCTTCGCATCAATTGTTCGACACGGTCAACGCCCAAAATATTCTTGGATTTATTAGAGATATTGGGCTTTATCGTCTCTTGTAACTTAACTTTTATTCGTCAAATCGATTTCACTACTGCTATTGTTTTTAAACCTATTGTAAATACTTCATTTCTGTGCAATTTTAATAGCATGGCATTGGCTAGACTATATTGTGCTGATGTGCTGTTAAGAAACTGCTTACTCATATCTGCATCTACCACATCCGACACACTCTTCGTCCTTCGATCATCACCATGTGCTGTCAATGTTTCACCTTTGATTACTACTTCTTTGTTCTGCATCCTCCATGTCACTGGATTTTTGAGGTTGACTGCTCAAAAGGCATTTCTGCCACTTGCAAAGCCATGATTAACGTCACAGTCTGACAGAAAGAGTATGCTACAAAGTACAAAGGCACATGCTCAAACCGTAATTGTCCTGCTGATTTATAGTAGCCTATTATTGTGCTGTTCGTTGCTCAGCAGAAAGCTCTATTGTTGGCCATCAGTGACTGGTAGGTCTAAGTATATGAGTAGATTTCACAAGATTTTTTGTTGAGCTGTTATTGAGCAGTTTGGACTTTGTTTCCGCGACCTGTGCATGCATTATTACGATGTGCAGATCGTAATCTGATCTCCAAGTGGTCACAAAAAATAACAATGGCAAAATGTCCTCCCGATCAAACGTACTGGTTATGTATGTCTGAATAAACCAGACTGCCAGATAATGTGCTGTTGTCATCTGGATCAGCCAACTGTGCAGCTCTCTTACATCTGGTACGTAATGCTGGCTCACCTGAAATGGCATGCACCGTGGTATTGTCCAGATTATCTTGTCGTGCGAACCTCTGACGAGTGGCACGCAACATAGCACCACTCGAACTGGAGGACACTGCGGATGTATTGTTATACAAACTGCTGGCGCTCCGGGCTGTAAACAAAATCAAAATAAACCATGTGTGTCTTGCATGCGACATATGAAGTTTATCTCTAGGTATAATGGTAGTAACCACCAACCAACTTCATTATTTAAAAGCCAGTTAGCACCATATTGATATATCTGGTGTGGGTCATTGAGCAGAACTGAATGGTGTTACAGGCAAGAATTATATATGTCGACAATCGACATATAGGCTACCACCAAAAAACCCACAAAGTAGCCCAAAAACTAGCCACCCGATACAATGTAATGTTTTCTGCCAACACCCTGGCAAAACACATCTGGCAACACTGACTGTGTGATACTGGCTCACATTCACTGGTGGCGGTACCGCGGTAGCAGTGGAAGGCTGGAAGCCGGTGCTAATTTCTTAGCTTCTTGCAATAATGCTTCTTTGACTCGTTCCTTTTTGCTTTCTGGAGCCCATCGCAGTTTGAATTTTGGATGACATGCAGCAGCAGCTGCAAACATCTCACTTTCTGTTGTGAAGCTGAACAAGTAAGAAAATCCCAGTTCAACAGCTTTTGCCAATGCTTGTGCCAGAAGACTGCACTGAGTTAAGAGTAGATGAGCAAGCAATCATTTTCTTCTGAACTTGCTGGACAGTTGGCATCAGTACTCCAAGATAACATTGGCTTTCCCCTTGCAATCTATCCAAAGCAGTGGCAACAGGTGCCATAAACTTCAGATACTCATCCAGTTTGATTCTGGAGAACTGAGGCAGTTTCAGCGTGTCCAGTGACTGCTGTAGTCTATGGTGGATATGAGGCTCCATTAATCGCTTTACTGCATCAACTGTTGCCAATGTAGCCAAGATTTTACAATTTAAACTGCTTAGAAGATGTATAAAAGTATTTTGTATTTTAAACACTTTCAAAATACTAAATACACGGGTTACAGTATTTAAATACAATATAAAGTACGACACAACATCAGTGAATATGTCTCTGTTTTCGCATATGTGTAGTCAGTTTTCGGAGATGTATAAAAGTATTTTGTATTTTAAACACACTTTCAAAATACTAAATACACGGGTTACTGTATTTAAATACAATATAAAGTACAACACAACATCAGTGAATATGTCTCTGTTTTTGCATATGTGTAGTCAGTTTTCGGAGATAATGTCTACCGTCTTTTTCATACACATACGCTACACTGTCTCTTCTACTGGTACGTGTTTTAAACACACTTTCAAAATACTAAATACACGGGTCACGGTATTTAAATACAAGATAAAGTACGGACTTCAAAAAGTATTTTAGATACTCAGTGCTTGGAAAGTATTTGCATAAGGCTACATTGTCTGGGCAATGGCAAGACGTAACACAGCCTAATTATATTCAGCACCAAGTAGTCCGACTTGCTGATGACAAGAACGATGACTAGTCGTAGCTGCAGAAAACACAGAACAATCAATAAAAAAATTCAAGAAGTGATTAGGCTTGTGTATAATTCAACCTCAGTGTCATCACTGTCAGCCTCAATTAAACACACTGCCTCACTCAGGCTAAAATGCAGCTTTTGCTTTTGCTTCGGCTTATCACACTTTTTGTCGGATTTGATGACACTTTGACAACAATTTCATCAGCAACCATCTCAACAGCTGCAGTGGCATGTTGGGGTATCCTATCAGCAGTCTTCTTCTTATGCAGTATTTCTTCGGAGGAGGCTTTAAGATGTTTTTGGCTGGTCTGGAATTTCTCTCTTTCGTTCGCTTTTTAGTTTCTTCTCTAGCTGTTTTTCCATGAGTGACTTTTTGTACGGAGAAGTGGTGATGACTTCAGATCCAGTCGACTTTCGCTTTCTTGCTCCAGGAAGAATTACTGCCTTTGGAAGAGGTAAAATCTGTAGCAGAGCATCTGCATAAGATGATGAGGTCGGCTGTGGCTGACGACTGGATGTACTTGGCTGATTGTCTGGCTGGTCAACAGTGGCGTCAATGCGAGTTCAAGGTTGGGGGGACGAAGCGCCGAAGGGGATGGGGTGTGGGGAGGAGTATTCTCCATTCCCCTGGGAGAGGGGTTTGGGGAGTGCAAGTTATTTTGTGATCTCGAAATGGCATATTTTGTTGAATTCTGAGGTGCTATAATTTAAAGTTTTCCTTTATCCGAAAGCTGTAGCAACATACGCGCTAAAAACAAACTTAAACAGGCCCAAATGCTGTCATTCTGTACATTTCGTCACTATATTTCTGCACATAACATACCATAAAGTAACAGTACATAGATTGGTTACAGTAATGTATTTCGTTTTATTTAATCACATCAAATATAGGCCTACGTTAAAAGTTCAACTGCACGCCCAGCAGAGATGAATGTACACGTAAGTGGAACACTTCACTTAAGTCAGTCTCCCACAGTCCAACGTCACCAGCGTCCAAACAGGTTGAGTCGAGTGTCACAGTGAGCAGCGAATTCTTTCATCAGATCTGATATGTCAGCTGCATCTAACATTTCCTGGCAGCTGTGACATATCGCGACGCTATCCAGTCGACTCTTGAGAGATGGTTGACCTCATCCAGGTCTTCAGGTGACGAAGCAAGCTAAAGCTCCGCAATGCTTCTGTCAACGAACAGGGGCAGACCACTATCAGATGGACCAGCTTCTCAACAGTTCCGAACATTTTCTGCATATCTGGCGACATAGTGCGCAGAGCTGCCATGCAGTCGGCAAATTTGTTGATAGTGTAGGTAAATCGGAACATTGCTAGCTGCATTGCGAGATCGTCAGTGTTTAGTTCTTCATATTGGTGCAGCAAATCCTCGTCAATGACGCCGTCAATCAGCACGCGTTCTAGTCTGCCGAGTGCTTGAAGACCAACGCTGCCGGAAAACCGATTCTTCAGTTCAGTGACCGCAGTAACGATCAGCTTGTAGAACTTCGGCCAATAGGAGTTCTCCGGCATCGTGGCACTGTGTGCAGCTGCTGGACCTGTGAGTCTGGCTGGTGGCCTGCGAGTTTGAGGAACTTGTAGCTCCTCAAGTCCAATCTGCACCGCTCGTGAAATGCATTCTTTCACGACAGAATCATATTGAATATCAGTATGCAGCACTGAAACTTCTTGTTTCTCCAGCTCCACTCAACTCAACTCAAATTTATTGAAACACGGTAGCTGGATGGCTAAAAGAGATACAGGTAAATAAAAACAAATAAAACGATCAAAGTCAATGAGTTGAAAACAATAAAACGAACACCAAAAATAATAACAGTTCAATAACCAAGTTCTTCAGACAGCCATATGCAATCATACAGTGCAGAGCACTTTTTTCATTAATATGTATCAGATTATTTTGTTAGATTATTGATATTTCGCCAGGGCATAGTGTATGAAAGAACGATATTTATTAGTTTTTGTTTGTGGTATTGGATAGGCAGTGTGCCGTCAGCAACGGTTTCGGTCCTGGACTGTGGCCGACAGTTGAGCTACTCCAGAGGGCAACAACTGCAACTGCCATGTGCAAACCTAGCAGTATAGACGTCTAGATTAGCTGCATGTACAGTCCCTGCACCCTTGTGGCTACTTGATTGCCTGTCGCAGACAGCTCCTGCAAAATGTCGCCATCACGGATCGTGTTGTTGGGTACTAGCCACTGAGTTGGACACAGCGGCTTGATCCTGTACATGTTACCCTGGTCTGCAGTAATGCGTGCATATGTCTTTCTGCAGGATAATGAAGATAATAATACTGACGCAGCTCCTGAGCAACGTACACAGAATCGCAGACGACAACAACAGCAGCGCAGGTCTTCTGCGCAACGATATTCATGCTGTGTGCACCCCAGTGAATGTACAGCACCAGTGATTGAGACTCGCATAACCATTATACGCTCCATTATACGCTTGTTGTTGCAGACATGTTTGCGGCGCCATCGTATGTTTGTCCTCGAAGCATGTACAAAGTGAGGTTCAGCCGCAGCAAAACATCGGCAATGCACTTGACAATGGTGTTCTTAGTTGTTTCAGGTATCTCATACATGCCGATGAACTTTTGCTGCGGCTCCAAATTGTCATCAATGTAGCGAAGGCAAATTGACTGTTGCTCTATGCCAGATATGTTTTGTGTGCCATTGACAGTCATGGCAAAATTGCCGCTCTTTCTTACGTCAGTACAGATGCGACTAACAATGTCGTGAGCGTAAATGTCGAGGACTTAATTCTGACGACTGTCGCTAGTGAGATCATTTCGTCACCGTAGCCACTGCTGCAGATCACTTATTTCACCGGCACGTAGCTTCACCAGCTGTTTGAAATTGCCGTTGTCATTGCTTTGTCCGCGAAATGCCAGACCTTGCCGACCGAGATACTGAACAGTGGTGAAAATTATCCGCAGCAAGGTCCATGCACGTTCCTGGTCAGCCGCTATCTGCAATGACTGTTGTGTAGTCACCGTAGACTGACTGCACTGAATTCCGTCAAGCTGCAGTATGGCGAATTGATGCGTTTGACTAGACTCGTGCGACTGGAATGATTCTAGGGCCTTCTTCCAATTGCGAAAACTAGCAGAAATGAAGGCCGGTTGGCATTTCATGGTTAAGTCAACGATACGCAAGGAATCAGCTCTTGAACAAACGAAATGCAACACTCCATGCAGATCAGCTCGATAATGTATCCATGGGAAATGCTGAAACCAGCTGGGTTGAAAACACAAGATCCGAGGGTTGTTGGTTCCCACAGTCGGCTGAGATTCACAACCTGACACATCCGTAGAGACCCGGCATGTATCAGAACCCTGGCCTCGAGTCCCCGGAGTTTATTACTCTTATTTGTTGCAGATTTATGTTAATTTTACTCTTCATGTTAATTTTCAGCATTACTGCATCAACTTGTTAAGCTAAAAACAAGGAATTGTCTGTGTCAGCACTTTTCGGTAGCTATGACGTAAATAGTATATGGCTGATACTCAAGTGTTGCTTCAAGACCCCGGCGTTTGTTTGAGAATAGAACTTTTACGGTCGTTCAGAATCAAATCTGCACTAAGTGGTGGACAATTGCTGTCTCTGTGTACTCAACTAAGTCGGTAGTGGACAATTGCTGTCTCTGTGTACTCAACTAAGTCGGTAGGCTTAAAGTGCAGGGAACAGAGTTTCGAGTGTTTTGTTGGTGCAAACTCTTTCCATGGATTTGCCTTCATCCATCTTTCGCACAGTTCTCTGTTATTTAATGGAAAGACATGGAAGCTAATTTTCACATCGGGACACATTCGCCTTTGTAGCCACTTCTGCAGCCATGTGCTGCACATTTGTGGACCATTGTAAGAACTTGTGCGGCTAGTATAAGAGTATAATCCTCGAAATATACAGCCAGACGATGACACGCAGTAATTGCTCACGCTAACAGTAGAGTAACAGTGTAACAGCCACTGATAAACGATAAATGTAACAACGCAACGATGTCTACTATGTCTATTATAAACATTACGCATAGAACGATACGATGCCGGTGGTAATCCTGAGTATAAACTGTACAAAACACGCACAAAAATCAACGCAAATGACAGCACACTTCTTCCACGCGAGTGACTGACCTACATAACACTCGGACTGATACGGTAACTGCAGCGAGGCTGGGCATACAGAATGGGTTGCAGCAGCCAGTGTCCAGCGTGACACTAGGCCCACCGCTGTATATCTGGACTGAGGTACAGTGCCCAGCTTGAACTCCAGTCTGCTATTAATTCAGGACTCCATGGCTGAGTACACACAGAGTTGACCTGAATATAGGCTAGGATTATTGGCCATTTTTGAGCTGGGCATACAACAGGTTTGGGTTCAGCACCCTTCAACAGCCCCGAAAAAGCTTGTATGTCATCAATTAACACGATTTGCCTTTGGAGGTTACGATTTTCTGAAAACAGACCCAGACTATAACCCTACTGCTGTGTGAATGAAGACCGCACGCTTGACAGTTCCATTGTTGTCTGGTCTCACAATGTCAGATCTTGTGATTAGTTGAATAATTTCCCAAACAGAGAACAAAGCTAAATAATTAGACATTTGTCGTTCAGGGAAGAGAAATAATGTAAGTATTTAACGGTTGACAAAATGTGAGATATGTTTGTCTCATTTGTAGAATCTGGTTCAGCAATATGCTCGTTTTTCCTGCAGTCGACTTGCAGCAAGGGAAGTTTGTGTCCATTTCGGCATATCAAGGGAGAGCGTGCGATAGTGTGTAAGCACTGGCTGAGAGGACTGTGCAAGAAGGGTGATGACTGTGAATTCTTACATGAGTTTGACATGAGCAAGATGCCAGAATGCTATTTCTTCTCCAGATTTGGTATGTGAAGATTACCGTATATTTGCATGCATAGACAGTTGTTTTTGTTATTCTTCTTCGGTGTACTAATAATTTTTACTCAGAACATTTAAGGCACTGAATGGCCTTTTATGTGCTGAGTGATGTGTTATAGGAAACTACTCACTCGCTTGGTGTACTAATAACAACTGAACATAATGACCAAGTTCTTGCACTGTAAGTGGAAGGTAACACTTGCTGCTAGAGTAGACACATCCATTTTTAGTAAAGACTTCAGTAAATACAGTAAATAGTTCGAATGGGAATAAGGAAATTTTTACACTCAATTTCGAATGAAGGCTTCAGTCTACTTTGTAAAATCATGACCACAACTTTATTCATGTTCACTGTTTCAAAAAAAGTTGCCCTTTACTTTGGTAGTAATTGTGTCAGTTTTTGTCATAATTAAAAAATAATTTTGTAAATAATCATATGTGGAGATTATTGCTTATTTAAAAGTAATGGGTAAGGTAGGTTATTGCTATGGTAGCAGACACTGCCGGATTAAGGTGGGTGCTGTGGATGCTACAGCGTTAGGCCCAGTCGTGAAATTTTTTTTCTATATTTATCCGATCATACTGTGTAGCAGTACGATCGGCTAAAAACCTTTCACTAGTGGCTGAGTTATTGCCATTTAACCGATTTGAGAATGGCTGTTGCTACCATCTTGAATTTACTTCCAGTGTGTATTTGGTCATCTTTGGGTAGTGGCTGTGATGTTCCTGTAAAACTGGTCACTCACCCCCCACGCCTTTAATCCGATCTCAACCATATTTGGCATCTTCCGGATGTGTTTCTTAAATTTGAGCTTCAAAACAAATGATCGGTCCACAGATTTTGGAGCTGGAGGGATCAGAACTTCCCCCTTCCCATTGACAAGGCTCATCACTTATGCAACAGCTTGTTGTTGCTGCACAAGCTGTGATAATGTGAAACAAAAGTTAAAATTGTGAATTAAATGCATGTTTTTGTGTGTGACCACAAGTTATGGCAGTGAAAGTCAGTGTATCGTGCCGCTGTGGCAATGATTTTGCAGGAGAATGTGGCAACAAAGAATGTCCGTTTTTGCACATTGATCCGGAGAAGAAAATAAAAGTATGTCCGTGGTATGACAGAGGATTCTGCCGGCATGGTAATTACCTGTTATGTGCCAGTAACCTTGGTCCTATCTTGCACCGTTTCTGACA
>Ga0056131_1000152_pt1 | contig 14042 bp, 12 predicted proteins | sample WorMetLIZISLAND1_2_FD_67480 | JGI IMG/M metagenome (GOLD analysis project Ga0056131, IMG submission 67480) | Marine gutless worms symbiont microbial communities from Max Planck institute for Marine Microbiology, Germany - Olavius clavatus LIZARD... ...
AAAACACTTAAAAACTTATCTGTACCAATGCGCCTATCTCACATAGTTTGTCCGCCAAGCGCCTCTGAATCTACGTGAATTTATGGCGCTATATAAATTTTATTTTGATTGATTGATTGACAGAGGTCTTCATAATCGACCACGATGATGAAGCATCATTCGATAACAAGACATTGTGAAGAGACTACCAACTCCGAAGAGCTTGTCTGGTGCCAGACTGGTGGTCTGCATAAATCGAACCAGTAGTGTTCCCACGTAGCCTGGAAAGATTCCATCTCTCATACTGATGGACGAAATAGGCTTACATTGCCCATGATTGCGAACATTCAAGTAGCCTACAATCATTAGGCTTTTTGTTAAATTTGCAATAATTTCTACATAATAAAATTTGATTGCAATATCAGTTGATTTTGTAGTTGATATCTTGGAAAGATTCAACCTCTCATACTGATGGACGAAATAGGCCTACATTGCTCACGACATTCTTGAGTACAATCATTAAACCTTTTGTTAAATTTGCAATAATTTCTATATCATAAAATTTGTTTGCAATATCAGTTGATCTTGTAGTTGATAACTTGTGGTTCACTTTCCCCCATGGTGTGGTTCAACTTACCCCACACAGGGATAAGTTGAACCAGTCAACACTTTTTTTAAAGGCTGTGCAAATGTGTAACACATATTGCGAAAATATATGGGTGACGTTACCATGGAAGACCCCAATTCGAAAAAAACTGAGAAGTGGGTCGTCTTACCCCAGCCTTCATGGTTATTTGCATACCAAAAAAGGTGCGTTTGGTTGCCTACACATGTGCAGAAAACAGTGTTTAATGCACATAAGTGCAATACTGTGGCTAAAATCTGTTTAGCTAAACAGATTTAACTCACACTCACTAAGCACAAAAAAGATAATTCTTTAACCATTCTACTGACGACCGGAGCTGTCATGAGTTAAGTGCACGTGGTGTGCTGTCATAACGAGTGTTACTGATCATGTACAGCATCACTTCTATCTATGCTTTCCGTGGCACTGCAGGCACTTATTACTGGTTAGGGCGTTGTCTATAACCGCAAGGGGGCATGGCAGTTAAGGGGTTAAGCATTGATGCAATGAGTGTACACAGTCCGCTAGTGGTGCTCGTGTCTTGCTTCCAGGCATGTTTATTTACAGGAACAGAAAAATTTTGTTTTAAAATGATAAGCAAGGATTTTACATATGATGCTATCGGCAAATATGTAAATGTCAGTCGGGCATTCATTTCATGTTTCTTGAGGCACATTGGAGAAAGAAACAGTTGACAATCTGCCAAAATGTGGCCGGCCGGCAAAAACTACATTTATGGGCTTCAAAGGGTTAACTGCCCGACTTTCTTGAATTACTTCAGATTCGTCTGGTTCCAAAAAGTAATTTTTGGGGGAATTGATGTGACAGTACTTTTTTAGGCTTCATGCCTGATACTTGATATATCACCAAACCAACAGCATCACAGCAATGAGATCATGAGATGACAACATTACATTATCATGCTGTCTTTCTGCATATTACATTAAAAGCAGCACCTCTAAGCATGTCACTTAATCAAGTGAACTCAGTGCATCTGTTCAGAAACAGCAGCAAAACGTGCTGATTCTCCTCCAGGAAGTCATGTTCCGTGGACTTAATGTCCAGTGAACAACTGTTTACTTATATGCAGAGCACACAAAAAATACAGCTCCACCTCAACCTTCTAGTGAAACTGCCCAACAATTAATCACAGCGAGAGCCAGTCATAAGTATATTGAGCATAGGCCGCCTCTGCTTTAAGTGACATCTACACTTTGCGACAGACAGAACACATTAGTTCAAGTTCACAGATCAAGAAGCCAGCAGTAACAGCCATCAACTGTAAGGATAATGCTGGGGCCACATGCAATCATTTTGTGGCCAAAATGAAGATTACACAAAAAGAACTTAGCATCACTGTCAGCAGCGCACAAGAAACAGAATCTGCCCAGAAAGAAATGGAGATATTTCATGTCAAATAACATGAATCAGGCACAACTTTACTTCAAAACACTGTCCCATTTGTCACACCCAACAATCTTCAGCTAAGCTTATGACCAAAGATCATCTAAGTAGTAGTACTTGTGGCCAACTATAAATATATCACCATTAAATATCCATCATTGTGCTATATTATGAGAATACTGATGGAGTTACAGGATTAACACTTTACCATAAAGCATAAACATTAACCCTTTGAACCTGGCTGGTCCCCAAAAGGGACCTATTCCAGAAGCATATAATACTCAGCTAGTCCAAAAATGGTACCTGAATTAAAAATAATATAATCTGACAGGAGGTACCAGCATGTTTACTTATTTTCTAATGCACAGAATTGATCTGCTTTTTGAACTGGCAATGTTTCGTATTTCCGTATGCATTTGTGTTAGAATGAGTAACGTCGAAACGCTACCATAAGATGAAAGAAGCTACAGAAAAATGCCTAGAAAGTGATTCTTCTGAAGACCTAAATAACGATAAGTATCATAGTGATTTAGAAAGCGAACAAGATGTTGAATCCTGAAGATCATTCATATCCCGTATCTGATGCTTGTGAAACTGATGACATTACAGCTTATTAGTCTTAATGTTGCCAATACAATATACCCTGAACCTCACTCAGTGAAATGGCAGCACACCATATCCACTGTGTATGTACTCAGAAACTTCTCTGTATTATAAACAACACTTGTGTGACTAACAGACTTCCTGTTAGTATTAATAACAAGCAGATGCTTCAGAGCTGTGGCATTCAGTACTCTGAACAAGAACATACATCAGCTGCAGCAATGACTGACAGTATGCATACTCATGGAAATCTGGAGAAAACCGCACTTTCAAAGGTCATGATGGCTAGCAGCCACTGCCAACATCCATCAGCCTTGATGGCACAGCTGTGTACTCCAGTATTTATTACCACACGTATATAACACAGACCCCTCCTAGACAGGCTAATACAAATAATAGTTTGCTTTAAGGTAAATTCACACTGCCACATTAGATCAACTTTGATCAAATACAGGTCAGGTGGGGATTGTGTAAGGGTTGGAATGATCGATTAAAGATCCGGATGGTTGTCTGAATAGTGTAGCACAGTATATCAGATGTGCTGAATTAATGCACCAATAATAACCTGAATTATTGCTTCTTGCATTAACTTTCCTAAGTGATCAACACCAGTGTTAATTAAAGGCCCCAAATTCAATGGGTGGTTGGAGAGTAAAGTAAAATAAATTGATTTATTCCACAAGTGAAAATACAATGCAAAGAAATCTTCCACATGGGGACGGATATCATCTCGGAATTATCACTTCAAACAATGTCATCAGAGTACGGGTGGAAAGTCTGACGCACATCAAGACAATTGTTCAGAACAGTGATGTGCAAAATGAGTGATCGGCTGCTTCATGGCTCATCAGCACACAAGAGGTTGCAAAATGCCATTAATGGCTATAATTCAACAGCTAGTGCACACAGTCAATGCCACAACTGTGTGTGTGCATGGATATGTGGTCAACGTCATAGAAGAAGAAACTTCCTTAAGAGCACAGAGACAAATTTCCCAGATATCATTTGCATGCAAATCCCTGGAGCTGGTGAAAACACGCTATTCTGGTGAACAATAATCATAACGGCAGAAGGCTACAGCTGGCACTTGCTACGTGCTATGTGTCCTCTACTATTCACGAAGCTAAATCAAAAAATAACATGTTGCTTCCTACAGTATCAGACACCAATCGATTCATACATTCTATATGGGTCAACGCAAAAGCAAGACTGTCTGCCAGTCTCGTCCATTCTGTATGCCTACCACCTATGGTTGCTCGGTGGTGTAGTGGCTAGTGTGTTGGACTCGTGATCGGGAGGTCACGGCCTCGCGGGTTCAACTCCCGGCCACGGCATTGTTGGGCAACGACCTTGGGCAAGTTGTTCACACCAATGTGCCTCTGTTTACCAAGCAGTATAAGTTCGTATCTTGCACGGGCATTCATGACAACGCGCCGTATGTGGCAGCCATGGTATGGGTCCAATGAACAACGGGAGTATTGTAGTAAGCGGTTTAGCAGCAATCTTGATCGCTTAGAACCGCTATATAAATTCTCTACTTTATTTTACTTTACTATCTCTGCTCACCCGGCGACTGCCTATGCCTCAGATTCGACTCGACAGTTGACCACTGCGCACGATACAAATGTCTTTATTTGCATTGTATTGTACCATGTTGCATTCTAGCATGTCAATAATAAAAGTTGTATTTTGACATTTAAAAAAATTAAACCCACTTTACAGTTATAGAGGCAGAAATGTACAGGGACAAATACAGATTTGAGACGAGTTTTGCTAGCTCCTCTCAGCAAAGCATGACCCAATAAAGTAAACAAACACACTATTGTTTCAGAAACACCTGTTACTGTTAATGTATCAGAAACATAACTACAGTATATTATCAAGCAGTAGTGTCCATCGACTAAAACATCCTACAGTACAGTCTTGTTGCTACAGAATTATAATGACGGTAATATACTGAGTAGTGATGACTTGCAGCTGACAGCATCGCTGAGATGTACATATGCCACAGAATATGTTTACGACAGATTGTATGAACACCACTTACTAAACACTATTAATAAGTTTCACCTTTCTTCTGATATACGGTAGCAAGATTTGGCCAGTGAAGGCATAACACGAAGCAATTGGGTGGGAATGAGATGACCATGCTTAAACGGATGCATGGCTTTGAAGGAAAGAAAAACACGGAGGTTATTGTGACTAGATCCAGTCAATTAAGAGGAGTGGATTACAGTGGTTTAGACATGTTAAAGGGAAACTATCATGAAAAATCGTAATTTAAGTAAAACAAAAAAATTAAATAACAATGTGCAATGTGCTAATATTCATTTGCAGCAGACAATGCACACATAGCATGCAGAAAAATGAAGTAGATCGCTTTTATTTGTGAGCGATATTACCGGATCTGAAATGAAGAAAAGAGTCGCCACATTTACCGCAGCAATGACGTCATTGGTGCTTTGCTTCGTGTGAGCATGATCGTGGCCTGTTTACAAGCAAGTTTTGTAGGGAAATCGTGGCGATGAGTTCGATAAGCCCATATCAATTCAAACCTAGATGACCAAGGAGTGATTTTTGTTCTGCCAGAAGATGCTAGCAATTTATTCTATTCTCCCCATGTTATTCTTATCAACTCTAGCACAAAAACTATGTCATTGGAGCTAAGTGAGTCGAATGTCAAACTGTGCCGAACCGAAAGATGTTTTAAAGTTCAAAAGTTAAAATTCCCTTATATTTTATCTCTTTAATATGTAAGCGTGTGTCATTTTCTAAGTCATATTTTCATGATAGTTTCCCTGTAGATGTAAAGATGATACAGACTGGCTGAAATGATGTATGAAGATGGAGACTGAGGGCACATGTCAGAGGGGAGGTCTAAAAAAGACTTGGTGGGATTGTGTCAAAGAGGATATGGAGATTCGGCCTGTCCCATGAGGATGTTCACTATAGGATCATTGGAAACTGAAAATCAAGTGGAAACTGGCTGACCCTAGTCTACCTCGAAAACGGTCATTAAATCTGCGTTAAATCTGTTGTATTAAAATATTAAAACATTAGCCAAAAAAGTGCTCTGGTTTTTCATTTGTGCCTCTGAAGTTACGATCTAACGGTGCTAAACAAATCTATTATTATTAACAATAACCACTCTTGCTAAGCATGAGATTTCACAAAATGAACACAGAATGACATGCAAATCCTGACCACAAATTTGAACTCTCAAGCTATCGATGAAAACTGTAATCTATTTGTGACTGAAGTTATTGAACTCTTTTCCAGTACACTAAACATAATATCATTTTCAGTTGCATACATTACTAGCAAAAAAGCAACCAGTTTTCCGCAAAACATGGAATTTTGAGCCAGAACCACAGAATTTGCACGTTTCCACAGAATTTCTACATTTTTGGAAAATTAGGTACTGGCTGATGATAAGGGGATAAATACGGCATATTTTTGTCAATAAGGTGCTCGTGAGAGTGCATATCTCCACCAAGTGAATTTTTACAGAATAGTAATTTAAACACATTGTTGTGATTTTGCATAATTTTCAAGTGGTCATGTCCAGACTATCCCTGACAGTGAACATGCATGGCAAATTTGAAGTCTAGATTTAACCACTTTGGGGCAATTAGCATTTAACAATCAAAAATTCAGGTGTAATGAGACCCAGGCGATGACCCCTTTTGAAAAATTTTCAGGGATCATGTACAGACTGCCCCTAGGAATATGCACGCCAAATTTGAAGTCCACAGCTTTAACCGTTTTGGAAGTATAAGCATTTAATGCCCCAAAATTTAGAAGGTTACATTACCCTGGCCATGACATGCATGTTCTTAGGGGCAGTCTACAGATGCCAAATTTGAAGTCTGCAGTGGAGCTAACAGCATTTAATGCCCTACAATTCACAGGCTCACGACCCTGTCCATTTTTGAAAAAAAATTTTTACGGAGTCATGTCTAGACTGTCCCCGGGAACATGCCTGCCAGGTCTGAAGTTTGTAACCATTTCGGAGCTATTAGCATTCAGACATATATCGAACAAAAGCAGCGTCTCTGCCATTCATTCCATTCACCTGATGGAGAAAAATACAGGTGAATACAATGGCTTCATGTATATCATTATCATGGATGAATAATGTGAACATGAAAGAGTGCTTTTAGCAGTGCTAATTTTTGATTTCCACCTCAGTAGTAGCAGAAAACTTCCACAGACAGCAAGGTCCACCCGGTATTTTTATCCACAGAAGGTTACACACGGTTAAGCTAGAAAGTGCTCAGTGATAGCCAGAGAACAGCTCCATTAACATACATTGCCTTAACTGACTGCCTCAGTAAGCCAGCTGGGCACAGGGCAAACTGCTACGTTTAATTAACCCTTTCTTTTGCTACAGCAGCTGCACAGTCATCATTAGTACTCACTGTATCGACCCACAGAGGGAAGGGCAGGCTGAGATGGTTTGGGAAGCAATTACAGGAAGAAAGTTTACCTACATGTTACCCATCTCAATAATAACCAGGCTTAATGCATCTTACTACTAAGCCTAGCCACATCTCAGATAGTCAGTTAGCAGACCATGGTGAAAAGATGACTTACAAATATGTTTCCCTGGTCAACTGAGTGTCAAAGAAGACTCTGCTAATATTCAACATTAAGGGCTCCTCATGTTCGGGCTGACTGGCAAAATTTTATACTAAGTCAGATCGTGACATTTTGTCACTAAAAATACTGAATGGTGTTCATACAATCTGCCGGCAGCTATCAGTTACGCTGCTCTAAGTCCAGACAGGCGGTACTGTCAAAATTTTGCATCACAAATGGCATGTCAAGTGGTGTGGTGTTAGAGCAAAACGGATTGCAAATTTGGTGTAATTAATGCACATAGATGATGCAGTGCAGGGCTAACATAACTGAATTGAGGTATTTCATGGGGTATGTATAAGTATAAAATTTAAATACTCCGTGCAGTATTTAAAAAATATTTAAATACCAACTTGAAAACTGGCATGTGATACAGCATGTTTAGTATTTAGTACTTTTAAATACTTACCAAATTACACCATCATCAAAATACATTTTTCTTACTTTGTCATTTCCTCCTGGTTAATAAAAATTCAGTAATCAATCAGTTTATGAGCAGGTTTTTAAGATAATGTTCTCTGGAATGAAACAGATGTGTGTATTGGCTCTGACTTCTCTGACATCACTGACAGTAGTGTACAACTACTCAAGATAAGCATTTAGAAGATCTCAGTGACAAAGACAGAGATCTATTGATGTTGAACAAGCACACAGCACAGTGCTACAAAGTTGTAATTATCACTGATGCCTCGGTTTCCATCCCATGATTTTGTTGAATGATGAGTGGGCTATGTGGAACATACTATTGTCAGCCAGCCAGAAAACATCAAATTTCCAATACAGAGGAGTTTAGGATGTGGTTGCAGATCGTTAAGACATTTTTCAGTTATTTTGTAAATAGTTCTCATTGGTTCCTTTGTAGTTATATTTTTATATCTATCTTATGTTGCTGTTTTTAAAAAGATTCAACACGACACTAAGATAACGCTACATTGCCATTAAGTACCCAGTAAAACATTTTAATGCATATGAGCTTATTCTCAGTAAGAAATGTAATTGACTGTCAGACTGTTTCAAAAATTGTTAGTTTTTAAGTTAACAAAATCCGGCTGTGATAATTCGAGTGTAGTAACAGGTTTGTGCTTGCACTCATTCAGCTTTCCTGTGTTTCCACAGTTGTCTTAAAATGATCTATTAAGTACAAAAACCTTAGCTAGTATAACAACCTAAATATTAAATTTACCAAAGTTGATATTTCGCTATTTAAATACTATTTAAATACCACTTTTCTGGAGTATTTAGTGAGGTATTTAAATACTGCATCCATTGTATTTGTTACAGCAGTAACAGCACCACCAGGAGCATGTTTATGGGTACCTATCCACTACAGAAGCTTACATTCAGCTGATATCGGTACTAGTGTCATCAAGTCTCATCATTTAACTACAGTGAAAGTTTGTAGAAGTCCGCTGCTGTGACAAAAATCCGAGAATTCAGTTTGTTGCACGAGGAAACACTTTCCAATGGATGTGGCTCGATCAGGATGTCCGATGCTAAGGTTGAGGTTATTCGTTATCCACTGGCATACACGTGTACCGACCACCATCAATAACTTCATGTAGAGCTGAGCCCAAGAGAGCTAAGAAACAGCTCGGAACTATTACGAAGTCTTGGAACGAGACAGCATGTTGCCGTTAAGTGATAAAACTGAATGCCTCCATGAAGTGACAGCCAATAAAACACAGCAGCACCGTCAACAAAGACGTGAGTCCAACGACTATCAGACCGTGTGAGACATTCAATCAGATATGGTGATTTACACACTCGGCCATCAGAACGGCTTCACTTAGTACAACATGCAACTGTCCAATATCACGGTGTCACAGATGCTAACAAATCGAGCGCCATCAGTGATCAAATAATCAAACAGAAACAGTGACGTCCGACAAGTGAAAGATAACACAAGCAGCACATACAAAATGTCAATTGTGCCGCTGTATGCACGCCCGACATGTGACAGGTGACACTATCAGCACATATAAAACGTCACTTGTGAACAATGGCATTACAACGCCTCACTCAATAACACAAAGTCAACGTGTTGGTTCTTGACTTACTTCCTGGCAAGACTACGACGTTAGCAATGACACCGATATAATGAACCGATCCAGCATCGTTCTACAAGTTACACAGGGTGTCCAATATGATAATGTTGTACGTCATGCTAACATTAGTCTATGGAATACACCAGGGGTGGGCAAACTAAGAACCGTGGTGCAGCCCACAAGCACTCTTGCATAGTGATTAATTTTTGTGGTCCTGACTATAAAAAACACAAAAGATCAGTTCAATTTTCTGAGGTGCCCCTGTCATTTAATTTGAAGCAGCATGCAGTCCACTGAACTTCTGTTGGCAGTTAACTGATCTCTGAAGGAGAGTTTTCCAAATGTGAAAAAGTTTGCCAAAAAGTATACAGAAAAATGTATGTGTTCTTTGCTTCAACCTATATTTGTGAACCAACTTTCTCATGCATGAACATTGACAAATCAAACAGCAGGTCTCATCAGATAGACTCAACCTTGCACTCTGTGTTGCATAGGCTTATAACTATAACTAAGCATGATGAATCCCGACTATGACCAGTGACCACTTACTGACTCTGTGCAATTGCATAAATTTCATTAAGAGTGAGACTGAGAGTGACATTTAGTAACACTTGTAAAGCAATGCAAAATTAAATTCAGTGTATGTGTTACTTTCTAATCTTAGTGAACCAAATAATACAGTTATATAAACGGTAATAACACTACATTATTTAGCAAATTTAGTTTTTTTGATCAAATGTGGCCCCATACAGACCTACAGATGTTCCATGTGCCCTGCTGGGAGAAAGGTTTGCCAACCCCTGAACTACATAATGAATGCTTGCTGCCATTCACATTCATGTGAGCAAAACATTTGGTCAGCAGTAATCAACAAATAAGAAAAATATGACAGTTGTTTTGAATGAAAAGTCAAATTTTCAAAGTGTGAATGTATCTGCAAATCATTTTCACCATGAATATCCACAAATACTTGCATGAAAATTATTCATGCAAGTACTCGTGTTGGCGTCAGTGTGAATAAGCAATGTAACTTGCCGTGAATACTTGCCACAAGTGTGAAACTGCCCTATAACTACTGAATACTAGATGACTGGCTCTTGGGTCACAGAGTGATGATGGCAATGGACAAATTTCCCTTATCATGGCATGAAGTCCAAGGACTAAAAGGGTGTCCAATATGATAACCCTAACACTTGTCTACAGACAGTGCCTGTTTAACACGGACATCAGTACTCAACAGTGAGATTTTTTGGCATTTACGACAAACACTGGCAGTCAGTGGCTGAGAATTACAAGTAAAAAGTGAATTACTCAATTGTCAGTAATTAACAAATAAGAAAACTATGACTGTTGTTTTGCACGTAAAGCCCACTTATGTTCATTTTACACATGCAAATGTGCAAGTTGATTTCACCAAAAGTAAGCGTGCATGTCAGTATCTTGCTGTGAATATTTATTTTGAGTACTCTGTTCATTTTGGTTTGGAATTTATTTTTGCCTGTTCTTACAGTGAAGGCCATAAACTCTACTAAATTCAACCAAGTCTGTAAAGCCCACTTTATGTCACAGATTACAACAATGATTATTAAAGGAGGAACAACTTTCATAAATCTCTGAAAGTTGTATGCTTTCATTGACCTGCAATGTAAATGTCACATGGGTGTGACTTGACAGCTGTGGAACCCTTCCATGACCACGAAATGAAATATCATTTTACATGTATGATGCAAAATCCAAATAACGATAATCACAACAAGACAACGAGAATGACGACCAAACCTATCAAAGTCAGCTGCAAACTGTCGAGCATGTTCAGCTGTCTGGAACAGAATGAGCGCTCGTTTCTCATCTGTATTCAACTGAACATTCTGTCACACACACCACACGCTTTTTTAGATCAGGAACTGATCATCATGTTCTTGTTGCTGGGGTGACCTCTTTAAAAAAGCTCAAGGCTCCCTTGTTTCAAATCGGATCGAGGTGAAATTTGGCAGCAGTGTTCTTCTATGAAGGAGTCAGATTTTTGATTTGACGTCATAATTTGAAGATGGCAGCCATGACGTCATTTTACAAAGAAAAGTGCTGCCGCCTGGTGAATGCACACAGTGTCTGCCTAGCACCTATGTAGAAGCGCCCACCAGTTCCTGGTACATTTGTACTCATTGTCTAACCAGCCCATCCTTCCTGAGTTACGGTTAGGCCATACCCCAGTAATTTTCACAGACCACAAGGCCTTCTATTGTGAAATCAACGGTGTCAAGAATACTGAATGAAGGATGAACCACATGCACCTCAATTATTATACACTGTGTCTCAAAAAAACGCGCAAACTTTGAAGCGGTATATCTCAAAATTATAACGATCAATTTTGATGAAATTTGGCAGAAATATTCAAAATACTCTAGAATAGAGTTTGCATGTTTCAGTTTTCGTGTAGGTTTGCTTTATTATCAACTTTTTGTCTTTCAAACCAAACAACGAAAATAACGCGAATTCTGACGCTGTATCAAGCAAACGCGCCAACTTTGACGAGCATAATTTTTTGAAATAAAACATACACCTAGGCTCATAATATTTGGCACACATAATCTGCAAACATTTAAGCGTAACACACTCATCAATAAAGTACTGTTAATGCAGTTTTACTTATTTAATATTCGTACTAAATTGCATCACCAGACGTTACCAAAATTATGCATCACACTGTTCCGAACATTCTCAACTTCACCAGCAGCCTGTTGATGCTGTTGTTCGTCCAACCTTTATCTGCAAACTCTCTTATAAACTGCCAGGCGCTTTAAAATTTACAATCATACAGACTTTTGATCAAAATTTTGTATTCTTTACTGAATGGTGCCATGGTGACAGGCAGTGTGAGGCATAACTTTCAAAATTTGCATTATTTTCGGTGTCCGGTTTGAAAGATTGAAAAGTTGATAAAAAGCAAAAATACACTAACACTGAAGCATGCAAAGTCTATTCTGGAGTATTTTGAATATTTTCACCAAATGTTGTCAAAATCGATCCTTATACTTTTGAGCTATACCATTTCAAAGTCTGCACGTTTTTCTGAGACACAGTGTATAACCGTAAGTGCTGTTCCAAAATCAAAAATCTGCTCCAGAAATTGTGAAAAGTTGCTTTATATATCTGTGACATATCTGCCATAACCAATGGTCGGAATAGAATATAACGAGTTGCGATCAATATGTCAAAAAAACAATTTTAAAATGTAGCATGTTGCATGTATTTGAAAGTACGTTTTTGGTTAAGTAAAGCCAAATAGAAAACATCAAGGCTACTAGCCAAGTGGAGGTTATTTATTTATGTTTGCAGCAGCAGTTGATTTTCTCAGCTGTGCCATTGCAAACGGTACATCAACTAAGCCAAAAACAATGCAGTTTGTTCCAATCAATGACCAACAATGAACAGAAGTAAAATAAAGAACAACAAAGCTACCTGGACCGGTCCAACATGCTCAGCAAGACGAAGCAGACTCAGCTCAGTGGTGACTGACGATATGTTGTCAATGGCAACAATTTTTGGCACCACGGATGTTGCATTCATTGCCATCGCTTGCTGTACAATACATGTCAGCCAATAGTCAGTGCAATAAATTAACACAGGTATCAAACACATGGCCTAGTAGCCCTCGAGGACTTTAGCTGTGGCCCATGATGACTTACCTAGACTAGCAAAAATTTAGGAAGGGCATCTGGCCTGTAAAACACAGTACCAGAAGTTTATGTTTGAGGACTGGTCAAACCTGGAGTAACTGTTAAACAAAATCCCACTGTGTGCATCTCTATCTATGTAACTTGTATCAACATAAGGTCAAAGAACACAAAACGTTAAGCTTAACAGTTAACAGTGGAACCGGACTGTTCCTTCAGTGCTTTGATCCTGTTGCATTGTCGCCAGGAAAGTCCAGCTCCAACAATTCCTAAAACTAAGCTTTTGGGGACCAGGTTAACCCGAAGTAAGGCTGCATTCATACTGATACGAGTACCAGCACTTGTCCCAGTATGTGTTATTCGTCTCGTAAGAGGTCATGGTTACTCACACTCACACAAGCACAAACGTGTAATTCATTGCCATTATAGATTTGGTGAAAACTGTGAAATACCTTGAATTTCCTGTAAAGTTTACTCCACTATCACCGGTAATGTTGTATGTAGCTGTTTACATCAAAATTGCATAATTTGTTTACTATGTTCTGTATGAATAAGTAACACTATACAGGGCACGCCAGAAAAAAATGATCCCCTAGGAAAAATTCGATATCTCTGGAATTGTTGCAGATTTTTTCGCCAAATTTACAGCACTTATAGAGGAAGATTAGAGCCACATATCCTGCGAATTTTATTACAATATTTGGTTGCGTTCAAGAATTATAACTATTTGAACTTAAATGTGCATTTTTAAAGTGAACAAGTCATTAAACTGCTATTCTGACACAAAAATAACATAACTGATATTTAAGTGGAATTCGCCAGATCTCAATCCGTTGGATTATCATGTGTGGGGCACAATGTTGGGATGCTATCAGAAATACACGCCAAAACCATCCAACATTGCTGAACTGAAGACTGCCCTGCTGTCAATATGGAACGATTTGCCGCAGGAGTTCATTGATGAGGCAATCCTGTCATTTCGAAAGAGACTTCGATTGTGTGTTGCTGCAGCTGGTGGACATTTTGAACACTCGGTTTAAATACAGAGAAGGCAGCTGACATTTATCACTG
>Ga0056131_1000155_pt1 | contig 13992 bp, 7 predicted proteins | sample WorMetLIZISLAND1_2_FD_67480 | JGI IMG/M metagenome (GOLD analysis project Ga0056131, IMG submission 67480) | Marine gutless worms symbiont microbial communities from Max Planck institute for Marine Microbiology, Germany - Olavius clavatus LIZARD... ...
CAACATGTTTCACCGAGCTGTCGACGATCACATGTGGCTGTCAGTCGGCATGCGAGCAAAACCTTCATCATTCACTCGAGCACAACGTCTTGGCACTTGCATGGCCACGCTATTCCTCGCCATGATCGCAAACTGCATGTTCTTCAAGACTGAAGATGAACAGACTCTTAATTCGGAGACTATCTCGATTGGACCGATTACTCTGACTCCACAGGAGATCAGCAACAGTCTCTTCAGCAGTCTCATTGTGTTCCCAGGAGTCGTTGTCATTGCGGTTTTCTTCAGCAAGTCTGTGTCGAAGTCGAACACAGCAGCTTATCTTGAGGAACCGGAAGACAATGGTAGAAAGCGGCGAACCGTGTGCAATCCGCGCCTGCCATACTGGTGTGTCTACATCGCATGGTTCCTTGTAGCACTGTCTATTCTCGTCTCGTCATTTTTCACAATCCTCTACAGTTTTGAGTGGGGACGTGAGAAATCCATTGCATGGCTAACAGCTTTCTTGCTGTCATTCTTGGAATCCGTCATCCTCATTCAGCCTGTCAAGGTGAAACTGCATTTTTCTTAGTAGTGGAATAGAGGGAATGTGACTAGCTAATTAGCCGTTGTTTAAAACACTTAAGCTCTGATTCTTGTATCACTCATCTTACGGTGCCAAATATTTTTGCAGACTTTCATAAATTCATGTTAGCAGGCCTACTAAGTACTTGCACCCTGTTCACAGGATTTGGATTGTTCTTGTGTGCTATTGTAACTGAGCCTTCAACGTTGTTCCTTTTTGCCGCTATTCTGTATTGTATATACGGTATGGTTGTAGACAACATTATCAAACTTGTGGTGCAATGCTGTTGCAGGTGATCGTTGTGGCACTGGTGCTTTCTTTCATCGTCAAACAAGATTCAGAAGTCGTCGACTATGAAGACGCCTTTGGCAAAATGAAAACTGTTGACTATCTTAATCTAAAAGGCAAGTATCAGTGTAACGTCTGGAAACTATTACTACAGAAGTCCCCCAAACACTTCCTACTTAGAAGAAATTTCATACTGTGAGTTTGTGTCTGGTATTTTATTTAAATACCACTCTTTCTAGAGTATTTAGCAAAGTATTTTACTGCTGCAGGTATGGTATTTGTTAGCCTACAATTATACTGGTGGATTACTGTGTTTGTTTGCTAATAATTGTCGGCTGATTGCCTGCAGGCGATGAGTCTAGTAACTTCATGACGCTGGACGAGCTGGAAGCAGCCAAACACAAATCCGACATGGATGACAAGATGAAAGCAATGATTCGTGAAATCTTGTTCTACGCTCTGCTGCTGTTTTTCCTTCTCATTGTCATCAACGGACAGCAGGACACCGACTCATATCGACAGAACTCCAACATTGTCTCACTTTTCAACGAGAATCTAGACGATGACGTTAGTAATATGCTGCATACCGTAATTCCTATGAAACAAATATGCATAAACTTAGTGACAGCTTCTACGATAACTGGAATTTTAAGTAAGTATTCGTGAATATTATTATTCAGCATTGTGCCACAGCTGGCTATTTTTAGTTCTGTTTATCTTAGACAATATTGTTCTCTATTTCTGACTTCTTTATCAATCTTATTGTAAACGCTGTTAGTCATCACTTTGCACTTGTTTGCAATGCATATACTTAATTAAAATGCAAATTCACAGTTTCTGGCTATTCTCACCTGATGTAATGCATATATAAAATCACTTGACGTGTCTCGTGTCTGATACATGTCCGGTGTCCGGCGTCTGTGGACAAGATTGTGGCGTGATTTATGGACCGATCTTCACCAAATCTGTAACGAAATGAGCATAGTACAGTGAACATTGAACAAAGACAACGACATGCAAGAGTCACTCAGATTCAAATCCAGGACAAATCCAGGACACCGTGAAATCCACGACAGGACTCAGAAATAAAGGACTGTCCTGGAAAATCCAGGATAGATGGTCACCTTAGTATTACCGCATACGACAACATAGTTTGAATTTTGCGTATTTTTATTTTTTTGTTTGAAAAATGGCAGCGAGTGCACATCAAAACGTCTTGTTTCAAATGTGTCGACATGTATCTGTGTTGGTTCCAGGCATACGTACACCAAGGACTGTATCAGTGGGCGAATGACGTGCTGATACCGAACCTCTACTACACGGTCAACTACAACGGTCAGAGCAGTAGTTCATATGAGCAGGGCTACCTCGCCGACATGTATAGCTGGCGACTTGGTCCACCTAAACTCCGTCAACTTCGTGTCAAGAAAGGTAAGTCGCACAGGTTTGAGTAATGAAGGCATAGAGGCTGAAAGTGAAAACTGTCAAGACTCAGTTAAGTTTATTCTGCGTTTAAGGTCAAATAGTCTAGAAGAAAAATGTACTTACTGAGTTTACATTGTCTCATGTTTCAGTCTTTTAGGTTTAGGTTCTTGCTGACTGTATGTGCTGTTTCCTACTGTTAATGTCATTGTTATCTCACAGTCAGGATGTCACTGTGTGACGGTATAATAGCAGTAGCAAATGACCCTTGATTTCTTGCTGGCATTCCTTTTCTGTTGAAGCAGAAAACTTTCACACTAATCCACCTCGTCATTGTTTTCCTGTTAACTTACTCTCGGTCTCCTTTTTTTTTCTATTTTTGTTCTTTCATTTAAGCCAAACATACGGCATCTCTTTGATAGCTGATACTGTAATGTACACTTCCACTTTCCTGTATACATAATACACTTTGATTCAAAACAGGTGACTTGTCAATGTCTATATCTTTTTGTCTTCTCGGTCTCGATTTTCAAAATTGTTTCACAGGCACTCTCAGCAGTAAGTTGACAGCACGTCGGTCATTAAAAACCCCTTAAACACCCTAATAGCGTCGCTACTTGTGTCTTGTGAAAAGTTAGTACAAACTTAGTAGGCTATTCAAATGGTCCCGGTCGAAAGAATATTTTCACAGTAGCCATATTGAAAGATTTCACAGATTGAGAGACTATATACACTGGTTCCAAAAAAAAGAAATGAGTTGGAACTTTGAACAGAACGCCTTTTCGCACACGAATGGCGTTGAAAATTGAATCGCTTGCTGATGGTGTCAGTCAATCTACACGTGACGAATTTGGACTGTACTGGTTTGATGTTAGTTGATCCCTGAAGCCTGTAATGAGCATATGCTTCTCTCACTACGATTGTTGTATGCCATTTGATAGTCTTATGGCGAGTGTATGCCGAGTAATGTTTCAGCAAGTGAGTGCCCCGGAGCACATGGCACACAGTTTTCCAATGTCAATATTTCACCAGATACCGGTAGAAAGTTTATGCGGTTGGCATTTAGCAGTGCTGGATTAAGCTTCTTGAGGCATTAATGTAGCCTACATTTTGACAGCATGAAAAAACTAATCCTATCTCTTTTGGAACTGAATTCTAAAAATGGCCTGGATTCTTGGCTGACCGTAAGGCATTTGCCTAGCTTGTTTGCCTGTGGTTAATCTGGCACTGAGGTTTCATAAGACCATTTACTGTTGAATGTTCCAGTGTAACTGCTTCCAACATTGGTCAATATTAATATTTTGGCTGTGATCGTGAAATAACGCATGCTTAACGTAAGGCCTGCATCTACTCCATAACAAGCTCATTATCAGGTAACTAAACCTGTCTATAGTGTTTTGCTTTTGACTCACTAATGTGAGCGTGCAAAACAATTTGTTTTGCTTGAAAAGCACTGCTGTTATTGTGCACCTTGTCTGTAGTTAGTTTACGTCATTCTCATAAGCACTCATACACTTACTTTCAGAAGTGGGAAAGTTATATAAGTTCATAAACATTGCGTGTTGAATTGTTGGAAATTGTTACAGGTCGCTGTTCTGCATCTAACAAAATGAACCACACTCGATGCACCAATTCCTATACTGACGTCACAGCAGAGACGAACGATTACATTCCAGGTTGGATTTCTATCACGCATGTGCATGATTACAATACATCTCTACCATGGAGTTCCAGGAGCCGCCTTGAACGTGCCTTCTTCTATACCACTCCGACTGAAGACGAGTACCCTATCGGTGGAAAGATCACAACGTACCCAAGTGGTGGATATGTCGCCGACCTTACTGAACATGCCGACCGGGCAAGCAGCCTTATCCAGGACCTGGAAGCAAACCACTGGATTGACCAATATACAAGAGCAGTGCTGGTAGAGTTTAATGTGCTGAATCCAAACAGCAAGCTGTTCAACCAAGTCATCTTGGTTTTCGAGTACACGGCAGATGGTGGTACACTGTGGACAACCAATGTGAACGTGGTTCAGTTGTATCGCTACGCCGGCTCAGCAGGTGTTGTTGCTCTTCTCTCGGAAATCGTGTGTGCCATCTTTGTGCTCGTCGTCACCATCCTGGAAGTGATCAAGATATGTCGAATGCGTAGCAGGTACTTCAAGGAAGTCTGGAACGTGCTTCAGTGGTTGGCGATTATACTTTTCTACATCGCTGTGGCACTGTACACGATGCGCTGTCTTTGGACAGTTTGGGTCGTTGAGGATCTCATGAACAATCCAGGTAAACAAACAAGTTTCCTTCATTTCTTGTACAACGACTTCAACTCTGTTAGGAACGGCAGTAGTGTAATATTGGGAGCCCAACTACTGCTACTACAAATAGTATATTAAAGCTTTTTAAAGCTGCAGCATGGAAACGTGTGCGTAGTCAAGTGTGCAGTAGTCTGACGTGTGGCAGGCAGTGTGACATGTGGTGACCAAAACTGGGTAATCTCCACTCACACGTGTCAAACAAGGATCTGCTGCTTAACTTAGAGGTGATGGAATTTTAAAATCGAATTTTATTATTTTACTTTCGTCGTATATTTTGCAAAAATAGAGCTTAAATAAATTTTATTAGCTGCATATTTGGTGTTCCTGCTTTAGTTTGCCCCTAAGTAATGCTTAAAATTTATTGCACTCCACACGTAAGCTTAGCCGTATCGAAATAAAACCGATATCGATATCGAAACCGAAACAAAACTGGCTTAAACCAACCTCACTGTCACTGACTGTACTTTGGTCTCCATATAGTCGAGCTCTCAGTATCACACTACTAGCGACTTCATTGTTGCATGGTAGTACAGACTGTCAGAGCTGGCAAACTTTGCATACAGACTCCAGCAAGTTATAGTCGAATTGAGAGGTCTAAATCACGAATCAGAATGCAGTGCACTGGTGAGGAATATAATTGTTATTATATCCCCTTCATCTGCTGTGTGACAAACTAAGTAACAGTATGTGTTCCCGATAAATCATAAACATGACATATTTTAGTGTTTTATTTCCCCGTGATGTAGTACTTGTACTTGACGTTTGAGTACTTGTTGCCATTGTGTTCCAGCACGCTTATCTGCCACTTGTACAGCAGCATCGCAATAATTTTGCCACCTACTCATAGACTTTGCGCCTGCGTCCATTCACCAGCGTTGTTGTTACTGGTTGATGGTAGCAAACTTCTACAGTCTGCACTTGCATACTTGACATGAACATGCAGTACAAATTAGGTACTTGTTCTTCTACTTGTACTTGTGGCTTGGGTACTTGTACTTATACTTGTACTTAAGGGTCTATGTGCTTCATACATCACACTTGTTTCCATTACGTCAGTTACTTAACGTTTGTCTCGGTGATGTGATGCGGCGTTAGGAGAAATCGTGAGTTTTCAGCCGGTCGTCCACTATAATCAAGACTACCTGTTGCTGATTGGAATTGTTGCCTTCCTCACCCAATTGCAGATGCTGCATTTGCTGCGTTATCACAAGACCATCGCAATCCTTGGCGCAACACTCGCCCATGCCCTGTGGGACCTCGTCAGCTTCGGACTGGTCATGGGCATCATTTTCATTGCTTTTACGTCTGCCATCTATCTCATGTACAATGATCTAGCTGAGTACGCCACGATGACTACCGCTATGGGATCACAGGTATGGATGTCTCGCACAAAATGTCAAACTATTTTTGAGGATTATAAATAAATTTGCCGTTTATTTTTACTGCTTTGCTTTTATATTTAAAGGTTAAAAGGTCCTATATAGCTATTAGTGGAACCCCATCTCACTGATCTTACACCTACCCGGGAGGTATGGATGGCTGAGTTGACCTAGGTGACCGGTTACATACCATCCAAGTACTAACCAGGCAATGCACAGCCATGAGTTGCCCTCGCAACCTGCTGATGACGAGGCAAGGTAATTGAAACCACCCGATCTCGATTCGTCTGTCTGCTTGTCGACAGGACCTGTCATCAAAAATTACGAGTAAATTTTCATGACATTCCTGAAGTGGTCGAGCTTTCGAAGTCATTTAGATCCGGATCGAGAACAGTAACTGTCTTTTCAGGAAATATCAAATTGTACTGTTTTTGGCGTAAGAATCGTTACGTGACAGCAAAGTGAAGTAAAGTGTAAATTTATATAGCGCATTATCAAAAGATCTGTAATGTGCTGAGTACATCTCGTCAATATTATCTCGTCAATATTTCGCAAAAAAGCATGTCTTTAACTGCAGACACCTAAACATGTCGAGACTCAGTGCTGGGTCGCGAAGACTGTCAGGTAGCGAATTCCAGGTCGAAAGACTAGAGACGACCAAAACTTCAGACGATATCGTGGAACGATCAACTTCCGTTGACTGACGGCCCACAAATGCTGAATGATGGCTGACGACCAGCAACGTCAGCAGTTGGTGTGGAGCTGTTCAGCTAAGTTGCTGCCCCCGCCCAGAAAACTCATCACGCTCTCAACCCTTCAAGGCTTCGAGCTTCGGCCCTTAGGGTCCCTAACTTACTAACCGGGCATCGAAGCAATAAGCTTGCGACGGTTGGAACCAGGTTACCTTAGTGTATCTTGACTTACTGTTGATACCTCAGAGCCTTGCTCTACGTCACTGTCAATACGCCAATAACAACCACGCGAAATATAAACTTACAGGTGGAAGCAATGCTGGGAAAGTTCAGCCTTCACTCGTTGGTGAGCGTTGGTGGAATGACCGCCGGATTCTTTATGATTCTCTACTTGTTCACCATGATCGTCATGATTATTAACTTCTTCGTGGCGATCCTGAACGACTTTCTGGCAGCCGTCGCCAACGACAAGAAGATGCAGAACCGTGACTTTGAAGTGATGGACCACTTTGTCGACACCGTCAGGGAAGTAGTCAGTGACAGTATTTAACGGGCGGCAACTCGTTCCGGACTAATAGAGAGGTGATTGTAACAGGTCAGACAGCAGGCTTCTGCGCCGGTTTCAGTGTTTTGTCGACACCGTCAGGGAACTTGTCGTCAGCAAGACGAATGACAACGGTTTGTTGAATCACTATCTCCTCTTATGCAGGGCTGGAAAAAATCTAGTGTTTCGGAAAAGTTTTTTTGTTTTTTTTTTAGATTTTAGCGTAAGGTTTTTGTTTTGTGAGTTTTTTTAGTGTACACTGTACGGAAACTACTGGATACAAAATTACCACTCACAAAGAATAGTGTTTAGGCCTATATACCGTTTTCCCTGTCAAATTTTTTTTATAACAAAGCTTAAGCCCTGTCCACAATATCGCAGAAAAGTGAGACTGTAGCACAAAAGTGAGACTGTCGCAGAAAACGGCGAGACAACGGCGACAGTCTCACTTTTCTGCGACAGTGTGGACAGCTTTTAGTCGCAATACCAGCGTGTGTCAGACAACAGATGGAGGGACGGAATTACTTTGGCTATATTCCGCCGGATGCTGCTGTATAACCCCACTGTCATTTGACGCCCACGCCAAGAGGAACCCCTGCGAATATCCGCAAAAGCTTTATATTTCCGGAAACTAGAATCATTGGGCTACATTTTTGCCGCTGATAGTATGGGGCTATCTGAATTCGTTAGCCGTTGTTGCCTCCTAAACATGCGAAGTAGCGCAAAATTCCGAGAAAATTTGAAGTTATAGCAGTTCAAGGTCGATGACTTTGTTACCAATCGAAAGCGCTATGCGATCTCCTATTAGTCATTAATAGTAACTTTGGTCCTGTCTTGCACCGTTTCTGAGATACGCTTTGTGACATTTTATATAAGGTCCTTAGAAATACTCTTACTTACTTACTTACTTACTTACGGTCACTTAATGGCTGAAAATTGCGTATTTTTCCTACCCCTCTCTCATTCGGCGCCCCCGCTCCCTATGTACCCTTTGGAAGTTCACGGTTAAGTTAACCACGAGGAAACTACTCTGTGGTGAAAGTTTCATGACCTTATCTTCAACCGTTTCTGACTGATCCACCCGTGTGACGCTCAGACAGACAGACGGACGGACGGACGGACGGGTGGATGGAAGGGCGATAACATATAGCGCGCTATAAATAATTGTTTTGGTTGTGATATTTTAGGCAAAAAAGCCAAAGATGTGCAGAAGGAAACAGGTCGCACAGTTCAAGGTATGACATTGTCGCTTGTCAGTACCGGTAATTAATACGTAGTAATTGTATATTACGCCAGTTTATTTATTTAAGCTTAATTTCAAAATCACAACAAAATGTCGGTATAGCACTTTGAGACTTAGGCGATGTGATGATCGATAGGCGTGATTACTTTTTACCGCGCGATGCTACGCAGAGCGCGGTTATGAGATTCCATGTCGTCTGTCTGTCTGTCCGTCAAACTCTGTCTGACCGTAACGATCAGGTAGGCCTATCGTGATCACATAGGTTGGAATTCTTCGAAAATAATTTCACACCAATAATTTCACACCAATTTGGCACCAGTCGAAAGCGCGTATGCGACATCCTATTTGTCCGTAATAGTGGCCCTATCTTGCACCGTTTCGGAGCTACGGCACGTTTTATGTGCTCCTGATCCCACCCCTATTCAACCCTAATTATGCGGGTGTTCCCGTTGCTTCAGATCGCCCATGTTGGGTCGGCGAGCGCATGGGCCTTAAGCTATTTGGCCGTGAAATTATTTTCGAAGAATTCCAACCTATGGGAAAATCGGCGCCAGAAAATGGAGTCGATTTATGGCGCCGGTTTCTAGAGTGTGTGTGTGTGTCATGCGTATCAGTTACCGATAGGGCTGCCGTCGGGTTCTAGGGTACCGGTAATTTACTACCCGGGTAACTTTTTACTACCCAGTACTATCCGGGCACCGGAAAAAATATTCAATTGTTGTAAATTTCACTGAAGGAACGACTGTAGCCTGTAGGTTGAGAGAAGTGTATACCGTTTTGACGCCCACGTTTTTTAGTGCATCGCGCGGTATTGAGATTGCATGTCATCCGTCTGTCCGTCGGTCTGTCCGTCCGTCTGTGACGTTGGTGGATCAGGACCACATATGTTGGAAATCTTGGAAACTAATTGCACGGATAATTAGCCCAACACGGTACACCTTCGCTCTTCGTATCCCAAAGGCCATGATGCCATCCACCTACTCCCAGCGGAACATGGTAAATTTTGGGGAGACTAGAGGTGGGTGGGATAAAGTGGCGTGCTGGAGCACAAAGGCAACAATATATCTCAAACGCGTAAAGATAGAGGAAAAGCCCACTAAAAATTTGGGAGAAAAGGGAGCATGGGCGTATCCAGGCACTGCCCAATTTTTTGAGTACCCCCTATTATCTCAGGAACGGGTAAAGATACGAACTTCAAATTTTGTACGCACATTCATATGATCGATCGGAACAAAAGCTCATTAAAAATTTCGGGAAAAGTAGCCGTGTGCGTACTCAGAGACTGACGAAAATTTTCAGGCCACCATATATAGGGCGCATCGCGCGGTCATCTTTACGATAGCTCAGCTTTTTTTGTGTCATTAGTACGCAGGGTACCTGCAGTGTACTGTCAATGGATACCCAACACAAGCCAGTAAACTACCCTGGTATTTCCCGGTGGGCCGTTGTAGTACGCGAAAGTACCGCGGGTACCTGGTTACAGCAGCCCTAGTTAATACTGGACCAAGTTGTGCGGTATTCCTAATTACAAAAACATCTTATGATTTTGTGTAAGATTGTCTTAAATTACAGCACTAACCTAAGTTCTCCACTTACAGGTGCCATACCGTATGATTTGTTTTATGATTATCATAAGTTAATTACAAAAAGTGACCCTGGGACATCTTAATTAACTTTTTCGTAAATTTATCTTATGACATGCCGTAAATCATTATCATATCCTAAGATTATCATAAGATGTTTTTTTTGTAATTAGATCGCATGGTTTCTGTGTAGAGCTGAGCGAGAGAATCGACTGTTTGGACATGATCGTCGACAGGATGGTTGCTGAGTCCGGCAGATCCTCTCAGATCGATACGTGCATCGCCTGTGCCGTCTGCAGAAAATAACTACTGCAGTAACTAATCGATTATCGATCCAATGAACGCACTGATCGATAGTGGTATTCGCTAATAATTATTATGGGAGAAATTTCCCGAGCAGTGGCGTAAAAATCATAAAACTGGTTCTTTTGCAGTGGCGTATCGTGGGTTATCAGCCCCCGAGGTGGACTGCCGCCCCCAAAAGTCGTGCGATGCCTGATGCCCCCTTTTCACCCCCATTTGCCATCCTTTTTGCCGCCCCTTCTGATTGCAGCCCTGGGCGGTCTGTCCCCCGTGCTACGCCACTGAATTTGCGGAGCCAATCACGTTAAATCTATGGAAAATGGAAAAGAGCCCGCAAGCAACCGCCATACAATAATATTACAATTGTATTAAATTTCATCTTTTAGTCGTGATTTGTGAGTTTGGTTATAATTTATGGAAAAGAAAAGAAAACGATTTGAGAGGGAAAATGGTGTATCGGCCCTTCATGGGTTGCAATTTTGTGTCCGACCATCTTGGTACATTAAAACCTAAAAACCTTTAAAAGCCTAAAAACCATTAAAAACTTAAAAAGTCTATACCTAAAAACTTAAACGCTCGCGAAACGTAGGGCTTACACATCGGCACGATATTCAAAAGAAAACTTATATGATATCCGCTGTGGTTTTCTGATTTCTGTAACGTCATGTTCAATGTTGCCACTCTGCAATAACGTCCAGTCATTTTGCAGCTGAACCTGGAAAAATTGCAACTGAAATGATTTCAACTGTTATGAGTTCTATTGACATCCAAGTACTCGTATATAACATAATCAAAAGTCCTCCAAAATGCCAGAGGTGGAACATCCTCAAAATAGCATAATCATAATATTGCTACCATTTCATGATGAATAGGCCCTAGAGTTTTGTGCAGGGCTGGAAAATGGCTTCGAAAAAACCTAGGTTTTAAGGGTTTTTTTAAAAACCTAAAAAATCTCAAAAGTCCAAAATTTAAGTTTTTAGGTTTTTTAATTTTTGGTGAAATTTTATACAAATCATATTTTATTTCATATTTTAATCATGATTTGAGTTTCGTTATACTTTACAGAAAACTATCTGACAGAGAGAATGGTGTATAGAATGTTTTCCTGGGTCGCAATTTTGTGTCTGGTCTTATTTATACATTAAAATGTAAAAACCTAAAAAAACCTAAAAAAAACCTTTAAAAACCTAAAAAACCTAAAAACCTAAAAACCTAAATTTTTTTCCCAAAAACCTAGGTTTTTTTCCAGGACTGGTTTTGTGTGACAAATTTGTCTAAGGACCTAGTTTTTCTGCTGCAATTGATTTGTACCTATTGAATCCGGCGAGCTGTACTGTAGTATACATGATTATGCCGTTGAAACTATCCTGAATCCCTGCTGTGAGCAGGACGACGTGACAGTGTTGCGCCTGTACTATTGTGATTTTGGCATCGGCGGAAGTGCTCGTTTCCTTATGTCATTGACGGTGTTTTCGTTATCATTCGCGAATTCTGTCTTCGTTGAGGCGAAATAAAGTATAATTTATATCATAGTCAACAGGAGGTAGGCCTATACACGTGCGCTAAACACCTGTGTCTGTCGCGTTCACATTAGCAAAACGTTAAGAGAAAGTCTGCAAATCTCTTCATGTAGGACCTTGAGTGGCTATTTTATGTCAAGATCCGTTTTAGGCCAACACTTCTTCACTCAAAGCGTTTGAATTTCAAAAATAATTGCGTGAAAAGTAACAAACATAGACCATGCTACCATCGGCAGAAATGTAGTCAATGACTCTAGTTTCTGGCAATATAAATTATTTGTATATTCAAAGGTGTTTCTTGCAGTAGCGTCGTTAAACCGTTGAAATCGACGAATTTGCCGTTTTTCCGTTGCCGTATCTTCATAAGTTTGAGAAATAACGTCGGCATTAATTGCAAATTACGACGACACACCTTTCTGAATTTCTGCCGGCTCTAATAAGGATGACCTTGAATGACCTTGAATGCCCGATTTAACTTAACGTGCGCTTTACGGACGGGACGCTTGACGTAAAAATGTTGTGGCTTTCAGAGCTGGCCAAGTGTAACTAAATGACGGAGCCTTAACTGTCAGCGACAAATGAGCTGTAATTTCAGATTTCAGAGCATGAGCTTTGTAGGAATTTTCGCGGGGGTTTTGCTGCATAGGAGGCACCGAACCGGAGTTGAACCGCTAAACTTGGTTATTATTCACATTATGCATCATCAATCATCTCTCAGATATCTTGAGATGTGTGGCCGTTTGGAATATATATTGTTATGAATGCTCTTAGCGGCTTACTAATGATACAACGACTTGAAAGTATTGTAATGTTTGAAAACTTCATCGCCCACGTATGTCGCACGGCTTGTTAGCTGAAAGTGTCGATACGACTTTCGTTAGTCTATTGTACAATGCGGAGTTAAGCGACGCGCACGATCATTAAGCTAGCCGAGAAAGAAGTGCGTAGCTGACGCGCTGTCTCTCTGCGGTAGCTGAGCTTCTTGTTAATATATCAGATACAGTCTTGCAAACAATGATTAACTGAAAACGTTTATTTCAGACTTTTCAGTTCACGCGTGCATGAGTATGAGTAACTGCAAGTGCGATGTGTTAGTAACATATAGCAGCATCCACAGCAATAACTACAATAATCACTAACCGTATACACATGTCACACAAAATAATACAGTTTCTCTTTCTTTCACTTATCGTATGCCTATCCAACATGTCATCCATGCTAGTCTTGTCAGCTGTGTGACTGAACCATTTGGGTTATCAATCATAACCACTTGCACTCATCATGCTTACCCTTTCACAAATGGGGGCAGAACTTGCACTGATGATCTAACTCATTCAACTTCATTCACAGTTTATTTCCAAGTCAACTGTAAAAGAAATATTTAAAAATTGGTCTACACTTAAAGTTATGATGAAGGTAATTTAAGTGGCATCGCTGTATGGCACTATAAACATCAAGTACAACTGCTAGTCAGATACGTGTCCACGCAAAGTCGAATTACATCATCGTCATCATCAATTTATTTTCTGCCAATCACATAACAATACGACCCAAACTCCACTACGCGAGCATTGTTATTAACATGTCCATTGTGTCAGCGACTACGACGCCGATTACGTGGTCAAGTCAAGATGTTGGCATGTGGCAAAATTGTGTCCGTTGGTGGTGAAATTGTTGCCAACATGTTGCCAACTTGTTGTAGAATTGTTGGCGTCTCCTCCGTTGGTGGTGTTGCCAACGTGTTGCCAACATGTTGCCAACAATGTTCGTGTAGTGGAGTTTGGGACTAAGCTACAAGTACGAATATATGACAAAACAACAGCGGAAAGCGCTGCCAGAGAAGCCGCATGCGCGACGCGATGAACACTGGCCGCCTGTGACAATGTTTATAATGTTACTAACAATATCGCAAAAAATAACGAGAAAAAATAAAGAACAACCACACCAGTTGCAATAAAATTTAGGCGATACAACACAAAACAATGTACAACATCAATGTCAGTGCAACTAGTCTAACTACGTTGAGATTTTATGCGTATTGTGTTTTAATGATTTCCCAGAAGCTGCTTCAATGTTCATTACAGCGCGTCAGCATAGCTTGCTATGCAGAGCGCTGTATTAGCCATGATAGATTCTGTC
>Ga0056131_1000156_pt1 | contig 13959 bp, 7 predicted proteins | sample WorMetLIZISLAND1_2_FD_67480 | JGI IMG/M metagenome (GOLD analysis project Ga0056131, IMG submission 67480) | Marine gutless worms symbiont microbial communities from Max Planck institute for Marine Microbiology, Germany - Olavius clavatus LIZARD... ...
CAGTTGCAAGGCAGTCATCTGTCTGTAATTCAGGGGCTAAAATTTTTTTTCAATCCATGACGGGGGGGGGACATTCACCCATGTCCCCCCCTCTGGCTACGCCACTGATAACAAAGTTAACGTATAGAAGGCATACGAACAGTGTATTGACGTTTGCTGGCTTTTTCGATAAAAGGAAACTACGATTTCACATTCTTCGCTGTAAATGTAATGCATAACTGACGCTTCTATCTGCTCATTCTGACGACGCTGTTAGCAAAACTATGACAAGAAAGGAAGCAGCTATATCGGAGAAGAGACACTATAGGCCTATATCATAAACATTACCTGCACTCCTAATAATTGCAGTTGGATAATGTACAACGGACACAAAAGATAACGTAATGCGAAATAAAGTCCGCAATGACTGAAGCAGAAGTCAGCATATCGGTGGCAAGTATTGCAGGAAAAGACACTGTACCGGTGTGCAGTTTGAGAGCTCAAAAATTCACACAAAAAACCTTTCTGTTTTGAGTTCAAAATTAGCATGATGTGAACTCCGTCACCACGTGCAAAAGTAGCCGTCTTTCAACTTGGGCTCCGTCGTATCTAAAGAGCGCTGAATACAATGTCTATGCTAAATTACAAATTATTTACCAGAAGCTAAATACTATCAGCACTCTCACTGCCGCGCGATGCTACGCAGAGCGCGGTTATGCCACAGTAAGTCGTCTGTCCGTCTGTCTGTCTGTCTGTCTGTGATGTTGTCATAAGGTCGACGGCTCAGTGTGTTGCTGTAGGTAGTGTGTGCCGAGATCAGCAATATAGGCGTTGTACAGTATGTACAGTATATTACATCAATGTATACAGACAATCACACTTCCACGCCGGACTGTCGACTTTCTTACGTCGCCGAGCTCTCTTGTTCTCGCCGGCAGATAAAGACATAAGAGACAGCAGACAGACCCCAAGACTTCCTGCATGGGTCTTATATACTGTAGGCCTACCCATACACCACCGGCTGCTGGTGAGAGTCAGTTCCAGGCCTATAATTAACCCAGGTGCTGTGCTGCGGCTCCGTCCCGGTTCCACTATACTCATAATTGGATTCATAATTGAATATCATCTTGACACTGTCTCTGGGCTGACGGATGCCACACGTTGCAGATGTTCAGGTATGTTTTTCACACAAATTGGAATACTTCGAAAATAATTTCACGGCCGAATAGCTTAAGGTACTTGCTCACATTGACCCCACATACGGGCGATCTGGTGCAACGGGAACACCCCCAAAATAAGAGTGGAATAGAGGTGGGGTCAGGAGCACAAAAACCTGCAATATATCGGAAATGATGCAAGGTTACTATGATGGACTAATAGGAAGTCGCATAGGCGCTTTCGGTTGGTACCAAAATCAATGACCTTGGACGACCGTGAACGGCCAAAACGTCACTCTTGTAGAAATAAAATAAGTTTTACGGAGCCCACCATAAAAATTTCAACGAAGATAGATTTATATTATCAGCGGCAAAATGAAGGCCTAGGATTCTGTGATTCTAGTTTCTAGAAATATAAGATATATGCGGATATTCGCGTGGGTTCCATCAGGAAGGGGGCGTCAAGTACCATAAGTCCAAACTTTGAACATGGACGTAGAGTATTGCGTATTTATACTAGGCATACGACGCTGCGTGCTACTAGTCACAGAGCTATTGGCTACGTTCAAAATCAACATCCGATCAATGCGATATGAATCCGATCTGCTTTTAAATTCGTTCAGAATCAAATCCGCGCAAAGCAGTGGACGTAGGCGTGAACAAAATTAGGGTGGAATAGCCTATACTTAGGGCGCATCGCGCGGTCATCTTTGCGATAGCACAGCTTTTTGTTTTACATAAATCATAGGCCTACAAAAGCATTTAAGTACACGTATATTATTATTACGATAGAAGCAATGACGTCAATAAAAACAAGTCACGTAACTAGTAATTTATCAAATAGTCGCTTGATTTACCAGATAAAAATGCAACAGAAAACGCATCATTAGTCGTATTGTACACTGCGGAGAAAATTATTGTGACTGAAATCACTGTTTTTCTTGTTGAAAAAGACAACCTGTGGCGGCTTCTTCCGAGTTAATTTTGTTATGCGTGCAGTATGACGACGCCGATGACACAACTTTAGCAGCAGCAGCAGCTGTGGACTAATTCGCGGCCGATTGAATTTCGCGGTGAAAGCAAGCTTGATGGAGTCACATCTGACACACCTGCTCAGCAGCTGTTTCTTTGCCAGCCGGACGACTGAGGCTACTGTCCATCTGATCAGTTACTTAGAGTCGGCCACATAATCAAACCCGACCCACGCGCACGCCTACGCGCGGCTGTTGGTCTGGTCAGCGTCAGCCGTCATCACTTCCCGTCTTTGTAAGACACGCGCCGGACGTTGAGTCAAGTGCAGCTTCCACTGGCCGCTTTGATACTCACCCGGTCTGTATTACGTTCGTTCAAAAAAAAGCAATGATGGTGCGGCATCAAATAGTTTACAGTACCAGCTCCCTTCCAACGTATGTCTTGCTCCGAACAAACTAAAACCGTAAAACGTGAAATTCGGACCTTGGAATGTGTGAACATCGTCCCTGTTTCTCGGAACATATTTCTACCTGGCAAAACATAGTGCATCCGAGAACTGTTTCTCATTTTCTTAGTAAATGTAATTCTAACAAACTGTAACCGTAATTAATTAAGTAAAATTCCTTTAGTACATCGAATATCGATGTCGGCACTCATACCACAAAAGCACGTTGCTACGGAGAGCCTACTGGAGTGTTTGTGTTGGTATTTTTGGCGTGGAGACCTGCATCATTCGATTGTTGGCCATCATCATGCAGCCTATATACACGCTCATCGTCCATAACGACTACAATGACGGCGATTACATTAACTGCACCGGCAACAACGTCGAGCATCATGCCTCGCCTAACTGATGTTCCGCCCACTGCTCTAAACATTGTACACTGTTTTCGTTTGTATCAAATGTTCACTTTCCCACCTGTCAGTTCGTTTCATTTTCATCGCAGTCGACCGTGATGACTTCCCTGACACGATGCACGGCTGGTTTCTGACCGGTACGTCACTCGTGGAGTTAGGCGTCTAGTCCGTTCCTCCATCAAGAAACAAACTAGCTCGTTGTGGACGCTACTGATCGACAGCCCAACCGTATCACCGTATCAAATGCGATTTACTGATATCAGTGAGACTGCATCACAAATGACACAGCGAAAGTTGCGTAAGAAGCAACGACTTAATTGCGTATAACGTGGCACTGTCGGTGCGTATAGTCATATACACATCAACACATGGTTCCTGTGTTTGTGGTGCCGGATAAGAAAAGACACTAACAAAAGGATAAAGATTAATTCGACGGACTAATGAGAAACCAAGCGGAGAAAAAGTTTAGGCCTACGATTGGTTGGACGTCAAGAAGGGCACCCGTCTCAGCCGTCTGTAAAGATGCGCTCGGGCAATCCCGAACGGTTTTTCCAAGAAGACGTGCCTAACCTGAGATAACCACAGAAAATTGACTGGTTGAACAAAACTGGAGTATATAGGCTAAGAATCAGTGTGAGCGTAGCTAATAGGAATTCGACGAGGCCGAGCACTTCAGAGCCAATGCAGTTACTGTTACTTGTTACCGGAAAGCCTACGCAGCGTGACACGTGCGTAAACATACTCACAAGCACTACAGCACAGACTACGAGATGCGAACAGACGCCAGTAGCCGTAAATCGACAACGATGCTCAGAGCCTGGCCTCGCTGCTGCTTCAGTAACTACATGCCACACTTCCAGACCTAGCAGCCGCGAGGGTAATTGAATTCAGCCGTGGCGGGGTGCGTCCAACTTTGGAACGAAAACCGAATGATGTTTTAATCGGCACGACGAGAAAACGGTTCCTTTCGCTGTCCGAGCGGCCAGATCGGAGACGGATGGGCGACGAGAACTGACAATCAGCCTGGAAGACATAACTAACTGCGAAGCAGGGCGTGCGCGCAGACATCCAGGCGAAGACAATCTGACCCGAGGTTCTTCGTGCACGCGGCCGCTATATTGATCCGCCTGGCCGGCCGGCCGTGCCCACGCGTACCTATAAGTTGCAAGCGGCCATAAAACTTGCGGCAAGAAATGGACTTGACAGAAAATCAATGGCAACGCCGACGGCATCGGTCGCCGACCGTGCGTGGAAGACTGGCGATCGATCACTTGGCAAGATTTGCGCACAGTCTCGAAAACTTGAAAGAGCCGCGTCTACGAGCTCGAATCTCGACCTTCATCACACAGCGTCAGCCGACGAACTTTGCAATACAGTATTAGCTGCTGCCATGCCATACAGCTTCTCGTTGTGATTCAAACAGCCCAAAACTGGACAATCCACAAGTGCATAACCACACTGACGGTGAATATAAAATGTTCAGTGTCGTGTAGCACAAAGTTGGCACGATTATTATTTAAACTTATTGCGCCAAAATAAAACGGCAGCCACATAAAATGTAACAGACCAATGAAATTAGCCAGCAATGACATGTTTAGTATTTTGTCTTGTGCAACGATAAAACAATCGTTAGTGAACGAATTTTTCCTTTTGTATTCATAGGCCTATTTGTACATTTGCACGTAAACTTGAAAATATCTGATTATAGTCAAAATCTGTGACCGTTATAATTTACATTTTTTAACCAACTTACTTCCACGTCTTTGAACAGAGTTTCTCGAAATTTTGCCATAGGATGTTGCTTTATTGGTAATAGAAGTTATACAATGATAAGCGAATTCAACGAAAAAATGGGGGTCAAAACTCCGATTTTGGGTGACTTTTCTGGCAGTAAATCACAATTGTACTATGTGTAATGCAAAGAAAATGTAAAATTACAAAATATAGCGTCAATCGCTGATGAGCGCTCGCTATTTGTACCCAACTGAAAATGGACCCGAACTAACAGTAAGCGAGGACCGCTTTTATCCAAAAAACACGTCAAGGCCCCTTGACTCCCATATTGGCTAAAACACGTATATAAGGTTAGGAGACAACTCCTAGATTCTTTTACCAAATTAGGGTTTTGAGTCTTATGAGTCGGACAATTTGCTGGTACCATTCAAACCTGACCCCGACTGACCCCTAGTAACAAATTTGGGTGCTTGAGCATAAAATTGTGGCTATAACTCGACTTGCATAGGAGATATGTCCAAGCTTCTTGCGTACAACATGAGGTTTTTAGGGTGTGTTATTCAATATTGTCATCCTAGTCAGACCTATCATTATCGGCATGGTAACAGAAAGTTTCACACTTTTGCCCCCAATTGTGGCTTGTGTAGCACAAAGGAGGGGGACCAACACATTGTGTTGGTCCCCCTCCTTTGTGCTACACAAGCCATATTATAGTTAAAATTGTAATCATAAATGTTGCTGTAGATAAAAACGGGATAGTGCCAGAGACGCGCTCAGCTGCACGAAATGATTCGACTAACGACTGCGTGCGTGCAGCAGATAACGACTGACCGTCGAACGTACCTCCTATCATTCTGACGTCATTTGATTACAGAGTCGAGACCAGAGCGTCGCGTGTGTCCAGCTCACACGCAGAGATTTTTGTCGCTGCTTGTAAGTAAGTAGCAGTGAGACCGCTGTTCGCTCTCAGCAGTTCAAGAGACTAGACGACGTCGAACAGATTGCCGTGACAATGGCAACGTCACCCGGCATTCTTTACTGGTGCAACAGCTTCTGCTGGCTGGTCGTCTCTCGGAATCCTGTTGTTTATCTCTGCTAGTGGCAGCGGCAGCAACGGCGTAGTTCTAGCACTAGCGGCGACCGTCAGGACCCACAACACACTGGCGTTTTCACATGACTAAAATATTTACGGGAATTACCGACCGAGCCGAAAGCCGGTGTCGGTACGGGCTTGTTCATGACTCCAGCCTGGCTGGGCCACCAGACCGCCTGCGTACTGTCCGCCTGTCGTGCAGTGATGTGCCAGCATGACAGGATGCTGCAGCTACGGACGCCGACAGTTAAAAGAGAGATGGCACGGGGCGGGCAGTGCCCGGGGCTACGAGGTATTATCGGATTTGGCGTGAACATATACCACCTTGGTGATCTGCTGAAGACTGCATCATTCATCAATGATGTCGATCTTCAGCAGCAACTTATCACGTGGTCTCAGGCCAGGCTAGCAGTATTAAAAATATAGCAATATAACAAAATTAATATTAAGTTGTAAAAATGCACGATTAACTGGTGGACGTCACACAAACATTGCATGCAAATTTGAAAAAAACGTAAAATGTAGAAAACTGTAACCGACGGCACTGAATCCATAAATGAAGAGAAATATTTGCGTTATTAAACACTTTCATTTCACTTGCACTTCGGAACACTAAAATTAGTATAAGTTTATAATATTTCAGTTACATTTCACTTGCAAGTCAGGTCGTGCGGTGCAGTTCTATTAATTTAGGGTCTTGGATCTTCAGTGCGCCAATATAAAGTCCAAAGTATTCGTCAGAATACCAACACTCTGAGCACTAAATACATTATTCTTCTAAAGGTGGCTACGTATTCCATATATATACTGTAGGACAAATAGCATTACTGGCCTCAGCAGTCTCTCGGGCCTGTTACAGAGTGCCCTGCTCAACGCTGTGTCATCGATAGCATCCGTTGCGGGTTTTTGTCAGTGCTATCCGCGAGAGCTAATGTCTCGCAGGTACTTTGAGTGGGGTATACGCCTGTCCCTCGCTGCACTTCCTGGATGCTGACGCAGCCGGTTGCGGCAACGCACGGCACTGCATCCAGTGCTCATTCGTTTCTGAAGCCTCTGCCGCTTTGCGTTTTCCCAGCGGCCGACGGGCTTCCGGACTCCGGGTTGGGGTCAGCGCCGACCGACCCTCCCTTCCGCCCTAATCGTTCGGCCGACAACAAAGGCCCGAACGAACGCGATCCGACCTGTTCAGCGCAGCAACGCACCAGCTGCGCCCGGCGTCTTCTTTGTGAAGGGACGTCCACGCCAGATCACCAACGTCCGGTCCACAGTCACTCTCCAGCTTCTTTGTCGTCGCCAAGAATCCCGGCCATAATAAATTTGGCGTGCACCGCGAAAATCGTGCGGCATCGTCGCGCCGAATAGTTGTAATTCGGGTAGTCAACGTCGGCAACGTGCTAAATTATGCAGCAGCAGCAGCGTCGGTCTGCAGGCACAAGAACTTGTGAGCTCTTTATTTATTTAGATTTATTACTGCGAAGCTTTCAGACAACCTTCCGATACATTTACGTGCATGCGTGACTCCGATAGCAAGCGATACGATACAATAACATTATGACAGTGCCAAAGAAACGTGTTTTCTAATAACAGCTATACGGTGGTTTGCCGTTTCCTGGTTTGTCGACTGTACCGGTATCACTGAGCTTTTTAACTGCGTGTTTAGGCTACGCTTTCCCTAATGCCTGTATTAATCTCGTAGCATTATAGCTTTTCAACATATGTTATGTTATATTAAAGTTGTGCAGACGTCACATCAAAAAGTGAAGACCTAAATATAACCACGAAATACAAAACAGAACAGAACTTTATTGAACAGACTTGCAGCCTCCAGAGCTGAACAAGTGAATAATGTAAAATGTAAAATGCAGGAACATGAGATTAATAAATGAATGAAGCATATCGAGTATCACCACAAGTTGCGTTAACGCCAGCTGTATTTCAACAGTGTTTTATTAATGAATGCACTAAATGAATGTTTAGCTAATCTTATTGCTGAAGCCGACTCCTCGTTATATAAAACAAGAAAGCCGTGGTGTCGCATGGAGAACTGCGCGATGCCGCTGTAAATTTCGATGCGTATCGAGTTTCTCTGCCATATCACGGCTTTTTTGTAGGTCTTTGTCTGCAGACTGTCAAAAAATGATAAGTACTAGAAAGAACTAGTCAGATCGCATATTTAACGCAGTACATCACACGATCACTCTCAGGTACTACCGTCATTTTATTCATTGCCAACGTAACGGTAGTAATAAACAGAACGCGTAAAAATAGCTGCGAGAACGCACATGTGTTACTGCTCCTTGTTAGACAGTCACGCTGTAAACTCAGGCGCAGCGAGCGCGCGTTGTACACTGGGACGGCCACGTGGCTACGCCCCCACGCACACCAACTCTGTTCAGTGTCCAAAGTTTCCGAACATATAGCCAGTAACAGACGATGAAAATTACCGTCTTCGAAGACAACCCCACTGTCGTTTGACGCCCCCTTCTCGAGGAAACCCAGCGAATATCTGCATGTACCTTATATTTCTGGAAACTAGAATGATAATCCTACATTTTGCCTCTGATAGCATGGGTCTATCTTCGTTGAAATTTTTTAAATTTCTGCAAGAGTGACGTTTCTGCCGTTCAAGGTCATCCAAGATCATTGATTTTGGTACCAATCGAATGCGGGTATGCGACTTCCTATTAGTCCGTCATAGTAAGTCTGGGTCCCGTCTTTCACCGTTTCGGAGATATTGCAGGTTTTTGTGCTCCTGACCCCCTATTCCATCCTATTTTTGGGGTGTTCCCGGTGGACCAGATCGCCCATGTTGGGGCCAGCCCGAGCAAAAGCCTTACGCTATCAGCCGTTAAATTACTTTGTAGAAGTAATCAATCTATGTGATCACGGTACCTGAACGTTACGGATGGACAGACGGCATGGCATAACCGCGCTCTGCTTGGCATCGCGCGGTAACAAATACGGCAGAGAGAGAGAGAGAGAGAGAGAGAGAGCGTAAATTTTACACTACACAGAGTATGCTAATGAGAACAAGATTTCCAGACGACGGATTTACAGTATCCGGAATGCTTTATTAACGCCGCCACGCATTCGGTCAGGTGCCACGTGTCTCGAAGCAGGTGCGTGCAGGTAGTTATTCCAGCCATGTAAGCTGGTTTTAATGATAAGATAAAATGCTATAGCAACCACATCATCTGTGAGCCTCGGCTGCTGCTGGTGTTGCTGATGAGACCTCTGCCGAGTAGTAACAGTCACTACCATCTCCACGCAACCAGATTCATACTAGGACTTCGTCTAAGCTAAAGATTGTGAATGTCAGTCTAATAACAGTAAACAGTTCGACTCAGTCGACTGAAAAGAAGAAACATATATAGTAAGCTACTTCCATTATTTTCATTGCAAGTCATCCTGGAAGCACGGTAAATAAATTCAGCTGTTACTGCTTGAAAGACATAGTTCACATAGATTTGAATTTCGTCGGTTGACAATGTACATCAGTAGCATACGATAGGAGTCAATAGATCGACGATCAGTGTTCGATAATATTTATCGAGATTGGATGATGGAGGCTTAGCCTACGTTTTATTACACAAAGTGTCTATTAAGAACAATAAGTAGAAGTAGACATTGTAAACGAATGTCGCGTGTACTTTGGTTTTAAATTACCAAGTGAGATTATTCCGACGCACACTGACAAATTCATGTCTAAACTGTCTATGTTGTAGAAACTTCTAGTGTATGTGCTGTGCTTGTTCTTTTGTTTCTGATTAATTAAGTTTTTTTTCTTTTACTTGCTTGTCTACCAATTTATGGTGAATAAAGATTATTATTATAAAAGAGACAGGAGAGGCGTACATTCCACAAACTTGACGACCGAATTCGCTGCACTGGGCAGCGTGTGAACAGCCGCATTAGCAGGTGTGATTAATTAACGTGCAACCCGGTCCAAAACCCGCTGGGCAGCCTTCTCCTCCGCTGCCGACGTGCCTTTGCTCTAAATTTATGATAATTTACGACACGTGTAGCGGACCGCGGTTTACTACAGAAATTAGTAACAGAACTGAACGGATTGAGCCATGCATCCTTTTCATGGAGCCACGATCCTTTTGTAAGTGTAAGCGCTATGCCTAACTATACACATGGATCATTGGATCGATGACTGAGCAATGAACTTATGGTAACGTACGTTCATCACATGAGACTCGGAATGACATAGGCCTACCGAAGATCCATTACTCATCCGTCACACTGCAAGCAATGAAACAACCTTGAGCCATTTGCGAACTTAACGTGTTCTCAGGCCAACTCAGCCTCCTCGACCATGAAAGAGTGTCTAGTTTAGCTGACTGAGGCTGTAGTATGTCGGTATTCTGCACCCCGGGTAAAAACTGCAATCACGGAAATAAAAAAAATCCAACTGTTACAAATTCTTAGATTTAATATAAGAGTCAAATACACAAAACGGGTGCGTGTCACAACATGAAAGAAACGTACCAGCGTGAGATTTGTTGTCGATCGCTTTCGACGAGTGAACGGGAATGGAGCAGTTCATCTGAAACATCCAAATCCGATAACTGCATTCTTGTACATTTACAGCTTTTTATATGTGCCACAGAAAATGTTCATAGCAAAAGTACAAGCAATGTAAATCACATTTTCAATGTTGACAAAAACACTTAATATAGTTCAGCCCGTATATGCAGATATGCAGATGCAATGCACATAACACTGCTATACTGTATATAGGCCTAATTCGTTGTTTTCCATTTCCAGGCTCCCAATGTCTCCCTATTTTGTACATACAAAATATATGACCTTGTTCTTTTCTGGATTCTGGTCTACTTCTGTCGTCTTGCCCAGCATTAATCAACCTATATAGCCAACGCGTATCACTGCACGGTGTATCGAAACTTGTTTTTCTTATAAATGTAAAAGAAACACAACGACAATCGACAAAGTTGTCTGGCGATTGCTGGATAAGTTTGGATCATCTGTCGCTGCCACGATGACTGTTTTACCTGCAGATGCGGAGTACTGCAGTGCTTGCTTCATCGAGCCATTCGCAGCAAGTGGCAAAGTGCACCCGACAACGATTGGAGCAGTGACAACGACAGGGATGCTGACGTCGACGCGGTACATGAGGGGTATGGTGACAGAGGGAGGACAGAGAGTTGGGATATGCCCATGGGGAGGGCGAGAATGGATCCTGTACTTGGCCGGCTGCGCCTGCTTGAGTGCAAGGGACGCAGATGTATTATGTACGTACGCCATCAGCAAAACAGCAAACAGCAGCAGCGGCACAGACGAGTGGGAACGATTGCACGCACGGCCTTCGGCGACCGTCCGTTTACACGTTACGATAAGATTATCCGGGTATCCGGGTTGCAGCGGCAAGTAGTGTCGGTCGTTAGCGTTACGGCGACCTTTAGTCACTTGTACAGTCTTAGGCCACGCTGACGTTAGATGCATAGAGGACAAGGCAGAAGGATCAAGCTGAATTCCTTACTGTGTAAAAACAGTGTAATGAAAATAATGTATCTTTAACGTGCCGATCTTGCATCTTTTAACTCCTGCAGCTGCGAAATCTACTTCGGCGTATAGCAAAACTTACTGTGCTATCAACAGATATCACTCAGAGGCGTTATATCCACAATTTAGTTCCACATTTCCCAAGTAGGCTACTTTCTATTTACTGTACTCAATTACATTCGGGAAGCCGAACTGCTGTTATCACACGAATTTTAGAAACTCAACAAGAGCTGTTTCAAAAAAAGAGCGATGCAGGTTTAACTAACTATAGGTTACAGTAACATTCGCTGCAAGTTATGCCGACAATCAGTTTAGGCCTAAATAACAAGAAAGCTGACCTATCGCCCGCAATGCGCCCTATATATGGGTGCCCTGAAAATTTTCTAGAGTCCCTGAGTATGCCCACGGCTACTTTTCCCGAACTTTTTAATAGGCTTTTGTTCCATCGATCCTGTGAATGTGCGTACAAAATTTGAAGTTCGTAGCTTTACCCGTTCCTGAGATAATAGGGGGTATCCAAAAAATTTTGACGCTCCCTTTTCTCCAACATTTTTAATGGGCTTTTGTTCGGATGGACCCTGTGAATGTACTGGCAAATATGAAGTCGGTATCTTTACCTGTTCCGGAGATAATAGTGATTTTTTGGGTGGGAGTTGCGAACCCCCAATCTCAGGGAAGAGGAGGCCGTAGGGGGTCGGGAATGGTACCGTTCGAAAGAGCATTGGTAAGTTCCTATAGGTCCACCATAGTAACTTTTTACCGCGTGATTGCACTGTAGTGCAAAGTGGCGAATCTGTTGGAAATTTGGACCCACGTACATCTCTGGCATAAACTCTCCAGCTGTTCACTAATGATTACAATTTACAACATCGCAGACGAAGCCAAGAACGTAACGTAGAGGAATAAACTTAACAAGGAATGTTTTGGCATATTGTATTACTTTGTGTTTCAGCGTATACGTGGTCCACGTATGACAATCATTTAGTTAGCTATTTGTACACGCTTGGTTTGTAGATATTAGTAGTTCCGTTGTTTATTCTTCTATATGCCATGTTTGACTGAAATAAACCGACTGATCTATCGACTGATTGACTGACTGACTGAAAGTCGCGCATGTTTCAGCGTCTGAAGTCATTCGATGACGTTGATTACGATCGATTTGTCACACGGCAGACTACTACTACGGTCCCAGCTGGGTGGTCCAGTGAACGCAGTCATTCTGCTAGTAACATCGAGTCAAATGCAAGGATATTGATCACGAATACGCAAACCTGCGTTAATTTGCACGACAACATGGTCCACGCGACAAGACGGCAACTTATTAGCGGATCAATGCATTATCGAACGACGCGCTACTATTGAAACAATAAAAGCACTATGGATTTCGGAAAACAGTTGCCGGTGGCGGCCGGAGTAGCCGGACCACACGACGGGCCTGGCGTGTTTAGATAATGGCGAGATTCTCGGCACGAATTTACGACCACTGCAGCAGCGCAGTGTCTGCCGGACAGAGAGGGACAGTGTAGTGTGCTGACGAGCATTGGGTTAACAACAACGGGATACACATTTGAGCAGGCCCCAAACTGCAGGGCAGGCACATAGCCATGGGAGGCCTGAAGGCAGCTGTCCCCAAATATGTTCTTTGCCTCCCCTCCAAAAAACCTAACAAACATCACGCGTAACAGCTATTATTTTACGACATGCATAGTAACGTAAGCAGCTGACCCCACCCCCAATTTGTCTTTGCTTCCCTCAAAAAATTATCTTGCCCAAAGAAAAATTGCGACTGTCTACGTGCCTACTGCAGGAGTCCTCAATACTACCAACTGTTAAACTTTGATGACACTAAAAGATCTGGCCAAGTTCAAGCTCTAAAGAAGCGCTAATAGCTATAGCGCTGTACCAGAAAATTATTGGAAGCCGAGCCGGATTATGACGTTAGGCCACATCTCAAGACTCAAGGTAGTTGAAGGTACTGTGGCCCACCCAGTTAATATGCAGATATGGCCTGTTTTCAATATCACTCCGTGGTCCCAACTGTACATATACATGTACATTTATTTTGTCGCTTGTTTTTTTTTTATAAATCCCAATAAAATTTGTTTACGTACATCAGAAGAAACAACATATCAACAATCCACTTTTAAAATGTGATCCGTGCAAATTTTTTTGTCTACAGGCAATTATCACCACTGAGACGCCGCAAGAGGCTGATCGTGCAGTAGGTGTGGCGTGTTACGTCGACGGACAAACCACTCATGTTACTGGACTTGTTTAACGCCGTTTGCACGCGCGGTACACGCTTCAGTGGAGCGACGGATGTCTGAACTCGCTCTGATAACGGTAGTTCGCCGTTCAGGTTTTTAAACGCCATGGCCAGTTTCTCAAGTAAGTAAGTACTTTTCAGCTAAAAGTGTTCAACATTTGAGAATTTCAGCTCAACACTGAGTTGCTCTCAGAGTACACTGATGTAAACAATTGCAGCTTAACTCATTTTTGACAGCGCGTCAGCATAGGTTGCTATGCAGAGCGCTGTCTTAGCTATGATAGATTCTGTCTGACCGTCCGACCGTCTGACCGTCCGTCTGTCACACGCTGGTATCATGCCAAAACGACTCCAGCTACGATCATGCGGTC
>Ga0056131_1000157_pt1 | contig 13957 bp, 9 predicted proteins | sample WorMetLIZISLAND1_2_FD_67480 | JGI IMG/M metagenome (GOLD analysis project Ga0056131, IMG submission 67480) | Marine gutless worms symbiont microbial communities from Max Planck institute for Marine Microbiology, Germany - Olavius clavatus LIZARD... ...
CTCATGTACCACTCTCACAACATTCCGTAAACATTTAAAATCGCATCTTTTTCAATCTTCCTTTCCTGCTGCCTACCGTCCCATCCCAGCGCCTCTGATTCGTTTTCGACCTTGGTGCTATATAAATTTATTTACTTACTTACTTACTTACAGTGAGATACGTGCGTACGGTCTGACGTAAGTGGCTAGTTTGGTAGTAGTTGCAACGTAGGTCCTACTTCCATACTAGCTTACGACAGTGTTATGCATACAGCCGCAGGTGATGGTTGGTGTGAGACAATGAGTCAAGATCGTCATGATCGTGCTACGGCAGCTGACACTCAGTTTGTTTGTTTGTTGTCATGGTAACCAGGTGATTGTTGTCATGCTGTCATGGTAACCAGGTGATAGTTGTTATGGTAACCAGGTGATTGTTGTCATGTTGTCATGGTAACCAGGTGACGCATGGCGTGAGACAATGAGTCAAGATCGTCATGATCGTGCTGCGGCAGCTGACACTCAGTCCGCCGCGCCACGAGGACGAGGACGACCTTCCGGGTACAGAGGTCAATATGGCGGCTGGGCTCCAAGGTCATCTAGAGGTCGTCGTCAACAGTGTGAGTTGACCGAATGCTGTTACCTATCCACGCTTTTTTAACAGCCATTTATCAAGCAACGTTGTATGATGTAGGCCAGTGTTTTACAAGCTGGGTTCTGCGGAACCTAAGGGTTACGCCAGTGGTATCCAATGGTTCTGCGGGACCGCCAGTGCTCAGTAAAACAGTTAAACTGCTTATGACATTTGCAGCCACTGGACGCGTTTTCTAGGCTCTTGCTAGCTCCAAAATGTATTTGCGGTCGAGACTCTGCCCCGAACCCTGCTGAGGCAGCTTACAGCACAGCCCCAGACCCCCTAGCTAGTGGGAGCGTGCTTGCTGCCCCCTTTCCCAAAACCCCTCCATGCTGTCGGCCTTCGGCCTTAAAGTTCAGCTCTTCAGGCCTCAGAACTCCCCCAAAAGACATTGGTTCCGTGAGCAGTCAGAATCGCTGCAGAGGGTTCCGCTTCACTGAGAAGGTTGAAAGACACTGATGTAGGCCATAGTGTGGCTCTGTGGGTTATGGGTGGGTCTGTCTAGCTGCAGGTTCAAAGTCTGTTCATTCCAGAGTGGTCTGTCCAGTGCCAGCTCGATGGCATCTTCCACACTGAGGTTGTGCTATGATAGGTCGTTCTTCATAGTGGCCAACCAGGAGGTGTGAGGACGTCCTGCCAGCCTTTTTACAATCACTCTGAGGAACTGTGGTAAGAATTCTGCTGACACCAGCTGACCAGCCATCCCGCTCCCCTGATTTAATTTTTTTAAACTTTGGTGCGTTAACAGAATTTTACATTACGTTACAATGGCATTTTATGTGCTGATGTGCCGTTAAGAAACTACTCACTTACTCAGGTAAAGTGTTTAGTGAATTTGGCAGTCTTGGGGTCTGAGACCACAGTTTTATGAGAAGGCTGGCCTCGGTCTTGGTCTTGGCCTTGCAGCTTTAGTCTTGGCCTTAGTCTTGTTCTTATACTTTTGGTCTTGCTTCCAACACTGTTGCGCCCGACAAGGCACTGTGTGACATGATAATGCTGAAATGTAATAAACACCTGTGTTCTTTCGTGTAATAAGCGTAGAAACAGTGCCAAACATAACTGGTCATCATATCACTTTTTGACGTTTTTTGCACAAAGTTAATTTTTGATAACAAACGTGTGTGTTGCAACAGAAGAGTTTTTTGTGTCCTGTAGTCTTGCTGATGCTTAACTGGTCTTGGTCTTGGTCTTATACTTTTGGTCTTGATGTTACAATTTTGGTCTTGGTTTTGTTCTTAACATTTTGGTCTTGTTTCCATCACTGAAATTTTGAGGGAGTAAAGTAGCGACTGTATATGTGGCATGTAGACAGAGAACCATCTGATGATCGTCGTCAGCAGTGCAATGAAGACCAGGGACCGGCTGAGAGTCGTCGTCGAATGGCCGACACGGACGACACCGTGCTGGAGTCTCAGGAACAGTCAAGTGCAGCTAGTCTGGATCAAGGTAAGAACGAGGTTTTCGCATAGATCTATGCCTGTTGTGTGGGCACTTTAATACCCATGACACATGCTGCAGAAACCGGCACCGTAAATAGACTCCATTTTTTCGGCCGCTGGTTTCTGGTACGTGTGTCATGCAGATTTTTGTGACCGGATTCGTCTGGTACCAGATTGCGGTGCCGATTTGAACACTGTTCTATACCAAGCCAGAAAGTGGCATGCACGTGACTGAAATGATGACTTATGATCAGCGGCGCAACCACGTTGTGAAAGATGAGGGGGACCACTTCCTTTCCCTTCTCCTCCTTTTCCTCCCGTTTCCCTCCCTTTCCTTTCCTTTCCTCCCTCCTCTTATCCCCTCTATTTCCTCTTCCTATCCCCTTCCCTTCCATTCACTCCCTCTTCTCATTTTTTCTTTCCGCCACTTTTTTTTCCCTCCCTAAAACAGCTAGAAAGTCTGGGGATGCACTGCAGGCTCCCAAGCGGGTCAGGACGGTTTTAGCTGTACATTTTGGCCTCTAAAGAAAGCCGGTCGTGTGCCTATGGTTTGTCGTATTAGGTCTGGTAAGTTTTGAGATGGCATTTGATTAGTTTATGTTTGTAAGTTGAAGAGGATCGACCCAGGGTTCAAAACGTTGAGGGGGACCGGTCCCCGTGCTTGTTGTGCCTATGCTTGCGATAATTCCTTACGTTTTAATGTGTTCTCTTATTCTAATTTGATTAAAAATTCATCGCTTACGTCACTTTCAGCCATGTTTGTTTACGGGACCAGAAATTTTCATTCCAGGCGCATATAATGGACTCGATTTGTGGCGCCGGTTTCTGGAGCATGAGGTCAATCTCAATTAAGCTGGCATGCATGACAAGTTGGCCGGATGGCCGGCTCAGTTAGTGGCCATCAGCTTTAACCAATTAGCTAGGTCAGTGTGCCAACCGTCCTGGTCACAGGGACTTACTGTTACTCAGAACTCGTCGCTTTCTTCCCTAGAGGTAGATGTAACCGTTGCTAGTACTCTTTTTGCCTACCCACAGATGTATGGCGCTGTTGTTTCTTATTCCAGGGATAAACTCGAGTTTCTCGTTTTATTTCCGAGTTCGTAACACCGGGCGTGAGAGTCATGTTTGTGTGGATGTGTGCTACAGAGAGTGTGTCTTCTACCGATAACGTTGCTCCCGCGCCACATCGGCCTCGTCGTCGTCGCAACAACCGTTCGGCCCGCGGTGGCAACAAACGTCCGATGGCAGCGCGACCGTCACCGCCAACGCAACAAGAAGACTGGGCTGCCACTCAAGACAACAGCAGTGCCGCGGCTAGTCCGCTTGAGAATGGCATTGCTGATGCTACAGCCACTGCTACTGCTGCTAACAAGTCAAACGGCTCGGCAAAGCCGCAGCGTCGGCCTCGAGATAAACCCACCACGGTTACGGAAGCGGCTGCCATGACAACGAAGCAGTGATTTTATCACCTGAGATCTCGGATGTTAACCCTCGCTAGACCGGGCTTTATTTTGTAAAGTTTGGCGTTATGTACTGGTATTAACCCTCGCTAGGCCGGGCTTTATTTTGTAAAGTCAGGCACTACGTACTGGTATTAACCCTAACTAGGCTGGACCTTATCTTGTAACCTTGGCTGCAAGTGACAGATATCCCTGTTTAGAGGCTAGAAAGTGGATTGTTAACTTCTCTAATTTTTTACATTTTTTTGTTTTTTGGTTTTATTTGGTATTTCACGATTTCACGTTGTCTTGGTCACTCTGGTTTTCAGGAATTCCCAAGATTTTGCTCCAGAAATTCCCAAACTGACATTAGAATTCCCAGGCGGATAATTCTTGGTGTCTAAGATCTAACAATACGCTGTCATCTTATCAGCCAAATCAAGATTTGCCACAAAACGGCATCAAGATTTAGGTGCAATGGTGCATAAATTTTATTTTTAAAAATTGTTTAAAACAGCGTACAATGTGTTAAAACAGAGTACAATGTGCTTCTTCGAAGAATGACAAATGCGTTTGAAGTCACTTTGTGAGCTCAGCAGGTATTTGCCGATGCAACATTTATTTGTAAATTTACGAGTATTTTCTCTAATAACTCTTTGACATGTGTGCTGCTAACCTATAAAACAGGGACCTGGTATTTTTTACAGTTAATTTTCTTTCGTATCTGCAGGGCATAATGGCGATGACTGACTTTAAAACCTTACAAAATAAGCAGCGCCTGTACCTCATGAACGTCTGTTTGTCTGCCTCTGTGTCGGTCTGTTTGCCTGCCTCTCAGTCTTGTCTGTCTGTCTGTCTGTGTGTTTGTCTCGTTTGTTCGCCGAGTTTTTTTGGCTCCATTTTTGTTTCGTTATTTTCGTTCATTTGTGTTTTCACTTAAAGCTACGTTCCCACTGCCGATCAGATCAACTCGACCGTCCCGATCGCCCAAATTCCCCAACCAAGCTCGACCGACGAAGCTTTACGCGACTTGTTGCCGACCGAGTCCACTCATGTGTCGATCGAGTGACGATCAGGTATTGATCGAGTTGAGGTCAATTTGATCGGGTACTGATCGACAAAAAACTTATCCCGACCACACTAGATTTCTACAGGATCATTTTCCGATCAACTCGACCCCTACTAGACCAATACCCGATCACTTCCCGATCGCTTCTCGAGCGCTTGCCTACTCGATCGCTACTCGACTTTTTTGACAGTCAAAAATTATTGTGTACGAAGCCCGATCGATGCCGACCACCCCGACCACTTATGCCGAGGGATAATTCAATCAATCGTTCAGCGACGTTTGCTAAGGCGCCAGCTACTGGTGATCGGTGGCGCCATACAAGTAACCTCATAAAATCTATAGATAAAAACCCAATAAGATGTCCATAGCTAACTCTAAACAGGTGAGTTTTGTTTTAAGTGTTTACAGAATGTGGTCTTAGTGACACACGAGCGGACGCCAGTCGGTAAAGAGTTCCACACTCGTGGTCCAGCTACACAGAAGGCCTTGTCACTGAGACACAGGTTGGTTTGAGGTAGATTAAAATCGCCCGTGAACTAGAACGTAAGCGAGTGGCAGACCAGTTCCCGATCACTTGATTGGGCTTGATCGAGTTGATCTGATCGGCAGTGGGAACGTAGCTTTAGACCGATTCGCCGTATCTTTGCCAGCACAAGCGCCATACGTGAGTGTGCGAGTGTGTCTGTACATAAGTATACGCGTGCCTTGAGTCAATTCAACATAGAGATTACGTGCTTTCATAGACGCGTAGTGCTTTTGTGTGGCCCGTTTTTTGTTACTTAGCGGCGGCTGCCAGACGAGTAGTGCGGTTTTTGTTCTTCAGACTTTTTAGGCTTGTCTGCGCTGAGTTAGAATCATGATGTCTGTGTATAGTGAACAAGAGTGGACACTTGCTTTATATTCACTGTATTACGTGAGTGATTTTAACACAACACATCTGTTCTGTTTACTGCACCCAGTTTTGTAGCTTTTGCGAGTGATATCTGCATTTTTGTTGACAAAGCTGATCTGGCTATCGGTGTTTTGTTGTGGTTAATTCAGATACTAACTGTGACTGAAAATGTTTAATAGTAACTTGAGAATTAGGAACTAAAAGGGGTGACGAACGCTCAAGACACTTGCATAAAAGGCCGATATAGCCCCTCCTTGGGGGAACCCCACCTCAGAGCTACGGGACGTCAATTGCCATATGGGATCACACAGTGTTACCTGCCACCCGACGCAAGTGAACGCGCCCCGCCTAACCCCAGCCATGCAGGCTGGTACTCGATTTACTTACCCCAGAGGGATGGAAGGCTGAGTTGACCTAGAAGCCGCATAGAAGCAGAAAGCGGTGTTCTGTTTGGTGCAGGTTTCTGGTACAAGTTCCTACAAAACCAGTGCCCCCCTGGCATGATACTATTGCGATTTTTACAAATAATTACTGGCTGGGGTGAGTTGTGCAAAGTAATTGTGTAGATTAGCGTAACAATGCTTTTCGCGCACTGTCAAAATATTTTTTTCAGGCAAAGATGACTCGCCCCCCCCAGAAGAAAAAAATTGGCCCGTATGACTATGCTGGACTCCCAAGATTTAGGAAGGACAGTTCACTATTAGCTGTGCGTTGATTGTCACTTTGTTGATTTCAACAGATAACTGTAGTTTTGCGCAGCCTGCGTGTGCTGCCATTGTAATTTTGAATGCTTTTAACACTTGGACTTGTGAGAATGTAGACGTCGTTTATCAAATGCCGATGGAGTTTATCGACATTTTGTCATCTGGTTGTCCCTGTTACGTTCGGAAATCGTAATTACGAAGCTTTTGTTCCGTTGAAGTCTCCGCGCCGGCGTGTTTATCGCAATAATGGACGACTGCAATATTTTGTATTCTCGATAGTTAACAGTAAATTGTGTGAAGAAACATTGGTTAGTCTCACAGTATTTGCACCGTGTATCATTTTTAGGGACCACAGTTTTCCACGGAACATTGGAATTTTGAACCGAGCCGTGGAATTTGTCAGCTTTTAATACAGGTTTTTCAGCTTATGACCTTAAACGAAATTCAAGGTCATATGCTGATTGTTGAACGTTGAATTTTCTTCAGTTCGCTTACATGTCTCACTCTCAGAACACAAAATTAAACAAATACATCCGTTTGTCAGCAAGTTCACCAGCAAGTTCACCTAGCTAACGAATGGTATAGGCCAAAATCCATTACACCAGTTTCCCAGTAGCCGTAGTAGGCTAAGTGACTAAGTCCGTAACAAGTTGGCGCGGGAAAAAGTCTGCTGTGTCGTGTCGTTTCCTAAATTCCATTACAACGACTTTTATGAAATTTGCTGGCTTTCTTTTCTCCCACCCTATATATATCGTAATCAGGCGGACCCGTAATCGGTGAGCGATAAGTTTACGGAGATGCTATAGAAGTTGATTACAAAAGCTAACAATCAAAGCAAGCGGCTCAGACTACACAAGTTAATAAGGCGACTGTATTTGCGTTGCTAGCCAGTGAGTAGGCATATATCGACAGTTATAACTGAACTCAAGTACATTGGCGCGGGAAAGATTCTTCGGTTGGGGGAGCAAAAATTGGTGAAAAACAAGACAATCAAATTCAAAATATAACTTTATGCAATATGTATTTTTCGGAAAAGTATATGCGGTGTACAAATAGGGCCTGTGGCAAAGCCCCTGCAGAAGCTGGGGAGTTGTCGAGAATTTTTTGAGTTACGGAAAAGTTGGGCAGCAGGATGTACTACTTGTTTCCCAAAAATTTCGTTGACTCCCCCCGGTTGCCGCGCTTATTCTCAAGTCATCCTGGGTCAGTAGTGGTAGCGTCTTGCTGGAGACCGGGGCTCATCCACCAATGACAAGCCCAGTAACGGGTATCCACTTGATTCACCTATACAGATACACATAATAACAGATTAATAATGGGTACCGGGACAATGTTTATCAGCATTTATTTTGCTCACAAGATAACTGATAGTGAACGCACATTAACGCATTTTATTTTCGCAATGAACGTGCAGAACAACTATGCTCCACAATGTAATCCAGCTATATAGTCGTGCTAACTTACGGTTGTCTTTTTTAGCCGATCGTACTACTGAAAGCCCTATACACAGTGTATATACAATATGATTGGCTATTGGCATCATCATGTCGTCCGTCAGTCTGTCCATCTGTCTGTCTGTAACGATGTGCCTTGTGGCTCTCAGGGTCGGTGTACAGGACCAGGCCCGTACCAGCCATTTGATGACGGGGTGGGGTCGTTTTTCTCAAATTGTGGACCTCTTCCCGTCCCCTCATTTCTCCCCTCCGTTTTCTGTTTCCTTCCCCATTTCCCTCCCTTCCCGTCCCTCCTCCCTTTACCACCTTCTCCCATTTCCTCCCCCTTCTCCTTCCCTTTCCTTCCGGGCCCCCAACTCCTTAACTGCGGCTAGGGGATCTGGGGGAGCACCCCAGCGGGTCAGGGCGGAGCCCGGCCGCCAAGCGGTTTCTGGTGCGTTTTGAGTTAAAAAGAGCAATTCTGGTTATAGCAATTTAGTTGTTTTTCTGTCTGAAACAAGTCGCTGATTCATAGCTAATTCATAATGTGAAATGTCTTTGCTGTTCAAAAAAGCCACTTGCTAGGCCTGCGCCAATGCAGTATAATCTATTACTACTTCATTTGGCAGTAGGCCTAAAGACTGAATGAGACAAAACGATTTTATTTTTTTGCATGCTCGAATACTTTCTTTTACCTGCGAAAGCGGACCTTTTGCCGCCTGCTCCGACCCCCTATATAGGCCTAACTGGTTACGGGCCCGAGGGCGTGTTCCTTGCATATGCAAGTTCCTGTTGATTCTGTCCCGTCAGACAACTCAGACACGTCACACTTGCTGTTGGACATTGTATCATTTACCGGTAGCCACAAAACGCACTGAAATAACGAGTCCAAGAAAATGCAAACGTGAGTTTCTTGAGACTGACAATCAGGATTGCAATGGTAGCCAGTAGCCACGTTTGAGTGGATTGGGTTTGGATGCGTTCATAAACTCTAGACTATACCCATTGAATATATCGGATTGTGCTTACCAGACATTCGTCAACTTGTAACCGAAACCTCTTTGATGGTTTGCCAGCATACCGTAAGCAGTACGATCGGCTATGACAGCAACAGCTCAGCTTCTTAAGCTTGTGCTTACTCGCTGAAACCGCTGATGAATATTGGTGGCTTCGGTCACTCACGCTTCGGTGAGTTGCTTATTTATTTTAATTGCCGGTGCTCCTCATCTTCCTCAAGTGGGTCAACCGGAAGTGGAAAAATGGCTAGTGTTGGCGTTAGGCTGTTATGGAATATCCGAAGAACTTGCAGTGCATTGAGCCGGGTACAAAATGTCAGCGTGATCAACGTGCTTCAAAACCGCGAGTTTTCATCGACGTCAACTTTGCGGTAAGAATATAGACGCGATTGTTTGTAAACATGACTTGTTCACCGTGTTTACACTATGAGGTCAAGGCCGTTTTGGCCCACAGGACACATTTAAAGGCCGAAGATTTTCTTAACCGCAGCAAATGTGACATTTTAGAACAGCCTTTTGCACTACTTGGGTTCCTTTTCACTACGGTCATTTCGTCTCTTTACAGTTTCACACAATTCTTAATTAAATTATTGTAAGTTTGCTCTCACCAGGTCCCGTAAACGCTCCTTCACCCCACATTCCAGTATTATTTCAGTTTCTTTTATTGTAGGTCTTGTATAGCGTGCCGGCAGCCGGCCGCGTAGCCGCACAACTAGCCTGCCGGTAGCTGGCACGCTATACATTACGTATTACTACTGTGACAATAAAGTACGTAATGTATGCCAACAAGTCGCTAATCCTAACCCTAAGCCTAACCCTAACCCTAAACCCTAATTAGTGTCGATCTTAGAAAAATGTTGAAAAAGGTAAATTCCAAAAGTGATTCGAACCCACGACCTATCAGTCAGCAGGCATGCACGCTATCCACACAGCCACTGAGGCTTCGCTGGCAATGACGTATTCGATCCCCCTTTTCACTCGCTTTAGTTACATCGCTATAACCGGCAGGCTAGTTGTGGGGCTAGACGGCCGGCTGCCGGTACGCTATACACTACCTTCATTGTATTGTATTGTCTGTTTCTGTACTTCTGCTATTTCGTTGCTGTACTATTTTAACCACTTTTACTATTGCGTACAGTTGCAATATGTTTTTAAAAGAACGTCGAATTGATGCTAGGCAGTAGCCGCAGTACAAAAATTACTGCGTTCAGTTTGGCTGTGCGATGTTTTGTACTGAAGTTTGTGTGCAGAATAAACTGGAAAACACGTGTAATGCATGTTATTTTGTTGAATAAGTGCAATATACCATTGTAAGAACTTAGAAGAAAGTGGAAAAAGTAGCAGTTTTGCATGGGATTAGAACCCATGCCATTAGCATGGCATCCCAGTGCTTTATCCATTACGCTATGGGGAATCTCGCTGGAGATGTACCTGGCCTACTTGTGGCACGGTCAGATATACCAAACGATATAGAATAGACATAGAATATAAACTTACCATTTAATATTTTGCCGAACTGACTGTAGATTTTACATTTAAAGAATAAAAGTTGAAAAATGTTTTTATTACGATGTTTGTGCTTTAGTGATGATGTTCCAAACTACGACATTGTTGTCGTTGGCGCCGGACTCATCGGCATGGCAACGGCCCAGGAGCTCATCGCTCGTCATCCGTCTCTTACTTACTGTGTGGTCGAGAAAGAAAACAGAGTCGGTCTGTTAGTCCGTTATTTTCACTGCTGTCACTGTCTCCCCTAAGTTTTAAATTCGTTTTCTGCTATGTACTTTCTATTTTTAGATCAGGAACTGATCTCACATCGCTACTTGTCTTGTTCTTGTTCTTCTTGTTCTTATTGGGCAACCTTCCAAAAAGCCGAAGGTTGCGTCATTTCAAATTGGATCAGGATGAAATTTGACAGGATCGTTTCTCGAGTAAATACATATCGACTGACTGACAGTCGGATTTTTGATGTGACATTATACTTTAAGATGGCAGCCATGACGTCTGCCTGCCGCTCACTGTTGCATGTTAGTTAAAGTCATTGCTCGTTTTTACAAGGTAGAGTATGAACCAGGGATGTAAACGAGACGTTGAGGTCCGAGACCAAGACGAGACCGAGATGTTTCACTTCCAGTCCGAGACGAGACCGAGACCTTCCCACTTTTCTCGAGATCGAGACCGAGACGGAGACATTCCCTCATTTCACCAAGACCGAGACGAGACCGAGACGTTGGGAAAATGCGTCTCGAGACCGTCTCGAAACCGAGACGTCGAGACCGAGACTACATCCCTGGTATGAACACATAAAATGAGATGTGATGTGGTGTGCTGTGTGTATGTGTTTGTTTTCTATTCCCTGGGATATGTTTCTGTCAGGAATTTGCAAAATTGGATGACATCTGACTATATTATTACAAATATAAAAAGGGTGACGTTTTTTTGAGACTCTGTGTATAATATATTTACAGCTGCCCATCAGAGTGGTAACAACAGCGGAGTTATTCACGCGGGCATCTACTACACACCGGGGTCTCTGAAAGCCAAGCTCTGTGTTCAAGGACTCAAACTCATGTATAAATACTGTGACCAGCACAAAGTACCATACAAGAAAGTCGGCAAGGTACAGACACCCAGCGTGTTTGCTATTAGAGGTTTAATAACGCAGTGCATTTTAAATTCAAACCACTACTTGTTGGAATTAGACGATTTTTAACATAATGGCGTCCCATGTTTTGTGTCTATAGGCTCCACACGGATGGTTGATCCATTAATAATGAGTGATGACATCACAAAAACTAAGTGAGATACGGATTTGATTTCTAGTGAAGATGTATAGGAAATCGTCCATGCTGAGTCAAGTGGTCATGTGACCATTGATGTCATGCAACCGTAAAATCAACTTGCTTACTGTTGTGCATGATGGTAATGTTTAATTTGGCTACAAAACAGTTCTGTTTGTGACTTGGCAATGAGCCTGAGAATATTTGGACTTTAACTGAAGACATGTTGTTATTCAAATATTGATAAGATATACTTTGCACATTAGAGATTATTTCAGAATATATTGTATAGATTGACACTTTACTGTGATTGTCAACAAATATTATGTTTTCATGGAATGCTTGAAAAAAGCTAAGATCTAATAATTTACTCATGATTTAAAACTTTCTTGTGTGCATGGTACTAGCAATAATGCTACAAGTGACAGTGTGGTGTAGCACTGATTATCGAATTGCTCTCGCTCAACAAAGTTGCTTTACATCGGGCCCGGTTACTACATGGATGGGTGACTGTCTAATGACAGATAAACCATCTCAGTGTGTAACCAATCACCAAGGTTACCTTAGCCTTCCATGCGGTTTAAGGCTGGGTGTGTTCACTTGTGTTGTGTCAGGTGATAGGTAACACGGTGTGATCCCATATGGCAGGTGACGTCCCGTAGCTGTGAGATGGAGGTCCATTAAGAGCTATACTCTAGTCGTCTTGTTAACTGCTAGAGATTTTTTCTTTTAAGATATTTTTACAGAAAAATAGTCTTCTTTTCTTTTCTTTTACCATATTGGGGACCAAAAAAACGACAATAAGAAATGCGCGAAACTTGTCTAACTGGTTTATGCAGCTGATAGTTGCCGTGAACGCAGAACAAGTCGGTCGTCTGGACAACTTGTATGATCGCGGCATAAAGAACGAAGTTCCTGATCTCAAAGTGGTCGGTCCGGAGGAGATTCGAGACATTGAGCCAAACTGTGTGGTAAATGTGATGAATTCATGCTGACTTTTAACATGAATAGCAGTAAAGGTAAAGTGGACTGCCATGCTCCAGTTTGGAGCGTAGGCGGGGTGCTCATCTCCCTCTCGGCGGCCGTTGAGCCCGTAGGTGGATAAACCACCAAAGTCTGTGCCGCATGGCCAGTGCAACGCTAGACCTATGGCTGCCTTGACGGCCGCAGAGCATCACCACCCTTTGGCCGGTGTCAAATTATACTGCTTGGTGACAGAGGCACATGGATGTTAACAGTAGCCAGTTCAAAGTCCACGATAACACATTAACACTTGATCTGCATCATTCAATGGAAAGCGCTTTAGACGGTCTGGTTGGCTATTATTACTGTAGCCTACTATTCAGGTTTACTCAGTTGCGGTTTGTCAACTGTGATTTACAGTTTTAAAGGGGAAGTAAACCCTAACATCAAGTTGGACTTAAACCATTCCTTTTGTACCCTAATTAATGAATATAATCCTCAAATACTCTAATTTTAGGCCATTTTGTTTTCAGGGTTTAGTTCCCCTTTAATGAATGAATGAATGAACGAATGGTTGATAATTGAAAACGTGTGATCAACAAAACCTGTGCCCAAAATTTGTGGAATTATTTCTTGCACATGATTGTTGTATTTTGCACATCATTCTGCACTTTGTAACCATTTTTTCTGTGTCTGTCTGAGTTTGTCACATGATTTTCCGATCTCTATGAAACTTGACAGGTGGTGTAGTAGTAGTAGTAGCAGCAGTAGTTTTATATGCCATATTTCAGAGATTTTATCCCATCTATCTACCACCATAATACACCCTTTTATTTTGCCGAACTTTTTAATTTGTTTATGTCTTTTGTTAGTCAAGTTTTAGCATAGCTTAATAGCCTTGATCTTAGAAGTTACTTTTGTTTTTTTCCTGTACATAGTTACTTTTCCTCAAAACGTTTCTGACACTGAATGGCCTTTTACATGCCGATGTGCTGTTAAGAAACTACTCACTCACTTACAGCTGTAGTGTGTATATAAACTGTTATTCATAATTAGCGGACCGCTTTACTTATTACTGTGGAATAGTAATCAGCCGAATATTACAAAACTTTGTCTACAGTTGTGTCACACTTTGCCACGTAGTGTGTGTGTGTTATAATCAGAACGACGAAAAGTTAAAGTTTTACTTTTAAATAACGTTTGTTAGCAGAACTATACCAATTTAAGCAAAGGGGTTCTCTAATTATAAATCTACGTGTATGCATTGCATGTGTGTAGGGTATGAAGGCGCTGTACTCGCCACACACCGGTATTGTTGACTTCACTGTCGTCACTCAGTCTTACGTCAATAACTTTCAGCGGCAAGGCGGCGTCGTTAAGTTGGGCTTTGAAGTCGCACAGTTCTCCGAGTCTACCGATCAGCCGGATTTTCCCGTCACCATCACCGATAAAAAATCGGTCGGTTTTTAAACATATTTGCTTCTGGTGCTTAAAGTGGAAAAAAGAAGTGCCCGACCCAACCTGAACCCAAGCTCCCTTTCTTCCCCTTCTGCCCTTTCCTTCAGTCTTCCACTAGGTGATCCAGACTCCCCAATTTTGGGGCTCCCTCTCC
>Ga0056131_1000160_pt1 | contig 13854 bp, 16 predicted proteins | sample WorMetLIZISLAND1_2_FD_67480 | JGI IMG/M metagenome (GOLD analysis project Ga0056131, IMG submission 67480) | Marine gutless worms symbiont microbial communities from Max Planck institute for Marine Microbiology, Germany - Olavius clavatus LIZARD... ...
CGCCACTCGCCCGGGTGAGATGGCTTGTTAGCGCACTACTGAGATTTTACAGCGCCTGAAAAGCGTGTGCGATTGAAATCGCACTATGCCTTGCTGATATCACGATTTTGATTATGTTCGATTGTGGCCAAAGTATTCGATTGCGATTCGATTATCGTCTCATCACTACACTTATAGCACTAGGGTGGAGTCCGCTTAGTGCCGTTTGATCCTGCAGCAATTTTCCCCCCATTTGAGGGTTTTGCATTTGCCTGTGTCGTGATGATTGTTGGTTCTGCAGTGGGGTTCGATTTTGGGTAGCCTTTGACACCGGACCTCCCCCAATAGCCCCTTTTTGCTGATCGTTCCCAGCGTTTTTTGCCATATCCAAAAACAGATCAGCATAGTCACACATTTCCTGTGAACTCTTCGGTTGTTTAGAAAGAACAAAATGCTTTGTTTCTGCGTCAAACAAGGAACATATTTGCTCTCCCAACACGTCATCAAAAGGGACTCATAGCTATTAATCCCCTTTGACTCACAGAAATAACTCAAGTCCTTAAGACGTTGGCGTAACATTTTGAACGATTCGTCACTGTTACGTTTCGACTCTCTAAACTTACGCTGATAGGACGTCGAATCTAAGCAATAGTAGCTCAAGACCGCCTTTTTGCACACATCATATGACAAATTGTCCTCAAGAGACAAATTTGATAGCACTTTATTAGCCTTGAGCGAAACACATGCTGACAGGTATCGTGTCCACTCTGACTTTGGTATGTCATTCAAGGTCATAGCCCTCTCGTAAGAACTGAAAAAACCACTACATCTGCCTCACTCATGCGTGGCAGAACATGGCTTAGATCATGTTTAGCAATGGTCGCACCGGTGCCGTTTCCATTTTGGGCCGGATGGAGTCCCAACTCAGCCCTCTGTTGTTCAATGGCCCACTCACGTTCTTTGTCTTCCCTAGCTCTTTCCGCTCTCTCCCTCTCTCTCTTTCCATTTCCCTCTCTTCCCGCTCCCTTTCTCTCTGCCTTTCCCTCTCCTTCTCCTCTTTTTCTTCTTTAGCCAACTGGAGTTTTAAACGCAAAATTTCGAGTGATTCGGACCCCTCCCCCGGTCTGTCTGATGTAGCAGTTGATGCCGCAACATTAGCGCCTCGCCTAGCTGGCTGTGGGCGAAAAGTTATTTCCTCGTCACTCGGAACCCCGTCCTGGCCATTTTCCACATCACCATCTACATCACTAGCCACACAGGCCGCACACTCCTGTTCATCAGCATCAATTAACAGTTCTATCAAGGCTCGTTTTGTGAGGCCACGATACGTTAAGCCACGCTCCTCACATATGTTTTGTAAATCGACCAGTTTCATCTTTTTGTAAGACGCCATGATTAAGATATATTTGCGCACAATACACAAATAACACAATTTATTCCCGCATCTTTACTTACTTATCACTTCACGCAATCACTCGTCGCGCTATGCTAACAGCAACGCTAATCAGCTGCACGGAAACTAACGCAACAATTACCGGTAGTGCTTTGCTGCTACGCACCGTGCACGAGTTATCAGTCAATAGCACAGCAGTGCGTCAGATTATTTGTTGCACAAACGAACTAATTCACCGCCTGTTTACGAGATCCACAGTCTCTAATAGCTCCGTATTACCTAGCGCAACAGGACGTTTTAGATGGATCACAACTAACAGCATGCAGAATTATTGCTGTAGAAACAAATTAATTCACCGCTCAAGCACAATTAAACATTGAGGCCTTCTGCAAAGCTTCACTGCTAATTACAGAGTATGTTTAGACCATCAACTGTCATCAATCAGCACACCGAAATTCTAGTTATACAAACCAGACAATTTGCTGCTAAACACCAACAGATGTTAAGACTTACAGCATGCCTTATTGCTAATTACAGACTTACGTCAAGTTTAACAACTGTCAATAACGTTCAAGGTCTCTTAACAACGTCTTTTAGCCTAACGCCAAGATCGTTTTAGGTCGACCAATCCAATTCAACCAGCACGCAAATTGTTGTTATATAAACAAATCAATCGCTGCTCGCACAAGTTATACAGCACGCCAAATTACCAGTTATTTAAATCCTACAATTTGCTGCCTTCACAGACAATACTGCAACCAACACAAATGACAGTAACACTTGCCGGGAAAATCCAGCTGTCGTTGTCTTCTTCTTGCGTTGATCCAGTGAAGCTGTCGCTGGCCGACGTCGTAGCCGCTGCTGCTCATGTCGTCGTTAGTGGCTGTCGACACTTCGTCGTATCACCGATCGTTGATGGCCACGCGGTCGGTCGTCGCTCTCACACTGTGCCCACTGGCCTCCCAGTCGTGACGATGCACACGCTGATTCAATTACGTGCCACACTACCGATCGTGACTGTTCCAGTTCACGTCACCACAATCACTAGTTCCTCGCACCGATTCTTGGTCTCCGCGTGTCGTTGACAATATCCTGTTTAGCTGCCACCATATAACGGACTTGCCGATCCATACAGATAGCAGTACTCGTTCGTAGTAGCGCGGTCGACGTATCTTCGGGGGCGATTCGTTCTGCGACACGTTGGTGACAGAATTTTGGTGCTGTGCAAGTTACTTGTCAGTGAGACACAAATCGTATTCTCAGTACTTCGGATTCAGTATTATTCTCAGACACGTTGCACAATCACGAATCACACAGTCATGCACATATTATTGTGACGAATCCCGCTTTCATGACCCGGATCATCTCTAGGCCGCAAACTCTCATAGCTGCACCTCCTAGCAAGATGGGTACCAACCCCCAGGAATTTATTATATTTTCCGTGGTTAACCAATCCGTATATCTCGCGCCTTAACCGCCTATCCATCACTCTAAGCTGCACGCGCGCCGCTCACTCATCTGACGCGTCGCTGTCGGTGACCGGACAGAGCACGCTATACTCATATACCTACAACTTAATATTTCCCTATTTACCTTTAGTCCCCTACACTGTTGTATGGTTGCATATGTTTCTTGTCAATGATCACCTTTCACTTTGCAGCGACAATGCGTCCGTAATCTTCAGCAGGCCTATTTGGAGTATGAGTCCTCTGCGGCAGTCCCACCAGTCTAATGTCTAGTTACTTTACCTATTAACGACGCACTGTTGGCAGCGCATCTGTATTTTGTCGGTACTGTGTGCTATGACTGGCGCTATGAAGGACTCTTATAGCGACGCGTTTATCTCGTGTCGACGATGTCGTTTCTGAAGTGCGTCTCTAATCTCCAGTCGTACCCAACGGGGTCAAGTCAAGTCAAGTAGTAATTTAATGCACATATCAAACGTACATACAAACAGTTCCAAATGAAATACAGTAGCCTAACTATATAGGGGATGGGTAAAATGCATGGTATTGCCGTGGGGTAAGTGGCCCGCTTTTGTCTCATCCCCAACGTACTGCACTAGCACCACTGTCATCATCATCATCGAGGTTACTGGACGCAGGAGATCCTCCTGACCTCCTCTATATCCAGATCGGTGCTCTCTTCTTTGTAGTTAAACCGAATAGGTTGATTTTTCCACACTTCATCAAGTCTTGATTCAAAAGCCTTCACACTTGGCAAGGACACAACTGATTCCGGTAGAGCATTCCATGGTCTAACAACCCTGACCGAAAAGCTTTTCCTTCTCAGTTCCAATCTTGATGGCTGTGTGATCAGTTTTAATGAATGGCCTCGTGTCCTGTCATTTTGTGCCAGATGCAAAATCCCATCTGTGATGTCCCTATCCCGTGCAAGATTTTGAACACTTGACCATGTTTCCTCGGTGGCGTCTGTACTTCAGTGTTGGCATATTCAGTTTCTGAGTTTGATTAGCCTCTACATATAGTTCACCAGGTTCGGCTCATCTGGTCGCACGTATGCAAATCGAGTGAAGTCGATGGCTTTGAACACCCAGCAATAACGCAGTAGACAGTCGGTTTATCTTTGCCTTCATCCCAAATTTTCTTGCCATCTTTCGATTTAAAAGCAAGTGCTTCCACAGACTCGTATTCTTTACACCGGATAACTTTATGAAACTAATCTCTTACTCTGCTGTTACTTCTGCGGCTTCAGCCATCATTACACCTATCAGTAATTTTTACTTTCGCCGGTCACTAACGAAAGCTGCCAAATAATGCGACACCACATGCAAACAGTTTCCCGCCGACTTGTCGCTGGTCTATTTCCCGCATGGTCTGGCTGCCACTGCAGTCAGTCTGTATGATACACGTGAGTTCCCTTTCCCTTCAACTACCCACTGCTATCCCGCCGTGAATTCAGGTCTCCCCCCCCCACAATGCACAGCTGGCTGTTGATGCTGTGAAACGTCCCAGCCTCCCGGTCATTGTAGCGTGCAGCACTGTGCAATTAATCACAGATGTCAAATGCCTAGTCTGCCCCAGTTTGTACAATGGATGACTGAGACCTGAGCCGAGCCACGCAAATGATCGTGATCAGGCTTGTACCTGATCGCACATGATCGCTGCGTGTTCCAGGCGATCTGATCGCGATCAAATGCTGATCGAGGCAAGCCCTACTTCAACCAGAGTATTTCTATATCGCTAGCCTGGCCGTCACAATGATAAACTTTGCACTTGATGTCGTTACGAATATATGTGTATACTCCACTGCCTTTACGCTTTATACGATCATGCCTAATTAAAGTGTAATTTTCAAGGTGTTTGTTGTTGAACCAAGTTTCAGTTATAAGAGCTACATGAGGACAATATTGTTTAATGTTCATGCCAAGAAGCTGCACAGCATTATTTTTTGCAAGACTGGTGGCATTAACCAGATAAGACGATAGTCACTGCTGCTGGCCAGTGTGTAGAACATTGATCAGATGTTGATGGCTGACGAGACGATGATGACGATGAACCATCCGAAGACTGTTGCTGGTCTGTTAATGGATTGCTGTTTGTTGCCGACTGCTGTCTACGTGCACGCCACTTTTGTCATTCCTCAAAAGCCGGCTTCTCCTGTTCTTGCGGGGGACGGCCCGCCATAGCTAGGGGCCGCCATAGCTAAGGGTTACGGATGGGATAAGGTTAGGGTTAGGGATAGTGGTGGGTTAGGGATAGGGTTAGGGACAGCGATTGCCGATCTGAACCTAACCTACTTAAGACTATTTAGCACCAAAACGTATCACATTAGCTATGGCAGCCCTTAGCTATGGCAGACCCGAACCGTTCTCGCATAAGATCAGGATTAATGTAGATTTGTCGAACAGATGCATCACTGCTATGCCTCAGATCTTGCGATGCATAACGTAGATCTGATGCTGCTTGAGGTGATCTGAGCTTGACGAGTAGTTGCCATGGTTGTTTACTGGCAGAACTATTTGAATCGGGTACTGTCGAACTGTTCTTACCAAGATGTCGACACCACACGGTCATAGGTTTTACTGCAAGGTTGGATTCACAAAACGACAAGAAGGCTTCATCATCATCACTTTCGTGTTCTTGTTCGGGGAATCCGGCAACAACAAAATTGCTGTCTCTTCGATTTATATCTTGTACAGTTTTAACAATACATGACTAAATGTTCATGCCAGTAGTATCTGAACTTGCTGGAACAGACTGTGCAAGAGTTGGAATGTGAGATATTCAATTTCACTAACTTTGTTACTCAGTTTATGCATGGAAGTCCTGATCTTAGCTATTTCATCAGTGAGAACACTTTGTGTGGAGTGAAGTTTAGAGTTTCTGCAGCTGTGACAAACCCAGCCAGTTTCGTGTCAGCATTGTGCTGAGTACTTCCTGTGGCATAGCTGAGCGTTGCTGATCAAATGTCTGTAAGCAAATGTCACACTGCAAATGTCACACTTAATGTGGGCTATCGCAACAGACGGCTTGTCGCCAGCTTGTGTGGCCCAAAACCTGGCCCGGCCCAGTAAAACCTGGCCAGCACAGCCTAATTACCGGCCCAGCCAGGCTTAGCCGGCAAATTTCACGTTGCGGCCTAACATACTGCCCGGCCTGTTGCTACTTGCCGGGCAGTATTTTAGGCCGCAGTCTCGTTCTGGAGTGACATCTCTCCCTTCCCACACAGACAGCAGCGGGACCTTTGATGTATAGATGGTGATGGGTATTTGAATGCCAAATTCATAGTTGTACTGCTCACTGGACTTACAACTCAACTTTATTGATAATAGTGCAACCAAAAAGCTGGATTATAAAAATGCACATACAAATACAAAGAATACAAAGTACAATTAGACAGTACAATAAAAACATTAACTAGGCCTTGTGATTTCAGCATCAACTCGATCTTCGAGTGTTAGCAGTTAGGGCCTAACACAGACTACACAAGAAGTTGTTTTGGGTGACACATTCTGATGGCGACAGTGCAGCGCATATGTTGTGCACCCAGCATTCACAGCGATCACACTGCGTCCAAAGGAGTTTGCCACTGGGTCTGCCACAGAAAGGTAGTTCGCAGACGGCGTCACCGGCGTTGTCGTATGGCTTGCTGATGAGCAGCAGCCTTGATTTCATGTACCGCCGATAGAACTGTACGGCAGTGACGTTGACGGCACTTAGTGTAACTCCGTGGATGACGGCTTTAGCAGCACACCGCAGCTGTAACCATCCAGCTGACGCGGCATGGTGTACGTTGTAGGTGTCCAATCTGCCAACTCACCAGTCACAGCGGCACGGCCATGTAGTTGATGAAATACTGTAAGTGCAAGGCAGCAGCCGGTGTTGGCAAGGAGTCGGATGCCGGCTGTGCCAGCTGTGACGTCGGAAATGAACAAGGCCCAGTGAGAACGGGTGACATTCACTGGCATTATCAGCCACTTGCAGCTGCTGAAAGATATCGTGCTGTAACTTCAACTGTGCATGTCAATGCTGGGATTCTCCCAGCGCACATCCAGAAACGACGGCAGCACGAACATCCTGTCAGCCGAACTCCATGCCAGGAGGCCCAGGTAGCTGTGCATTACATTGTCATTCAGCCACTCTGAGCTGTCCGGCATCGACAGGTCGTGTCGGGACAAAGTGCACGAAAGCACGACTAGTTTGGCATCATCTGCGAGCTGCTGAAAAGCAGTAGACCCCTATCAGTGGCAGCGTCATCTTCTTGGGTCAGTTGCTGGAGGTGATCCATACTGACTGTTGTTGTTGGATATCGGCGTCAATGTCCCTGTGTGAAGTCGCTGTCGTTGCCGTCAGACTCGACTGCATCCGGCGCGACAGTCACATCGCAGTTGCATATTCGCGGACGCTTGTGACCGGTATGCTGTTTGACGGCGCGTTTGTTACGCCACAGCAGTGTTAACGGACAATTTAATATCCGGAGGTCTGTCTTGATTAAACCACAACAAACAAACTCCATTCTGTCGAAAATGGCTCGCATTCCATTCTCGAGATATTATCGTCAATTAAACGTCCGGTATACACCGTGTGACTTACCTTTAGTTGTTGCCGTGCCAAGATAGATAGATAAGTAAGATAGATGTAGATTTCTCCGCCAAATGGCTTCTGTGCTGGCACCGTAGACAGACGAGTATTGTCTGCATTGTTCCAACATTTCAAGTGCATCATTCGTTCATTGACGGTTCGTCGTCGCGCCTGCTGTACACGACAGCCATCTTCAGCCACTTATCTTCAGCCTCCACGGCAGACTGGCATATTTCACATTCACCACTTTTAGACTGAGTAGGTCCTTCTGTTCTAACTTTTTGAGGTTTTTTATCACTGACCGAAACTTTCCTACTGGCCATTGAAATTAACGCAGACTATTTATTACAATAAAAAATGTGTTAGTAAAGAGTTCTAATGTTAAGGTGAAGAGCCCCCCTTTAGAATGCAGCCACACCTCTCCGTCCCGCTGGCGACTGGCTGGCACGGGACTTAGAGTAGGGCAGCCTGTTAGCGTGCAGGCCCTGTGGAAGAACTTAATGTGCAGCTTAACTAATACACTATGTTATACCAGTGGTAATCAAGTATCTTAAACAATACATCAAAGCTTTCCAACAATAATTTCAATCAATTTGCAACTCAACAGCAAATCAAAACACATCCACCATGATACCGGAAACATCACGACGATGTTCATCAGCAGACTTTTCGCCATACGGCTGCCCAACTGTAAGAGCAGTGGCCGTGGAGCTGCATTAGTGTGGCGTTTTCCCAGGCGAAAAGCCTAAAGTTACGATGTCTTCTTCAACGAGCCCTGAATTCAGTTCATCGAATAGTTGTGTAGCAAAATGACAGTCTGTTATCGGATGTATCAGCATCGCTGTCTGGGATTCTGTACAAAATCACGTTGTTTGCTCTGTTCTCCTTATCTTTCTCCTTGCTCGCCTGTTCTCTGGTTTCTGACAACGTCTGCTGCACCCCTTTCACCTCTTCATGAACTGTCGCCATATGTATTTCTACCTGTTTAGTCACCGTGTCTACAAATGTCCCACTTCCAGTACCACCACCTTCCTGCTGTAGGTCTGTTTCAGAGTTTAATTCCCTCACTTCTTGGCCAATCTCCGTCATTTTCTGCGTAAGCATTTCAACATCTTGCTTAATACCAAATACCTCCTGCTTCATTATCCCAAAATCGTGATCCAGTTTCTCCTGTCATTCTTTAATGGCTGACATCATATGAAGTATCTTCGATGCTCCTATATTGCATCTATCACAATACCAATGTAATGACTCTATTTCTTTTAGTGCTTTGTAAGCGTCCGACACATTTTGGCATCCAGCGTGAAACCACACCTCACATATTTCACACTGAATAGCTGCATCTCTGCCTGTGACTATCTTGCTGCAGTCACTGCATATGTCTAACCTATCTTCCTTTTTCCCACTGCCGGTTGACCCTTTATGTGACATTTCCTAAATATCCTATCTTGTGTATATGTTATATATCACGAAAATTTTGGAAAGACAGATGTTAGTATACAGAATTATGTTATAAGCGTCACTACTTAGGTATCTAAGAGGCCTTCCCTCTTCGCCTGGTGGGCCAACTCGCCGGCACAGGACACTATAGCGGATGGCCTGTTACAAGATGGCTCCTATGGGGCAGAAGAGTGCGCGACTTAACTAACAATGGTGCAGCGCTTAACTACTATACTATATACAGCTACAGCTATATTATCAAAGCAATTACGGTTAAATACCTCTACAGCTTATTGTTATGTTATGCTATGCCAATTCCTAAACACAACAACACACCACATATTAACCGGACGTTTTATTGATAATAGTGCAGCCAAAAGGCTGGATTATAAAAACACACAAACAAACACAAAGAATACAAAGTACAATTAGACGTAGTACAATAAAAAACATTAGCTATGCAGCCTATGCCTAGTGAATTCAGCATCAACTGCTTGTCTAGTAGCAAGATTCAGTGTTCCGACATACCGGTTCTGTGGGTGAACATCTTTAAAAACTGTTGAAAAACTATAATGTAAATCGTTATGATGTCTAATGAAGCAAAAATGAACAGTTTGCCCGGACTTTGACTGTTAGCAGTTAGGACCTAACACAGACTACGCAAGAAATTCTTTTGGTGACGCATTTTGATGGCGGCAGTCCAGCGCATACGTTGTGCACTCAGCGTTCACAGCAATCACACTGGGTCCAAAGGAGTTTGCCACTGCGTCTGCCACAGAAAGGCAGTTTGCTGACAGCGTCGCCGGCATTGTCGTACGGCCTGCTGTTGAGCAGCAGTCTTGATTTCACGTACCGCCGATAGAACTGTATGGCAGTGACATTTATGGCACTTAGTGTAACTCCATGGATGACGGCTTTAGCAGCCAACAGCGCCAGCATACCGCAGCTGTGGCCATCCTGCTGACGCAGCATGGTGTACGTTGTAGGTATCCACTCTGCCAACTTTCCAGTTACAGCGGCACGGCCAGCCATGTAGTGGATGAAGTACTGTATGTGCAAGGCAGCGGCCGGTGTTGGCAAGGAGTCGGCAATGTCGACTGTCCCAGTTGTGACGTTGGCAGTGAGCAAGGCCCAGTGTGAACTGGCGACATTCACTGGCATTATCAGCCACTTGCAGCTGCTGAGAGATATTGTGCTGTAACTCCAACTGTGCACGTCGATGCTGGGATTTTCCCAGCACACAGCCAGAAACAACGGCAGCACGAACATCCTCTCAGCCGAAGTCCATGCCAAGAGGCCCAGATAGCTGTGCATTACATTATCATTCAGCCACTCTGAGCTGTCCAGCGTAGACAGGTCGTTTCTGGGCAAAGTGCGTGAAAGCACGACTAGTTTGGCATTGTCTGCCAGCTGCTGAAAAGCAGTATCAGTGGCAGCATACTATTCTTGGGTCAGTTTCTGGAGATGATCTGTACTGACTGTTGCGTGTTGTTGGATATCGGCTTCGACGTCTGCGCGAAGTCGCTGTCTCTTACATTACACTCTGGCGAGTGGCGATGCTAAGATATAGTCAATACGACTATGCTGATTTAGTGCAAAATTGGCGTTACACTCATTCGAGAACAGTTTATCACAACGTAGTAGTGAGTGATGGACAGCAAAGTTACAAAGAGAATGAGCGATACTGCTACCGCAATCAAGGTCGACATTAAAATCTCCCGCTATAACAACATTGCAATCATTATACCGCTGACACCACCCACTAATCTCAGCTAGAGTTTCTTCACAAATTAGTTCACGATTAGCAGACCCAGTACACGGTAAATAAATGTCAACAATAATGCAGTCACAAACTTTTATAACCATATAACATTCGCTACAGTAGACAGTCCTTGTGACGGTGCGCAGTCTGTTGTTGATAAGACACATTACTCCTCAGAAGGGACGTCCGCGTAGCATGCCTGTTTCAACTGTTGTCGACATAGCCGAACAGCCGACAGAGAAATATCCTTCAAAGTGTTTGTCGAACTTGTGTAGGTTAGCCGGCGTGAGCCCGTGTTCCTGAAGTAAGAGCACGTCGGTATAAAGTTTGGTGATCATGTTGTCAAGGACTGGGCAACCTTGAAGAAACCCATGCATGTTGTACGAAACGATTTTCACTTCGATATTGTTATTTGTCACTGCCATTATTCTTATGATTATTCTACTTCCAGAACTGTCTCATCGCCGTCCGTAGCCGCTTGGTGAGACGGTGATGCTGCTTGTGCGATTGGTGTCGACCTGCGAGATACTGCTGCTGTGCTGACTTCAGTGTCCATTCGCAGGCATTTGTCATTTCCATTCGATTTCTTAAATACCCAATCAAATATCAAAACTGAAGTTGGCCAGGCATTAGCATCAAGTAAACGATTGCGATCTTTCTCGCAGATACACGGACGAAACGCGCACCTGTCATCGACTGGTGCATCCTCATGCTTCGACGTCTAGGCTGTGCTGTATAACAGGATAGTACTTCGATTGACAGAGTTTTGCTGACAAATGATTTAATATCTTCCGTGGTGCAAGATGTGCTAACGTTGTCCACACAGAAGACGGCTTTTCTGCGGATGTCTCGAGCAGTGGCTATTTTGCTACCAGGAAATGATGACTGGCCTAGGATGGTCGGCGCTCTTCGCTCTGATGTACGCCTGCCACTCTGAGTGTTAGACACTAGTGGTTGTAGTTGTTGACTGCTATGATCGCGAATCCTTTTGGTTTTCCTCGACCTCACTTTTGTGAATGCCGTCTGATCAGCAGCTCTCGGCGGGTCGTCCTCCTCTACGTCATCTCCCGTAGACTGCAACGGAACAAAGCGATTCCTGGTGGCGGTGTATGGCGTCGACATGAGCGTAGCCCAGACAACAACTTGCTGGGCCGCCGGCTGATCAGCTGATTGTAGTGGTTGTTGATGTCGAATGTTCCATATGTGGGAATTCCGAAAGTAGTGCTGTGCGAATATTCGAAATTTCGAATAGTTACTTGCTATTCGATTCGATTCGAAACTGACACAACTATTCGAAATTTTCGAATACTTATTTAACCGTGATCAGTCGGGCGACTGACAAGCGATTTGTTTGTACTTTGCCAGCCACAAGCTGCCACACTCACCTGTCAGTTGAACCCAGTGCTGCGCCACGTGGTCCTACCCCTCCCACTCCCCTGAGTGCCCTGACCACGCACGCATGCGCGCACTGGAGGAGGCAGCTCCCGTGCGCGCGCGTGCTCCCAGCGCCAGGTCTCGACCGTGACATCTGATGGCGTTATAACGGCAGGAGGCAAATCCAGCGCACGGTCAGTTGAGCACTGGACTTTCTGTCAGTATTGTTATGGGTTCAACTTTAACACAGAGACATGCTGCATTTAAATTTCGTGGTGATACGGGTCCTGCCAATGTGATACTGTCGCTCTCGCTGGCACATGCCGCATGCTGTCTCGTCAGCACGGTGCAAGTCAGAGAAACCACCTCAGCTCAGCTACAGCCATGCATAGCCATAATCGCTGACTGGCAGGCCCAGTAGCGCAACTTGGGTGGTCCATTACATATACAGGATGCAGGAAATAATGCACAAAATTTATTTCACGCTCCTCTGGGTCTGGTACACAAACAAAGTTCAAATTTAGTTCAAATTTTAGCAACTGAAGTTCGCATTTAAGAAAAAAACGAATTTAACATCCCTACTTTTGAAAACGGCAAAAACTATTCCATTCGAAATTTCGAATAATAGCCCAATATTCGATTCGATTCGATTCGAAATGAAAAAACACTATTCGCACAGCACTATCCGAAAGAGATGGTGGGCCGCGCCTATGGAGATGGTTATTCTGTTGTTGACTTGACACACACAGCTGAGGCTGCAGTGGTTGTTGACGCAGCGGCTCGGATGACTGAGTGGGCAGTGATCGACTTTGTACAATGTACAGCTTGCAAATCACGTGACAGCATGCCAGTCATTGACCCATATTCACTCACCTTTTCCTCAAGACTGTTAAGCATTCTAACAATTCCATGCGTATCTTTCTCATAACAATCGTATTGACGGCATATCATCAGGGTTGTCGCTAACATATCTCGGTGAGATCCATGGCAGGTCCCAGAAAGCCAATGCACAGTCTGACATCATAGTCGTGGCATCACAACCTTCAAAATGCTTCTTTTCCGACGTGACGTTTAAAATGCTTCAGTCTTTAAAATGCTTCTCCTAGACTTATTATCGGAATTAGACAATCTTTTAACACAATAGTCTCCTATATCACTTGTCTAGAGGGTCCACACAGATAGTTGATTCAGGCGTCATGACGTCAGTAATGACCTCGTGAAGTCATAACATTTCAATCCAAATGTTTACGAAACTGTTGGAGTTAAATTATGTTAAATGCTATTTTTTCTTTCTGAAAGTGTAAGGTTTGTGCATATATATGCATAGGTTCCATTTAGAGGTGAGCATAGAACAAAATGGGGTTCAAACAACGTTTACCTCAGATGTACTTGCCTTGTATTGCCTTCAACCATCCTTGTTTCAAGGCTTGGCCACACCATTTACAAGCTGTCTCCACTTGACTGTGTCTTCAGAATACATCACTATCTTGTCCAGTGTGTAGTGAACAATATTGTCCATCCGTGTTGTTTTCAGTCTGCCTCTTGTGCGAGATCCTGATGTTGTTTCTTGCTGCATCTGCTGCTCCAAACTCCAGTTTACTACTGTTGCTTAATAGTTGTTTGCTAGTGACATCAGTGGTATATGCATACCATTACCAATGCTGTCTGTCCAACGTTGCCTTCTGTATTTAATAACGTGTGATATTTAGAGGTTATCACACGGCTGTTTTCATATAGGCCCGTATATCAAGGTCGAGCGTCGATTATCAGCCCGAGGCAATAGCCGAGGGCTGATGACGACCAAGACCTTGATATAGGGCCGATGTGAAAACAGCCGTGTGATGACCTCTTTATCATACGAT
>Ga0056131_1000161_pt1 | contig 13839 bp, 9 predicted proteins | sample WorMetLIZISLAND1_2_FD_67480 | JGI IMG/M metagenome (GOLD analysis project Ga0056131, IMG submission 67480) | Marine gutless worms symbiont microbial communities from Max Planck institute for Marine Microbiology, Germany - Olavius clavatus LIZARD... ...
GAGCTGAATGACGTGAAACTCATCGAAGGTGATCGCCGCCCAGGGCAGATGCTCACACACGCCAGCCTGGTAGCTTGCCGACATATCCATACAGACCGCGCAGCTGTTCCCGGCACAGGCACCATGAGCCTCGAACGCATCGGCAAATTGGGCCACGCCCCGGGCTTTTCGCCCTTCGCAGGCATAGAGCACACGCTGGGCATCGAGATCGTGAAACAAGCTGATATCATTGTGTCCGCGCCGTGAGGCGGTCTCGTCAAGACCAACCGAGGTGACGGTCGAGAAGTCCTCATTGAGCGTGCGCCTGATCGACGTAGGAGGAGCCCAGGAAAGCGAGGGAGCGTAAGCGACGAGCGGAGTGCGACGCCCCCCACGAAGGCGTTAGGGTCGGGCGTTTCGTCGGAGTGCGGCGCGTGAGCGCCGGCGGAGACGCAAGGCCAGGCCATGCGACACGGCGTCCAGTCATTGTGGGAGTCCTGGTGCCGCGTGGAGTGCGTGCCGGGACGGACGCAGGACAAACGCGAGCCGCCGAAGGCCATGGCCGTCGCCTAATTTTGTGCACCCGAAATCGGACGGACCCCATTTCGGGTTTCGCGAACAATGGCGACGCTCCGGCCAAGGAGCCGGAAGGCCGAGCGCAACGGTAAACAACGACAACGGGTCCATGACGAAAACCTCCGACGTTTGGCTTGGCGGCGGGTCCGAGCCTACAGGCGAAAAGAAGGGCACCGAGTAGGCTTGGAGCGGGCTGCCCTACGCGAGAGCTTAAGTCATGCCGCAGCAGCTGACATTCGCCCAAGTCGAGTAGACCGCCAAGAAGAAGGTGACACGCCACGAGCGTTTCTCATGGAGATGGAGCAGGTGATGCTGTGGTCGGAGCTGAAAGCGTTCATCAGGTAGTTTACGAAAAAACACCTCCATTGCGTGCGATAATTATGGCTCTTTGTTAAGTATGATAAAGTTACCTTGGATGACTCTGAACACTGTTCCTACAAACCAATCTATTTGTTGGGTCCCTGATAATTGCTTATGTGCGCGGCTTCCCAATTGTCTCCCAGGCCCACGTCGACCACCAAGAGTACCCGCAGCTCCGCTGCGGCTTCCATCTCCCGGCGAATGCGTTCTGCCGAGGTTTCCGTCTCGGTCTCCGCGACCTCGAATACCAGCTCGTCGTGGACCTGCATAATCATCCGCACTGCGGGCCGTTCCTCTTGAATCCAGCGGTCCACCGCGAGCATGGCCCGCTTGATGATGTCTGCAGCCGTCCCCTGCATCGGGGCGTTGATAGCAGTACGTTCGGCACCCGCCCGTCGGCTCTGGTTGCTGTGGTCGATGTCGGTCAGATACAAGCGGCGACCGAATAGGGTATCCACGTACTTATCCCGGCGGGCCTGGGTGCAGATATTGTCCATGAAGGCTTTGACGCCCGGATAACGCCGGAAGTAGCGATCCATGTACTCCTGGGCCGCTTGACGCTCGACGCCGAGCTGGCGGGCCAAGCCGAAGGCGGACATGCCGTAGATGAGTCCGAAGTTGATGGCCTTGGCGGAACGACGTTGGTCGCCGGAGACGTCCTGTGGCGCGATGTCCAAGACCTCCGCGGCGGTGGCGCGATGGATGTCCAGACCCGCTGCGAAGGCGGCCAGTAGGAGCTCGTCACCGGAGAGGTGGGCCATGATGCGCAGCTCGATCTGGGAGTAGTCCGCCGCCAGGATCCGGTAGCCGGGTTCGGGTATGAAGGCTTGGCGGATACGGCGCCCATCCTCGCTACGGATGGGAATATTCTGCAGATTGGGGTTGGAGGAGGAAAGACGTCCGGTGGCGGCCACCGCTTGATGGTAGCTGGTATGTACCCGTCCGGTGGTCGGGTCGACCATCTGCGGTAGCTTGTCGGTGTAGGTAGACTTGAGCTTCGCTAGTCCCCGATGTTCCAGAACCAGTCGCGGTAGCTCGTGTCCCTGGGCGGCAAGCTGCTGGAGTACGGATTCGGAGGTCGACGGGACTCCCTTCGGTGTCTTGGCGATCACCGGCAGCCCCTGCTGCTGGAAAAAGACCTCGCCGATCTGCTTGGGTGAGCCCATGTTGAAGCTGTGTCCCGCCGCCTCATAGGCCGCTTGCTCCAGCTCTTGCATGCGCACGGCCAGCTCGGCACTGTGGGCAGCGAGCGCTTCCGTATCGACGCACACGCCGTTGCGTTCCATACGGGACAACACCGGAATCAAGGGGACCTCGATCTTCCGGTAGAGCTCGAGCAAGGAGGGCTCCGCCCGGAGCCGAGGGAAAAGCTCCCGGTGCAGGCGCCGGGTGATATCCGCATCTTCGGCGGCATAAGGACCGGCTTGCTCCAGGGGGATTTGATCGAAGCTGAGCTGCTTGGCACCTTTGCCCGCGATGTCCTCGAAACGGGTAGTTTCCTGATCCAGGTATTTTCTCGCCAGAGAATCCATATCGTGGCGGGTGGCGGTGCTGGCCAGTACGTAGGATTCCAACATGATGTCGTGGGCGATACCCGCTAGGTGGATGCCGTAGTTTGCCAGCACATTCTTATCGTACTTGAGGTTCTGGCCGAGCTTGGGCCGATGCGGGTCCTCCAGCAGAGGCCGCAGGCGCGCCAGCACCCAGTCCCGGTCGAGTTGTTCCGGTGCCCCCGGATAGCCGTGGGCCACCGGGACATAAGCTGCCCGGTACGGCTCAACCGCGAAGGATAGACCCACGAGCGCAGCTTGCATGTAATCCAGGCTTGTGGTCTCAGTATCGAAGGCGAAGCAATCCGCGGCTTCCAACCGCGCGATCCAGGTCTCGAAGGCCTCCTGCGAGCACACGAGCTCATAGTGGGTAGCCGGTCGACTACTCGCCGGTTCGGTGTCGGCCTCCTCTTCCAGGGTCGCCAGTAGGCGTCCGGACTCGAAACGTTGGTACCAAGCACGCAACCGTTCCCGATCGGGCGAGGTCGGTATCAGGTCCCGAGGGGCAAAATCCAGGGGCACGTCCTGCTTGATGGTCACCAGGATCCTTGAGCACGACAGTTGATCGAGGCTTGCGCGCAGGTTTTCTCCCACTCGTCCCTTGATCTTGTCCGCATGCTCGATCACGGCGTCGAGGCTGCTGAACTCCCCGATCCACTTGATCGCCGTCTTGGGCCCACACTTGGGAACACCGGGAATATTGTCGCTGCTGTCCCCGATCAGGGTCAGGTAGTCCACGATACGCTCTGGTGGGACACCGAACTTGGCGATGACCCCGGCGCGGTCGAGCCGGGTATCACTCATGGTATCGATCAAAACAATGCGGTCGTCGACCAACTGGGCTAGGTCCTTATCACCGGTAGCGATCAGGGTGTCCCTATCCTCGGCCGCGGCTTGTACGGCGAGCGTGCCGATGACATCGTCCGCCTCCACCTCGGGGACCACCAGTAGCGGCAACCCCAAGGCGCGGATGGTCTCGTACAGGGGCGGGATCTGCTCGCGTAGATCTACCGGCGTGGGTGGTCGATTGGCCTTGTAAGCGGGAAAGATTTCGTTCCGGAAGGTCTTGCCGGCGGTATCGAACACCACCGCCATATGCTCGGGTCGGTAGTCCGCCATGAGCTTGCGCAACATGTTGAGCACTCCGACCGTCGCCCCGGTAGGCTCCCCTTGCGAGTTGGTGAGCTTGGGTAGTGCATGGTAGGCCCGGAACAGATAGGAGGAGCCGTCGACGAGCAGAAAAGGAGCGTATTTGGGGGGAGTTGACATTGATCCGAGCACGGGCGGTTGCGAAATAGGTTTCGTGCCGACAAGGCCTAGCGGCTTTCCTCGAGGGCACCTTGAAAAACCCAAGCTGCCCATGCGGTTCGGGGATGGACCACCGGCTTTAAAGCACGTGAGTGCTTGAAAATTCGGAGCAAAGCGAAAGCTGCGTTTTCCTATCCAAACTTGAAAGATTCCATGGACGGAATTTTCAAGCCTCCCCCGAGTCGTCTGAGATCAGCAGGGTCAGCGGCTTGATCTCACGATAGACCAAGGCCAAGGGCGACTGGCGACTCAAGGTTAGAATACGGGTACCGGACGGGTAAATGACATGATAAGTTTGCAGTAGATGGAGATCGCCACTGTCCGCCAACAGCTCTATGACAGCCGCAGATGTTTGTTGATCTTCGGTGCCGAACCGGATGACCGTATCGGCAATTCGGAGCTTACCGGGACCGAGCGTGACCGGAGGTGGGTCTGTTGTGTGGTTGGATAGAAACAGCGGGCGGAGGAAGGCCTCCACCTTCGACGTCAAAATCAGCCCGATCTGATCTTCACCGAGCAGCCACGCCAGATCCCGTTTTTCGTCGAGGTGCTTGTCGTGATTACCAAAGGCGGTTGCCCAACCATGGAAATAGGCGGCATAACGGCGGATCTTGCGTACTGAAGCCATGCGATTCGATGAAACGAGAAGAAACCTGTCCTGCCGAGTTACGGACACCTTGAAAAATTCAAGATACCCGCGCGGGGTAGAGATACCCCGTTAGCTTTGAAGTGTGCAAACGATTGAAAAATCAAGAAAGCCGAAATCGCCTCTCGACTTTGCGACTTGAACAGCTCCAGGGATGGAATTTTCCACGGTCCCCCTAATTCATGGGCATGGTAACCGATTCCGGATACGGGCGCAGTGGCTTCCAACTCCGGGCCACCAGCTGACCAGATACCGGCAGGGAACCGAACAGTCTCCGGCTGCGGATCCGCATCTATTTCACCACGATATAAGACTCTCCCAATCCCAAGGATGCGAGTTGCCGGGAAAGATCGCGTGCGCGTTTACGGGAATCGAACGGCCCCACCCGAACCTTATACCAAGGCGTCTTTTTACCGTTTGCCGTATGTATCTCGATCCGCTCGCCGATATGACGTGCCAAACGACGGCGCATACGCTCGGCATTCTCACGGCTGCCGAAGGCCCCCACCTGTAGGTATGGCAGGGACCTGGGTTGGGACTTCTCATCGGCCACGGTCACCGCTTCGGGGGCCCAAGTCTTCGCCCGACTCGGCTTGTCCCCGGCTGCGAGGGAGTCGCTTCGCTGGTCGGATTGCGGGCGGCTGGGATCAATGGTCTTGACCTCCACCCATGCCGTTCCCTTGGCCACCATGCCCAGCTTATGAGCCGCCGCATAGGAGAGATCGATGATCCGGTTACCGTAGAAGGGCCCTCGGTCGTTGATCCTGACCACCACGCTCCGACCGTTGGTCAAATCGGTCACCCGGGCATAGGTCGGCAAAGGTAGGGCCTTGTGGGCCGCGGTCATCGCATACATGTTGTAGCGCTCACCGTTGCTGGTCCGGCGGCCATGGAACTTCTTGCCATACCAGGATGCGATCCCCCGCTCCACATGACCCTTTCCGCTGGCCTTGGTATAATACCGCTTACCGTAAACGACGTAGGATTTGGGATTGCCATACCTGCTCTTGGGCTCGACCTTGGGCTGTGCGTCCACAAAGGTAGATGGCGGTGGCGGATCGCTCGGTGCTTTATCGCCGCTGGCGGAGCAGCTGAACAGCAGCCCCACCAGCCAGAGCAGGCCCATACCGGCCCAGGGATTTATAAGGTGATTGCCGGAAAATGGTGTACCGGATTGGGCCGGATTTTGGTTCGTATCCAAGGCGCGGCAACCGGTGCCCTGGACTCTGTAACGGTTGCCGCAACACGGAAGACGGACGAAAAGACCACCAAGATGGTATTTCATTGGACAGAAATCGCCTGAATAGCAGTCGCCATCGGTCGATTCGCTTCACGATTGTTCCTATTGATCTCGATACCTGCTTGGAGTAACCGGCCGCTCATCCCCTGCTACGTATCGGGCCTGGATCTCGCGCCCGAGTTGGTACACGGCCATGGCATAGAGATTACTGTGATTGTAACGGGTAATAACGTAGAAATTTTCGAGTCCCAGCCAATACTCGGGCTTCGGGGCCATAAGACGGATCAGAGTTACCCGTGCCGATTCGGGTAGCGACCCATCGACGAGAATACCGGCTGTCGCCAACCGATCACGGTGGATTGTCGGTCTGACCGGCTGCTTCCCCGCTGGTGTAAGGCCTGTGGGTGCCTTGCGTCCAGCCTTGGCGGCAAAAGCCACCGGCTCCCCGGTCCGCCAACCATGTCGCGCCAAGTAGTTACCGACGCTGCCGATCGCATCCGCTGTGCTTCCCTGGAGGTCGCGCTGGCCGTCACCATCGAAATCCACGGCATAGGCACGGTAGCTCGAAGGGATGAATTGGGGCAGACCCATGGCACCGGCATAGGAACCTTTTACGGCCAGGGCATCCAAGGCTTCCTCCCGTACCAGCAGCAAAAACTCCGTAAGCTCTTCGAGGAAGAAATCCGCTCGCTTGGGATAGGAGAAACCCAGGGTACTCAAGGCATCGATCACCCGATGTCGGCCTAGGTTACCACCGTAATCGGTCTCGACGCCGATAATGGCGGCGATGATCCACGGCGGCACTCCGTAGGCGGTCCGGGCACGTTTGAGCAACGCTCGGTTCCGGTGCCAAAAGGCGACACCCTTTCGGATCCTTTCATCGGTGAGGAAGATGGGTCGATACTTGTACCATGGGCGGGCCTCATAGGGGCGACGCATGGCGGCCACGATCTCCCGGCTGTAAGTGGCCTGCTCCATGAGGGCGGTTAGCTCGCGCCGGTCGAAACCCCGGTCACGGACCATTTGGAGCACAAAGCGTTCGGCACCGGCGCGATAGCTGGCTGGCTCCTGCGCCGCCGCGGTCAGGGATACCAGGGCCATGAGCAGCCCATACCGGACAAAGATTGATAGCATTGCGGTTCCTAAAAGGATGTACGAAAAACTATGTCCGGTTTATTACTCTGATCCATGAACGGACAATCTTAACCCCGGCAACTCAACAGATAAACAATAGTCGGCGGTGTTTCTTTGTTGCATCCGGTATAGCGGGCACCGTGAAAAATCCCAGGGAGGCCATCTTTCAAGGTTCCCTTTACTCGGCAGCGGCAGCGACAAGGTTGGAACACTACCGATCAGCGATCATACAGGAAAGCCCGGCATCTCGACCAAGTGCTGCAGCAATCCGGCCACTTGGTCCGTATCCCGTACCCGGTAGTGGGCAGCGCTGGGCTGCTCCTGGTCGGAGACCAAAATTCCTAGGCCACGATCGTGTACGGCTTGGAAGGCGTCTTCGTCCGTGACATCGTCACCCACATAGATGGGTAAAACTTCCGGGCCGTCCAATCCCAGCTCCGAGAGCAACCAGCGTACCGCCCGGCCCTTATCCCAGTCGATATCCGGTAGCAGCTCGATCACATCCTTACCACCGGTCAGGTGCAGTCGTGGAAAGCGTGCCTGTACGTCCCTGACGGCGGACTCCATCCGGTCCGCGTCCTTGCCGGCCATGCGCTGGTAATGGATGACTATGGCAAACCGTTTGCGTGTCAGATGTACTCCGGAAATCGCCTGGAGCTCCGTGGTCAGGTCCACCGTCGCCCGGCTCAAGTCGTCTAGGGCGTCGATGCCTTCCGGAAGCTCCAGGCGCAAGTCCGGACCCCGGATCTCCATCCCGTGGCTGCCGGCATAGGTAATCTCCGGGAGTCCTACTAGCCGCGACACATCTTCGCAGTCACGGCCGCTGACCACCACCACCTGGGCCATTCGGGCGGCATTCCGTAGAATCAGGCGCATAGTCTCGGAGAACCGGGTATTCTCCGGCTGGTCGTGAACGGAGGGTGCCAGGGTCCCACCGTAATTCAGAAATAGCGCCGGACGCTTTCCCGCAAGCTGCTGCGAGACCCAGGCCCGATTCGTCACGAGCCGAGGGAGTCTGTGCCCTTTGCCAGCACCGGGTCCGGCCACATCGACACGACACAGGTCCCGGACCACGAAGTCCGCACCATATTTCCGCATCTTCTGTTCCAAGCCCCCGCGGTCGACGCCGATCACGAGGGAGAGACGAGCGCGTTTACCGGCAGTAATCCCGACCAGGGTATCTTCGAACACGGCCGTCCTTGCCGGTACCATGTCCAAGCGGCGCACGGTTTCCAAAAAAATATCCGGGTCGGGCTTGCTATCCAGATCTAGATGCTCGGCCTCTATGCCATCGATGTGAGTGTCGAACAGGTCGGTAATCCCGGCCCGGCTCAAGATCAAGTCACAATGTTTGCTAGCGGAGACCACGGCCGTCTTGATACCCGCCTTGCGCAGACGGTGGATCAGGGCAATGGCGCAACCGTAGACCGCTACTCCCTGCTCTTCGACGATTTGATCGAAGATCAGGTTCTTACGGCTTCCGAGACCGCATATGGTCTCACGGTCCGGAGGGTCGTCGGGGTCTCCTCGGGGCAAGTCGATATGGCGGGCCAGAAGAAAGTGCTTGATGGCTTGGTAGCGGGGCCTACCGTCGACATAGCGAGAATAGTCGTGGCCGATGTCGAAGTACCTGTAATCCTCACCCTCCCGGGAAGAGCGCTCGCGCAGGTAGGCATCGAACAGGCGCTTCCAGGCACTGGCCTGGAGGTTGGCAATGCGGGTAACGACGCCGTCCAAGTTGAAGATCGCGGCACCGATTTCCTCCTGCGAGATGGTGAACTCAGGGGTACCCATGGCACGGGCCTGTGACGTCCGTTGGTTTCATCGCAGTCGCAATCGCAGCCTCGGGTCGAGGGTACCTCGAAACATTCAAGGTACCCGTGCGGTGTAAGGATGCGCCACCAGCCTTCAATCACGTAACTGATTGAGAAATTGCCGGGACGCGATTTTTCAGGGTGTCCTCGGGAGGTTTCACGACTTACCGGGTTACCACCGGAATAGAAAATTGACCGCCGTTGACCCAGAAATGGACCAGAATGCTAGCGGCGTATCCCAGTGCGATGACCGGTGTCCACTTCAGGTGGCCGAAAAAGGTATACATACCCCGTGCCTGACCCATCAGGGCCACGCCGGCAGCCGAGCCGATGGAGAGCAGGCTACCACCCACCCCGGCGGTGAGGGTCACCAGCAACCACTGTCCCATGGACATATCGGGCTGCATCGTCAGCACCGCGAACATCACCGGAATATTGTCCACGATCGCAGACAAAATCCCCACCATTACATTGGCCGTCGTAGCCCCCCATTCCACATACATCACTTGCGACGTCCAAGTCAGGTAACCGATGAAGCCCAAGCCTCCGACACACAGGATAACCCCGTAGAAGAACATCAGGGTATCCCATTCGGCACGGGCGATATTCTTGAAGACATCGAAGGGCAACATATCGCCGATATCGGGCTGATTGTGATCGGTCTTGCGGAGTCGATGGTTAGCCCCCGGATTGAAGGTCCTCTTGAGGTAATATCCGAATAGCTTGAGGTAGGCCAAACCGGTCATCATGCCCACCATGGGCGGTAGGTGGAAGAAGTTGTGAAAGCTGACAGCGGTAGCGATGGTGCACAGAAACAGGACCATGATCCGCTTGGCGCCTCGTTTCATGGTGATGGTCTCACCGGAGGTCGCCGGCTGCTCGGCAGGCACCACAAAGTGCATGATAGCCGCCGGAATCACCCAGTTGACCACGGAGGGGATGAACAACAAGAAAAAGGTCCAAAAATCGACGACTCCCTTTTGCCATACCATCAGTGTCGTGATATCGCCGAAGGGGCTGAAGGCACCGCCGGCATTGGCTGCCACCACGATATTGATGCAGGCAATGGCCACGAAGCGCGAATTGTCGCGACCCACTGCCAATACCACTGCGCACATGAGCAGTGCGGTCGTGAGATTATCGGCTACCGGCGAGATGAAAAAGGCAAGTACTCCCGTTAGCCAGAAGAGCTGGCGGTAGGAGAATCCAGAGCGCACCAGCCAAGCACGCAGGGAGTCGAACACCAGCCGCTCGTCCATGGCATTGATATAGGTCATGGCCACGAGCAGGAACAGAAATAGCTCGGAATACTCCAGGATGTTATGGCGAACGGCCTCTCCCGCGGCATGAGGAAAGCCATAGTGCGCATAGACGGCTGCGATCATGGCCCAGATAATCCCAGCCGCGAGCAGTACCGGTTTGGACTTACGCAGGTGAGTAAACTCCTCGGACATAACCAAACCATAAGCCAGGATGAAAATCGCCAAGGCGATGAAGCCCACCGAGTGCCTAGTGAGATCGAGGGGTCCCTCACCGCCGGCAGAGGCCAATGTAACCACTGGAAATAATAGGCCGACCAAAACTACGAACGTTAACCCGGCGGCCAAAAGCTTCTTCATGTTTTCCTCCTCCGAGAGTAATACTCGAGAAAAATTACGGTGCTCGATTTGTGGTGGTGAGCTCCTGCTGAATCTTTATTCTTCCTTGATGGACAATTGGAGAAGACTCCATATCGAGCACCACCGAAAAATTCAAGGTGCCCTTGCGGAGCTCAGAATATCTCGCCATCTTCAAGCTTGTCAGTGCTTGAAGAATGGGAGCGGAGCTAAGGCGATTTCTATCCAATGAAATACCCTCTTGCTGGTCTTTCCGTTCGTCTTTCGTGTTGCGGCAACCGTTACCTAGTCCACTAGGTGCCGGTTGCCACGCCTTGAATACGAACGAAAATCCGGACCAATCCGGTACATCATTTTCCGTCAATCGCCTAAATATTCTCGTTCCACGACTTGATAAAGTTCCTGAGACGGAATTTTGCAAGGTCCCCTCAAGACGCCCCCGGCCCTGCGCGCAGACTGCTGAACAGCAGTAGCCCCACACCCAGAGTGATGGCGCTGTCGGCGACATTGAACGCCGGCCAATGCCAATTGCCCATATAAAAATCGATGAAATCGACCACACGCCCGGTGAGTACACGGTCGATCAGGTTCCCCATCGCCCCTCCGATGGTCAGTGACAGGGCCGCGGCCATGAGCCGCTCATGAAGATCGAGTCGCAGCAGCCAGATCACGAGTAGCGCGGACATCATGAAAGCAAAGCTGGCGAAAAACCAGCGTTGCCAGCCCCCGGCATTGGCCAGGAAGCTGAAAGCCGCCCCCTCGTTATACATTAGGGTTAGGTCGAGCAGGGGAGCCACGGGGTGGGGACGATAAGGATCAAGGAGGCCTACGGCCAGCCACTTGGTTGCCTGGTCGAGCCCGATAACCAGCGCGGAGAGCCACAGCCAACGGCCCATAGCCGGGTTGGTGATCCGTTTCATCGAGCTATACGTCGCTCCAGGAGAAAAACCACAAACCGGAGCGTCGCCATTGTTCGCGAAACCCGAAATGGGGTCTGTCCGATATCGGGTGCGAAAAATTAGGCGACGGCCATGGCCTTCGACGGCCCGCGTTCGTCCTGCGTCCGTCCCGGCGCGCACTCCGCTCGTCGCTTACGCTCCCTCGCTTTTCTTGTGCTCCTCCAATGTCGGGGAACCCTAATTGTTCAAACCCTATGCACTAGGTCGGATTTTAAGGCACTTTCAAGGTACCCGCTAAGGTGATTGCCGGAAAATGGTGTACCAGCTTGGGCCGGATTTTGGTTCGTATTCAAGGCGCGGCAACCGGCGCCTAGTGGACTAGGTAACGGTTGCCGCAACACGAAAGACGAACGGAAAGACCACCAAGATGGTATTTCATTTGACAGAAATCGCCTCAGCAATGCGTTATACCTCGACTCCCCGATAATCCAACCGGATGCGGGCCGATCGGAAACACCAGTCGGTATTCTGCGACCATCCACCCGGAATACGCAAGGCGATCGATATCCCTGCGCCATCGAAGACCGAACGGCTCCCTATATACCCCGTGGTTTTTCCGCACGCAGGTCCTGGATCTCTCCTTAATTTCAGGGCGGGGCAAGTTGCTATGTTGGCGAGGCCTGGAGGAAACTTTGGATCTTCCCGAGGTGCCCTGGAAATTCCATGAAACGGGGCGCGCGTGAACCAGTTGTAAGCATCACCCGAGTACGAGGTCCGGATGCCATGTTCCCCAACTTCGATCTGCAACGGGTCCGAATCGCGGTCATCGGTCTCGGCTATGTCGGGTTCCCGCTGGCCGTCGAGCTCGGTAAACGTTATCCGACGGTAGGTTTCGATATCGATGCGAACCGTATCGCGGAGCTGCTGGCGGGGCGGGACCGTTCGCTCGAAGTAGAGCCGCGGGAATTACGGGCCACCGAGCGGCTGACCTACACCGGTCGTGCCGCCGACCTAGCCGACCGCAACCTATTCATCGTAACGGTTCCCACGCCCGTAAACACACACAAACAACCGGACCTGAGGCCCTTGGAGGCGGCCAGCCGCACCCTTGGAACGCTTTTGAAGGTAGGCGATATCGTGGTCTACGAATCGACGGTCTATCCCGGCGCGACGGAAGAGGTCTGCATCCCGATCCTGGAGCAGGTATCCGGCCGTACCTTCAACCGGGATTTCTTCGTCGGCTACAGCCCGGAGCGCATCAATCCCGGGGACAAAGAACACCGGCTGACGGATATCAAGAAGGTAACCGCGGGCTCCACCCCCGAGGCCGCCGATTTCATCGATGCCCTCTACCGCAGCATTATCCCCGCCGGCACCCATCGAGCCGGCAGCATCCGGGTCGCCGAGGCGGCGAAGGCCATCGAAAACATCCAGCGCGACGTCAATATCGCACTCATCAACGAGTTCGCCCTCATCTTCGACCGCCTGCGGATCGATACCCAGGAAGTGCTCGCGGCGGCGGGTAGCAAATGGAACTTCCTGCCCTTCAAGCCGGGTCTGGTCGGCGGACACTGCATCAGTGTCGATCCCTACTACCTCACATACAAGGCCCAGGCCGTGGGCTACCATCCGGAGGTCATCCTCGCCGGTCGGCGCATCAACGACAGCATGGGTGCCTTCGTCGCCAACCGCATCCTCAAGCTCATGACCCAGCGACGCCTGACGGCACGGAATTGTCGTGCACTGGTACTGGGTCTAACCTTCAAGGAAAATTGCCCGGACCTGCGTAATACCCGGGTAGTCGACATCGTGCGGGAGCTGGCCGATTACGGCATAGCCGTGGATGTCCATGATCCCTGGGTGGATCCCCGCGAGGCCGAGGACGAATACGGCATCGTACCTGTTCGGGATCCCCATCCGGGCTGCTACGAGGCTATCATTTTGGCCGTAGCCCATCGCCAATTCGGGGAGCTGGGGATAGAACGGCTACGGGCCTGGGGTCGCCCCGACGCCGTGATCTTCGACATTGAGCACTTGTTCCCGGCCGATGTTGTGGACGGTAGGTTATAGAGCAGCTTGGGAGGAGCACAGGAAAGCGAGGGAGCGTAAGCGACGATCCCCGCGTAGGCGTAGGGCCGAGCGTTTCGTCGGAGTGCGGCGCGTGAGCACCGGCGGAGACGAAAGGCTAGGCCATGCGACACGGCGTCCAGTCATTGCGGGAGTCCTGGTGCCGCGCGGAGTGCGCGCCGGGACGCACGCGGGCCGCCGAAGGCCATGGCCGTCGCCTCATTTTGTGCACCCGATATCGGACCGACCCCATTTCGGGTTTCGCGAACAATGGCGACGCTCCGGATATCGGATCCTTGGCTCTTCAAGGCCTTGAATAAGGTTTCGATTTCCCAACGCCGTTTATCGTCGCCCAGGATGGCGGTGACCCGAGAGGCATCCGGACTGAGAATGATGAGGGATTCACTACTCATCAAGCGCATTCCCGTGACCGAGAGCTTCTGGCCCCAAACAACCCGTTGTCCCCTCAGTTGGATGACTCCGCCGCGTGGCAAGTTACGAAAGAAATTGCGGGCCGGTGCCGTGCCATTCCGGCACCGAGCGACGCGTGTATTGTGCTGAATGCGAATCCTGAGTTTTATTTCATTTTTAATGAGATAGCGAACAAATTCCGTACAATTCCGTACCGATGGATTCTCTATCGGCGAGGT
>Ga0056131_1000163_pt1 | contig 13818 bp, 10 predicted proteins | sample WorMetLIZISLAND1_2_FD_67480 | JGI IMG/M metagenome (GOLD analysis project Ga0056131, IMG submission 67480) | Marine gutless worms symbiont microbial communities from Max Planck institute for Marine Microbiology, Germany - Olavius clavatus LIZARD... ...
CTGTAATATATTGATGTAATATACTGTACGTGCTGTACAACGATTATTATTGCTGATCTCGGCACACACTACCTACAGCAACACACTGAGCCGTCGACCTTATGACACCACCCACGAAGTTTTCTTGGTGACCGGAAGTCTGTTTTCAAATTTCATACCAATCGAGTTAATATTTTCGAAGTTATTGTCACTCGAAATTACACAGACTTCGCTGAACATTACTTTTTCCTCATCGAGACCCTCAAAAAGCATTCTCTTGGCTGAAAACACGCGTTTTGAACACAATCACATGTCGCAAGCGGTCCAACGGCATGAGTAGGATACCGAAGAAAACAAAAAAAACAACTGGGTACAATAGAACCCAAGAAACTGAGTATTCGTCACAACGGTATGACCACGCTCCTAATCCGATCTCAAAAGTGTATTTTTGAAGGAATTTTCACTGGGCAACAGTACACTTTTCTTCCTTCCTCTTCAACTCTTTTTCATCTTTCCCTTTCCTCTCCCAACCCCTCCATTTCCCGATTTCCTCCCTCATCCCTTTCCATCACCAACCCTTTCCCTCCCCTCTTTTCCTTCTCCGCCGTGAAGCGGCCCCCTGAAATCCAGCGCTGTAAGCTCCCCTAGCAGGCAGCCGCCAACGCACTTCTGTGGCATTAGAGCCAAGACAAGAAGCTAAGCTACCGCAGAGAGCGATTGTCCCAGTTTACAACGGGCGTTGGCTGACTGTACTGTAGTACACCGTTACTGTCTATCAAGGCCAGTAACACACGTGCGTTCTTAAGCTATTACGCGTTCCGTTTATTATTACACTTAGGCTACGTAGGCGGTGACCGGTGATAAATGATGACAGTAATAATTGAGAGTGATACGCGACTACTTGTTTGCGTTAAATGCGGACTGGTTCTTTCTAGTACTTGTCACTTTTTGACAGGTAATTCACTGCAATCTGCAGACCAACAATAAATGCGTGCTGTGGTAGAGAAACTGCATGATGCCGTTGTAAAATTCGATACGTATCGAATTTTTTTACAGCGGCATCGCGCAGTACTCCCTGCCTTAGCACGGCATCTTGTTTTATAAGAGGCAGGGTCAGATTTTGCTCATTAAAAATGTGGTGCTCCGGGCCTCGTGCTTCAGAGTTTGCAAATTACACTGCAGTCAAAGAGTGCCATTTATGCAACTCAGTAGGACCAAATACATTCGTTATTATGTTAAACATTAAATGTAAATTGTGTAATTGCTGCAGTTAGATGCGAATAAACGTATTCATTCATTCATTCAATAATATAAAAGTTGCAAATATTTCAAACACAAACAAATCATACTCACGTGTACATATTTTAATGCCTTTCTTAATCAGTCAGCAGAACTTTACAGACACAACTATGTACAAAACATTACCCGTCAATATGCTGTTAGTATGCTCACAGTGGAAATCGTTTGTCACAGATGTGAAGCTGCGGCAACTGATGTAATGAGGCTGGGATAATTAACTAACAGCTCGTAACTGTCAATCAACCAATAACTGATGCCACACACAGACACAGGTGCGGACCACTCTCAATATCAACAACATACATTAAAACATCAGTGTTACAGTTACTAACTGTTAAAACTGCCGTCACACCACAAACTCATATATGTACATGAGGTGAGACTGTCTAAAAACTGCCCTTACAGTACTGGAACGTTAAAATCAGACAATGTAACAACCATGACCACGTTAAGAGCATACAACACAAAATTCAAATATAAGCTGCAGTGCACATACACCAAGTAAGTAAGTAAGTAAGTAAATTTATATAGCGCCAAGGTCGAAAACGAATCAGAGGCGCTGTAAGTAAGTAAGTAAGTAAATTTATATAGCAAGTAAGAAGGTTGTAACTTCAACATGTCTGCATTTTCTGCATTTGCAGAACAACCGCTAACTGCACTGCACTAGCAATACCAGAACTTACTAAACTAAAATGTAAAACTGTATCAAATTGTACACTAACATTCTGTTGCCAAGCAAATGTCTGAGGCGTTGTTGTCTACACTCCGTAAGATAGAGTGAGACATTTGAGAAAAAAAACGAAAGTTATTTTAACAGAGACAAGAGTCGGACATCGTTGCTTGTCATTAAGGCATGCAGCCTGTAAAATACAACTCTTCAGCAATCTCAAACATTTCCATTGTAACAATATAATAATAATAATGATGATGATTGTGAAAATGCTCAAGACGCTGTATATGTAGCAGCTGGCAGTCATTAAGTAGGATATACTGGTCCAGTTGGTTAAGGAACTGGTTGTTAACAGTATGCTAGTTAAAATGGGTTTTGCCCTCAATGTGCCTCAAATAGGATGAGTGAAAATCCAGTGCCGTATTGTGTTCTGCAATTGTACACAGTCACAAGCACATACAAATGAGCAGTTCTTACAGACGATCTTGTGATGTAGGTTTAGTTCAGTGTATGTTCAACTATGTTGTCTGTTTTGCATTTGTTCTGATTTTTTTGTCTTTTTTCGTGTATTTTCTTTGTTTATTTTGAGTTTAGTTGTCAGTACCAGTGCAAATGATTGCATGGAAAGACTTATCTCTGAAGTGACCTTGCAATGACCTATGTGACAAGTGAGATAGATTCTGATTAACATCCCCCCATCTTCACATAATCAGCATAGCTCAGATGATGTCGATTAGATGGAGAGATCCTACACAACAGACTTAATGGTCTATGAAGAATTTTCTTCTCCATTATGGCAGAGTCACTGCAAACAGTTCACTAGATAAATGCCAGAAAAGCCAACTGACATGACCGCCAGTCTGCCTGCATGCTGACATAATCTAGACCCACTACCAATAAAACTACTTAATCTCAGTTTAAACAGAACAGAAAGTAATAACAGTCATAATACTGCAATTGGCCATGCACTTCTAATTCTAACCATAATAATTACACCTGCTGTGGTGGCAATCCTGTATTGTTATGTTTTAGTAAACTGTATAAACGAATCCATGCAAAATGAAAAACATAACTACGTACAAAAGTGCAAATATTATACCAAAAAAGCGAGACATTTGGCCGAGACAAAAATGATGACAGGATAACCAGAAATACTGAAACATACAGGCTTATATGTGGACTACTGCAATAACAATTATCTTTCTGATACTGCTACTTCAGCTGTTTTAAAACTAAGTCTCTGAGTTAATTCATCCTTATTACTGAAACTCAACCCTGTTGTCCAGTAATTGGACCAGTGAGTGAGTAGAGTTTTGCGTCCCACTCGACACATAATAGGTCATTTTGGACACGAGTCTTTCCAGGCAATCACTTGCACTGGTACTAACAGTCTAACGAAACAAACCAAAATATACCAAAAACACGAAAAAAACGAGAATAATAAACTGGCCATATGTAAGTAAAACACACAAAACATACAGAAAACCCTTAACTAAACCTAGTACCAGCAGTCCCTAGTAGTAACTGGATCAAATCATCCAAAAATTTCTACACAGTAGAAAGAAAGGCACTAACAACAGAGACGGTTGATGTAGTACTGCTTCAACGACAACAATAACAAGTAGAGGCCCTTTCCCTAACAAATGGATGCAATCCACGCAACATTCCCCCTGATCAAGATTACTTAGGCCTCCGCCGCAAGAATCTCCTCGCTCTAGAGTATGCCGAGAGCTCTTGAACTTAGTAAATTTTGTCATGGGAAGTAGACCACAAATGCGGCCAAAATCATCCCCTAAGCATCAACTTTGACTTCTTTGATGAAGCCTGCATCCTTATGACGCCACTGAGTACAAACAGTGAAGTTTAAAACACTCACACTTCAACAGATTACAATTACAGTGTAACTCTACTCTGGGCATGCACATACGTTCACATAATGGACCAACAGCTGCATTCTACACACAGCTAACAGCAAATTCAATGCTAATGATCTAAAGCAATACTTATCTCATACAAATTTTAACAATAATATGGTTCTATTTGTCAGAATAAACACTAGTGTTAGCACCCAAAAATCTGTACACTGTAAAGCTAGTCAATTAAACTCCTAGGCTTGAAGCTTGTGTGCTGACAAAAGGTGGACATTTTGAAACATTTTGCAAAACAACTGTTTAAAAATGTCCATTAAATTTCATTTTTTTGACCAATTACTTTAGGTAGTTTTCTGACATAAATATTTCACAAGGTAGTGCAGAAATGTGTTTGACATCATGATTAATGAACTGCAAATTTCCTGGTAAGTGTTCCAGTGGTGTAACGTTATGCACATCATCACTGTGAATGATATCTGAACAGTGAACAATCTCTGCAGAGTGAATTGTTTCACTGAGGCAGGATCAGAAAGCACTGCAGCAACAAGAACAGCATGTCACCACCCCACAACAGTAGGCTAATCACACACAAAATGACACTACGAAAATCACATATAAAACCAATATATCAATTAAGACTGTTATTGCTAACACACTGAACTGAAGCTAGACGAGATCTTAAGTCTTCAAAGCAGTAAAAGCAAAACTATTTAGATCTAAATACAGCTCACATTCATACATTATAATCAAATGTATTTTTTTGTCTTAATTATCTACACTTCTCTGTGAGCATTAAAACCACAGAACCAAGTGATTGCTGTCAGTATATGCATGCACAACAAAATTTAGCAAACTTAAGCTGTCTGCGCAAATGACATAAAACTGAAACAAAACAGCTGAAACAACTCTAAAATATTATAAGATTTTCAGGCTCATTAGTATTTGTATGTCGAGAAATATGCAAATGCCAAGCCAGTTTCAGCTCATAAAATATCAGAATGCAATGATGCAGTAAGTGACATAATGACCGTCTTTAGTTAAATATACATGTACACGAGTCCAGCCATTAGGCCACACCTACATCGGAATTGTTTCAGCGATTTGTTTTAGATGTGTGAGGCATGATAACAAAACAACTGATTCAGCGGTCGTCTGAAAAGAAATAAGTTTTGTATTGCAGTTTTGTTTCAGTTTTATTTCATTTGCCTGGACAGCTTTACAAAAAAATCCCAAAGCAATGGAATCATCTGATTAACCATTAGGCTGCAGCTCTGCCAAACTGCACACTAGCATTTAGTGCTGGTCTTGTATTAACGTGCACCAAACATGCGACAATTCATTCACTATAAAACATTTCCAGTGCGAATGCTACTGTATATTACTGTACATTGCTTTACATTAAACAACTCTGATCTACATGTCGAACAGATTCTTACATCCCACAACTGCTTCATGTCTCAGTTTACACCGAGACAGCAGAAATAATATCGGCAACAAGTTGCGATGAATGCACACAGCACAGACTGGATTGTATCACGCTACATGCAACAACAAGAAACCTGTTGCCTGATACTTTAACTTACAGCCACACGGGACTGTAACAACAATGTAACTGACATATAACAAAACAACAAAACAACAACAATAAACAATAACAATGAAGTCAACAAACAGAGAAATACGGACAACGTGGCCACATTTCACCGACTAATGCTTATGTCTCTATCGTACAATAATACACGAAGAATACTGCTGGCTTTACAGTAAAGGTACAGTATGGCCATTGGCCACTATTAGGGACAGTAGAAAATCACGGCAATAAATGGTAAAGAACACGGCACACTTTTGTGAAAATTGCAAAAATCACGGCAAAATCACGGCAGTTTATTTAGCTGCTAATTTGCTAAAACTCACGGTTTCCAACTGCAGAAAAATATACAAAATAGGTAAAATACATACTACGATGACGTCACGGTCACATATTCTGCCAGTAAGTAACAAAGCACAAGGACTTTGGTAGCAGAGGCAAAGGAAAGGTAAATATTTTGGTGTTAAATTCACACAATAAACTTTAAATTATGCTGATTAAAAACAAAATATTCTTGTGAAAACGTAAAACTATGGCATTTTGGCAAAAAAACAAGGCATTTTGACAAAATCACGGCATTCACGGCATTTGACGAAAATCACGGTTTCTGTGATTTCCGTGTTTCCGTGATTATCTACTGTCCCTAGCCAATACCCATACCTACGGAGTGCAATTACACTGCACCAGCACATTAACACATTAACAAAGTGACAAGATCTTCTGCTGATGCCTTGTTTTTGGTTACGTACTAGCTTACATCACAGCAATGGTACAATGACATGTGAAGAATTATCACTACAACGGCTAATCACATCATGACATCACAGTTCTAGAAGCCTTCAAAGTAGCCCTGTGTTTGTAAAGATGGCTGATCCATCTGTAACAACAACAACACAAACAGCCTTTGTAACAACCGCAGACAACAGGCAGAACGGCTAATCAATCACTCGATCAAAACACATCGACTGTATTTAGCACCACATGTCTCATCACACAAGCATGACTAAATAATACCGCAGATAACTGAAACCATATTTTATAATAAATATTGCTATTATTAATATTACTATTTTTTGGCTTTCACTTAACCAACTCATACTGTTGCATTTGCTCAAGGTTACATAGGCTGGGGCCACATCATTTGGGCCAATTCATTTAAAACAGGATGGATCATATGTAGTGCTGTGCAAATATTCGAAATTTCGAATCGAATCGAATAGTTACTTGCTATTTGATTCGATTCGAAACTGACGCATCTATTCGAAATTTTCGAATACTTATTTAACCGTGATCAGCCGGGCGACTGAGACGCGATTTGTTTGTACTTTGCCAGCCACAAGCCGCTGCACTCATCTGTCGTCGAACCCAGTGCTGCGCCACTCTCCTGACCACGCACGGCTCCCGGGCTCCCGTGTGTGGGCGGCAGCTCCCGTGCGTGCGTACGTGCATGCTGCCAGCGCCAGTCTCGACCGTGATATCTGATCACGTTATAACGGCGGGAGGCAAACACAGCACACGGTCAGTTGAGCGCTGGACTTTCTGTCAGTATTGTTATGGATTCAACTTTAACACGGAGACATGCTGCATTTAAAGTACGTGGTGATACTGGTCCTGCCAATGTGATACTGTCGCTCTCACTCGCACATGCCGCAGTGCACGCTGTCTCGTTAGTGCATGTCAGAAAAACCACCTCAGCTCAGCTACAGCCACGCATAGCCATAGTCGCTGACTGGCAGGCGCAACTTGGGTGGTCCATTACACATGCAGGATGCAGGAAATAATGCACAAAATTTATTTCATGCTCCTCTGGGTCTAAGTACACAAACAAACTTTCGAGTTTAATTCAAATTTTAGCAACTGAAGTTCGCATTTAAGAAAAAAACGAATTTAACATCCCTACTTTTGAGAATGGCAAAAACTATTCGATTCGAAATTTCAAATAATAGTCCAATATTCGATTCGATTTGAAATGAAAAAGCACTATTCGCACAGCACTAATCATATGTTGCCCAACCAACAGCAACAACGGGATAACTAAAACTAAAACACACACCTTCTACCTTCTCTTCAACTAACTACTTATCCTGCTGTAACAACATGTTTATAATCAAGCTTCTTACACAAATCTCATATGTCACATGACACACTGTGTTTCATCCATTCAGCTTCCTCTTTTCTAATGACAATAACTAATCATTGTTTTATCATGTCGGCCTACAGTCTGTTTTCATATAACTTATTAAAAGGCTACCTACAGTGTCATCAATGCAGCAACTTGGGTTTAAAGTTTAACTCGGCAACTTTTCTGGAATTACTGAAGATTAGGCTGGATGACCTTTCTCTCACCCAACTAACAGCATCAAAGCACTCAAGTCATCAACACCATACACACACTATAACGGCCATTTCCAGCTGAACCTGGAATAGCCAGTTGCCCCTTTGCCCCTTGATAATAAGGGGCGATGAAGTGAGTTATTTACAGGTAGGATGCACTTCCTCCCATCCAACCAGCAGCATTAAAGCACTGAAGGACTAAAGGACACGTTTTTAAAGGCAACAGGATGCACAGCCTGCCACCCAACCAACAGTGTGGATGCAGTAAAGGCCAATGCAATATATCAATACAGTATAATAAGAATAAATACAAAGTATCACAAGTCTTAATTTTTTTCTTCTTATATAGATTTGAAATCATATAACACAGTGTGAAGAACATAAATTAGAAAATGCTGTATGTGACAAAAATTGGCAAAATGTTTACTATCCAACATACTACACTAAATGAAGCAAAAATGATAAAAGCAGAGACTACTGTTCTACGCACTGTATGAGCTGGCGTTGATGGACCGAGCACTGCAGCTGAACCTGCTGCCGCTAAAACTGGGAACTTCAGCGTCACGTCAAGGATCTCGTTGTGTTCAACAAGTGTTGTCTCACGATAATACATCACAAGGTCACGTAGTGTCTCGTGGATGAAGTACGGCTCGGCAAACCCATACCCAGTGTCGTGCTTCTCTATCATACAGTGAACAACGGTGCTGTTGGCCCTGAAACCACACAACAGTACAAACAACTTTACTTTCAGTGTGCTACTGGCACACAGATCAGACTTATCACGAATAAACAACTTCATCTGGCAGACTGGCACAATATCTCAACTGTTTAACCAAGTTTCCAGACTTAGCTCGTTTACTCGTGTCAAGTTTTTAACCCTTAGTTTTTATAGTTTACTACTACGTACTTTATCGTTTTATTGTTAAGCGCCTCCGTCCACTATTTGTAAGAGGCGCTATACAAATTCATTTTGATTGATTGATTGATTATCTCGATTACCTGTTGGCCCCAAAATAATCCAGATTTGATCATAAATGGTGCAACATTTTAGATCAGGAACTGATCTCGTATTGCTACTGTTCTTGCTCTTGTTCTTCTTGTCAGGGCAACCTCTTCAAAACAAGAAAGCCTAGCTAACGCAAAGGTAAGCGCGCGACAGCCTTGGTATATAGGACGCAACTCACTAAATCGGCCCCCAGTTAGGACTGCGTAGCAATATCAACGTAGTCTGTACATCGTTGAAAAGTACTTTCAGTGGACAACAATTCCCTCACTGACAGTGTGGGTCTATCTTTATTCGTTTAGCCGTTGTTGCCTTCCAAACATGCCAACTAGCGCAAAATTCCGAGAAAATTTGAACTTATACCAGTTCAAGGTCATTCAAGGTCAATGATTTTGGTACCAATTGAAAGCGCATATACGAGTTGAAGTGGTTAATAGTAATTTGGTCGTATCTTGCACCGTTTCTGAGATACGACGACTTATTGGCTTTCATACCCCTCTCTTACTTGGTGCCCTCGCTCCCTATCTGAAGTTAAGCGTCAGGAAACTAGAGTCATGGGGCTACACTGTGGTGCAGATTGCGTGATCCTAACTTCAACCGTCTTTGACTGATCCACCTGTGTGATGGACAGACGGACAGACAGATGGACAGACGGACGGACGGGCGATGGCATATAGCGTGCTATAGCATATATGCTGTCGCGCGCTAAAAACCCAAGGCTCCATAATTTCAAATGGGAGTGGGATGAAATTTGGTAGCACTGTTCTTCAAGTAAATAAGCACTGACTGACGGAGTCGAATTCTTGATTTGACGTCACAGGTTCAAGATGGCAGTCATGAAGTCATTTCGTACAGAAAAGTGCCGCCACCTGGTAAGTGAACACAAAGCATCTACCGGCACATAGGCAGCAGTGTTCTGCCAGTTCCTGATCTACACTACATTCGTACTTGTTACAGGCCAGATGTCCTCCTTGATACACAGACAACAGTGAAAAAGCACCAGAATGCACCCTAAAAGGATTAGTACAAGAAATCAAACTTGCAGCATATATTAGTTAGAAAGAGTATTCATGTCATGTGACTCTGATACAATGACATTAACATCATTTCTACTCACACAATGGAAAGTGCATATGAGTAGGCAACACTGCTTGGTCGAATGAGGAATGTACCATCTGATCGGCCTAGCAACAGCCGCTCGGCGTCAGCACGGTTACATGATATAAGCCACGTTTTGTCATCAAGATGAGGCAGTGGAGCAGCGTCACCGGCAGCCAGACCACTGTTGCTGGTCTCAATCAAGTTGTCCAGACTCTGATGACTTTCACCCCAATCCAACAACCATCTAACCACAACCAGCCAACAAAATTTTGCCGACATTATAACACTGATATCAACTTGTCGCAGGTTAGACTTCTGACAAATAAAACGTAGTAGATGGCTTACTTTTCACAAAATCAATTACACACCACTGAATACAATTAATAGTTTAAATGCGTCAAAAAAACATAACAGACATTATGTAAATAACACAAATAAAACTCATCACATTAGTAGCCACAGCATAATAATGATTCAACAAATTAATCAACTGACTTGATTTGATCGTTAATCGTAAATCTAAAACATAATCAATTTCAGTAGCCTCACAGAATCACACAGAGACCTACTGCTCTAACATTACTATGTATAAGTAAATAAAATTTTATTCAAACAGAGAAATATTCGGTGTAAAAGTTCAAATCATAATTATAAAAATTCAACATCAACAGAAACTCGTTTCTATGGCCTTCAACTGCTGACAACCTGCCAAAGTTTCTAATTCCAAGGATAATCAAAGTCTGTCATCAATATCAGTCTTATTGTCATTTATCAATCTTCGACACGTACTAAATCACTGCATCTTTCTCACTTTGACATAAACTTATCTTTCAGATGTTACCGATGCTACAGCTCACAAACAACTCTTGTTTCTTTCAAGATAGCAAAAACAATACCAGCATCAAGTTCCAACAAATGCACAGAATGGATTGTATCATGTAGTGGGTTGCCTCAACAATTAGCAATAATATACCTCACGGAAGCAAACCAGTCAAGAAATGTTTGCAACAAAAAACAACTGAATGAACTCACTTTTTGTACGTGTCACGCAGCTTGTGAAGTCGCTTGATCTCTGGCTTCAAGGAATTCATATTAGCAACATGTGCACGATTCAACGCCGTCTGTTCTTTCACATCCAACTCCAGACCTTCTTTACTACGCAGTATCATCTGACGCCGTGACTTCAGAAGCTCATAGTTTTCGTTGATTCTAAAACACAATCATATCTGAATGACAGCTTGCTTGTACGCTTTCACCAAAAACTGACAACAGATATTAGACATTCATTTCCAGTCTCAGCCACACACATACAACCCGTTTTAATGGCCACGTAAACCCCAGTTAGCTGGTTGCCATGTTAATTCTCATTCTCGAATCATTTTTATCTTGAGTATCCTCACAGGAAAGGCAAAACTCTTCCCACCAGGTTTTTCCTCAGGCACCCTTTCTGTCTACTTCTCTCTATCTCCAATTATATACACTGCTTGACCAAATCATCATCGTTTTTATCTGCAACAAGCCCAAACCACTTAGTAATCTACCACTTTAATCACCAACGTGACACATTCCAATTCCACCGATTCTTCAACCTAAGTGTTGTTCTTCCTTTATTTCAACGAAGACCCACACATCCATCTAATCATGCGTATTTCTCCCTTAAACTTTACTTTACGCTCCACTTTCATTGGCCAAATTTCACTGCCAGAATATACATATATTTAGTAGTGCAATTTAGCAGTTAACACAACAATATTCCCACACTTGATGATATGACTCAAAAGTGTAAATACTTCTTGGACCAGCTGACATAGAATGTCAGTCGTACAAAATATTTGTGAATATGACAACAGCTGGTACTGAGTGCAGTTTATATCTTGCATGTTCTTTGTGTGTCTGTGTATGGTGTAATAAGTATTGTTCTATAAACATATAGCACACTGACAGATTTAGTAAATAAATTATGCATACTTAGGAAGATCTTGTGGAGCAGCTTTTTTCTTGAATCGGTCGTGCAGCCGAAGCTGGTCATCAAACACCTCGACTGTTTCATGAAATGCTTCCAATGCCTGATGTTTCAGCTGCAACTCCTGCAGATCCACAACATCTGCTGCATTAATTCACCTTCTCAGAACACTCATTACTCATGTCATCACAGTGCTGAGATTGTGCCAGAACTGAATACTGCGACTAAGAAAGCAGCAACTAAATTTCGACCATGTTAAACGACAAATCCAAGGTGAGAAAATGCATGGACCTACTAGCACTCAGAATTTTTGTCCAATGGTCTCCGCCTGAGGATCTGGTCAAATATATAGTAAGCATAAAGTGTGTTTGTGTTTTTGCTTTCTGTTGTGTTTCTGCCATCTTGGCAAATAAATGTACTCATAAAGCCTACATATGGAAACCTTCTGGGACTGTAACAACAAAATTTTCACAGGTAAATGCAACATCTGAAGGCTAAGCAATGCAGATATGAAAACAGTACCATCACCAAGAAATAATCATAATTCACACACAAAGTAAACAATGGCGTTGTAATCACTTGAGAGATGCGTGTGTGTTCCCCGTACATTGCATCATACTCCTGCGTTTTCTTTACGCAGTCATTGTGCACTTCAAGGAACTTTGACCGAATAGAAACCACATCTGCACCGATTGCTTCATCATCCTACACACATCACACCAGTCCAATGGAACTCAATATCGCCATTTGATATCTGACACAAATCAAATTACAGTGAAAAGAATTAGTAACATAGCACTAACCCTCATATTAAGTGGAATTAATTATACGATCACAATAATCGGAAATACAGTAAAAACAAACAGACATTAAGAAAAACCTTGCACAGTCTCATCATATTCACCCAATACACACAAACTAAACAGGTACTGCCATCCAGCGTGTGACATTACAGAATGGCCCGAGAACGTTTCTTGCACAACTTGGCAGAAATAATGCGACCACTGCGGGACAAGGCAGTATAAAGTAAAATAATCATCAGAGCTAGTCTGTGGAGGACCCAGGACATTATTTTTTATTTAGATGGGGTGACTAAATAAAATAAGTGCCCAAAATAAAACTTTTAACGACTTAGACCACATAAGATAATGTCATGATTGGTATGGAAACCTATATTAGTATGTTTTTTATAATCTGAATAAAAAAGCTGCAAATTTCAGACAAGATTTTTTTATCTAATCTTTATGATAGAGAGTAGGCAATTAGTAAATGTAAAAAATATAGCAAATTAACAAACTAGGGGACTGAAGTATAAAAGGCACCATTTAAAAAGCAGCGACTAGCCACCCTAGTCACCCAATAAATCCGCCACTGATAGTGATGAAAATCAAAGGCTACAACGTCCGAATGACAGAAGGTCATGCTACACAGACTGACTGGTCTCACAAAGACAAATCCAACCTTGACAAATCTTGAGACAGGATACTTGAGCGTAATGTCGAGGGTGTTGTTGTAGTGTGCCAGTGAGTGAAACTGATAATACTGGATCAGTTCCATGACTGACGTGAACTTCAGCGGCTCAACAAACCCAAACTTGCCGTGCTCATGGAAGATCTTTATCAGCTTGTTACTGCCTCCTTTCCTGTTAACAGCAAAACATTTTTTCTAAATTTTAACCCACAAACCTTAAAGAAAATTAGTTTACAACAAACAGCATAAGTGAATGAATTATTTCACAATATCACATCAGCCCATGAATGGTCAGTTAGTGCCATAATAAAGGTGTTTTAGGGAAAGGTGACTGTATATCAATAATAGATTATAACACACACAAAGAAATGTAATATCAAGCCACAATAAAATGGTAATGACAAATACTGTAGCAGATAGTTAAACAAGCCGGTAGGCGACAGGTTCGCTCGCTCCTACCTGTATGCCACATCGATGTTTTTATGTTTAAATTGAATCTTGCGTAAGCAAATATTCGGCCGTGAAATTATTTTCGAAGAA
>Ga0056131_1000166_pt1 | contig 13738 bp, 6 predicted proteins | sample WorMetLIZISLAND1_2_FD_67480 | JGI IMG/M metagenome (GOLD analysis project Ga0056131, IMG submission 67480) | Marine gutless worms symbiont microbial communities from Max Planck institute for Marine Microbiology, Germany - Olavius clavatus LIZARD... ...
CTAATTTCCTACAGTGTATATGTGCCAAAAATTATGGAAATTGGCTGGCAGTAGACAAAGTTATTGCAAAAATTATCTGGCTTACTTTTTTGGCCCACCCTGTACATTGCAGAATATTTGGGGAAAATATGATTTAATTTTGTATAGGCTATGTAACTCCCCATGACAGTTACACGAAATGCAGATAAAGGTCGAGACTACACGCAATAGGCGACAAACAAGTGATTTTCGTTTTGTATTTACATATGTCATGTACAGCTGTTTCTATTTTTTTACTTACTTACTTACTTACGGTACGATACTTGCTTAAATGATGTTTCACGCGCTCACGGCAGAGCCATAGCGGAGTCTGTAAATAAGACGCTGATGTCGACATAGGTCGTTGGCAGTCGCTAGGTGGAGTGTGAGATGTCCCAGCGGCGGTGTAGCGATCACCGTCGCGTCGTCAGTGATAAGCGTGCTCACTGCTCAGCGTCAGCAGCCCGTCAACGAGACAACAACGACAGCAGACCTAATGAAGTCTTTCGCCACGCCACTGACTGCCGTCCAACGGCTACTGATCCGTACAAGCGCTAGAGCAGAGACAAGTTTCGGTCTCGTCGGAGGCTTCTGACTGACCGGATGCAAGTTAGACGGGACATGAGGCAGCGGCTGCGCTCATCTGTATAGGTGAATGTGGCCGCGATAAGCGAAGGGACCGTCATTCCAACCGCATTTACGTCACTGTTGAGCAGACCATTTGGGACTGGATAGCCTGAGTGCAGTGGCCGTGGTTACGACGCCACGACGGAGGGAAAGAAGTCAAGCATGAGGTGACCAGACGTCCAGGATCTACTCTGTCTAATACTTTACATTTTAACGTTATTGGCCAGAATCTTATAGACGATACACACAATGAAATATAAAAAAAAATTAAATTAAAACGAAAAGGGAGCATATTTATTATGCTACCTATGTGGTGAATCAAGATGAATATATAGCAATTTACGGTTCGTCACACAAATCAGACTAATTACGGTATCAGCGCAGGAAGAAACCAGCAAGAAAAACTGGAAATAAAACTAATTTGATCATTTTAGTCAACTTCAGACGCTTACCGAAGCACACGCAGAAGAAAAGCATGAAAGCATGTCTTTATTCCGTGAGCAGCGTTGAGTGATTAATTGCATTTGATTAGAGTTTATGTCTTGAGTACACGCGAAAAACCTTATGGTCAACGATCAACCACAGTCATTGCTTTCGTACTTGTCAAGTAGCGTTCACAGCATTACAAAAATTTTCATGTGAAATACAGTAAATCAAACAACATTGTATGCCTATTCCTCAATTTCTGTCACCTTGCAAGCATCCCAGTCGGTTTTTCTGTATAAACTCCACATTTATTAGAAAATAATGTTTCTTATTTGTAACGTGTCTTGTTGATTTTGTTTATAATGTTGTATACCATATACTACGGAAGTACGGAATTACGGATAATAAAGATGATAATCATAGCCGTTTCGCTTAGTTTTATTGCAATCTGCAATAGTTTTCTACTTCAAGCATTAATGTACATTCTATAACGGAACTGAATATGAGGCAACTGTTTTATGTTCAGTCCATGAATCTGACTTGCGACAGGAGCGTTCTCATAGCAGATACGAACTGCGAACGTAGGAGCAATTTTCGGCAAACAAAAGGTCAGTATGGCGTACAGATACAGGTGGACTTACCGGCGTCGTCATCGTCATCGTGGTCGTCGTCAACCTGAGGTCGAGTCTGGACGTCATCACTGTCATCTGCGTCGACGTGTCTCGGCTTCTGCTGCTTCCGGCGCGATGGCATCCTAGCGGCGCAGGCACCACCACGGTCTCAGCTGTTTCACCTCGGACACGGCAGCTGTCGTCGCTTCGCTCAGTTACTTGATCTCAAAGTGATGACGCCCACCAGCGCACCAGCGTCTGAATCGACAGCGACAGCGTTAGAGATGCTTCCCGTGAACGGATTCGTTGTCGGGCAGCGTGAAGATTTTGTTCTCTTATTATCAGTGACTATTCATAGTCGTCGACCAAACTTAAACGACTAGCACTTTACTGTTAGTAGCAGCACGCTGATCAATGACTACAGCCGATAAACGTGTATGCTCGTTCCGCTGCACTCATGATGCGATAAAGAAAGTCTCAAAGAATTTCGTCGTCGTTGGTGGTCGCTGATCGAGTGTCGTCGATGCGCTGCGTCGAGCGACGTCGACGTGTCTGCGGCGCCTGCTTCAATCAGCTTGCGGTCCGTCCCAATATGAGCCGGCCGACGTAGCCGATTGGTCGACGACGCCTGCCGAATTATGATATCAAATAATAACAGGCCGGTCAACGCCCACCGCTGCGCTGGCCGCTATGCCGCTGTTGGCGGCATTATGATAATCGGCCGGTGGCCGACTGGCCTGGTCGGCCCGATGGTCAGGCGGCGTTGTGAGCAGTCGCCGCCGCCAGTTGCAGCAGCAGTAGCCATGCTCGGGCGCCCGGCGCTCGCCTATGACGTCGTTCCTAACGATGTACGGCTCTTGCTAGTGCGCTGCAGTGAAGACGTCAACGCCGGTCCATCTTTTGCTTACGAAAAATGTAACCCATCTCGCGCATCTTGCCTATAGCACATATTGAAAGGAACTTATGACAGCAATTTTATTTTTTGATAATCTTTATTCATCAATATCATTGGTAAAACATAAATAAAAATACAAATATAATACTTGTCACAAGACAATGTACGTCAATTTGCGTTTTATGCAGCATGTTTTGCAGACCAGATTACAAACCATCATTTCACTGGTCAAGAATAAGCCTATAGTGTATGATAGTTTTCACATTATCGCAACGTAGTTAACACTGTCATAAAATTGCAGACACCGATGATATTGCGATCAGAAAAATATATTCGCGCTGAGCAGTATTTCTACAAATTACGATAAAACGCTTAGGCCTAGTGCGGTGTTCAGTGCATCCTGTCAAATGATAACGTAGACCAACGACCGAGGCCCGTATTGTCATATAGTCAAATGTAACGAGCACTGCAACAGCAATGATTGCTGGGACAGCAAGTCCGCTTGTCGCTGGCTTTTCATTACTTTACAGTATCTCACTATCGCGCCAGCCTAGTTCTCGCCACTGCGATAACTTAATTTTGATTCGGGTTTTGATCGAAGGTCGCCGTCAGTCGGGCGCTGCCGCGACCGTCGTCTAGGGCGAAGTCGGCATCGGCGTCGCGCAGCAATTTGCTAATGAGCAATTTCGGTATGCATAGAATCGCGGCACGGCCGCGCCGTCGCCGATTGCTGTGATTTATGTGTCGAATTCGTGCCGACGAGTTCGGCGTTCTGTATCTCTCAGACGGGCCGGGCTCAGCGACGACGGGTGGAGCGGCCAGGCTGACTGAAGACTTTGACGTCTGTGGTCCGTCTTCATTAGTCGTCGGTGATGCAGTCGACAACGCCGAAGATTAATTCAACGTCATCTGCACCGCCACGCCACGCCACCGACGTCACTTATGATGACACATTGTGCTCCATTGTTTACTTTCTTCATCTTACCGATCAACAGCTAATTTTATTATTGATAAATGCACATCATCAATGTGATCAGGCCTATATGTGTGTTGTATGTTTATATAAAATACATTAAAATATTTCCATAGGCTGTGTTATGGGGTAACTTCGCTATTTAGCCAATGTTTACGAGTTGCAATGCATAGCTTACCGAGTTAACTAAAAGATTGCATTTTGTCTTTTTAGCCTGGGGGTCATTCGTTGGACGACATGAAGGACATCCCGTATTTCTTCTTTTTTTCTTTTTTTCCTATTCTTCTTTCTCTGCTACCGTCTTGTATGGTGAATCAAGATAAAGAAAAAGTCCTGCTAAAACAATTCCCAAAAATGGCCCGTTGCGTATGAGTCGTCGCAGTATATACTCGTAACATTGTTACGAATATATATTGTTATACCTGGAAAACAAATATAGGCCTATAGACGTACAAAATGCTGGAAAATATATGTAGCACCTGTGTGTGAATTTCATCTTGAAAATGCGGTGAATATGCGATGTATTAATTGCCGTCAAACGTCGGCATATTAAACATATTAAAATCGTCATGTAATTATGTATGACTAAACATACGATGTAGGCCTACATTACTGCATAATCTGTCGATAGACTTATCGCAATTCGTCAGACCTCGATCGCTAATTGACGAATCCGTGTACCATTGTCGAAATAACTCGGTGCAGCTTTCACAGTTTCACAGGTACAACAGGATGCATATTCGTAATACAGGTGATTTGGGCCTTCATAGCCTACCTGCATAATGAGTGCAGAATGCCGGACGTGGAATAATTCGGACGCAAATATATCACCGGTAACGCGAGAGCGCCTATGTACTGAATTTCAGCTGCAGAGCGTATACAGGTAGGCCTATGTATATGTGTTTTGCAGTGTCGTTCGTTCACTTCCAGTATATTTGATTTTATGCGGTGTTTCGTTGTGTTTCGCAGATTTATATAGGCATGCATTTCGCGGCATAGTAACCAACGGCCCACTCGAGCTGCGTACAAATAAATATCTGTATAGTAACCAGATAGCAAACAGACTCGAATATCGGATCTCGAATTTGCCGCCCCATGCATAGCAGAAAAATCGAACGATAGCCGATTATTGAGCAACCTATCACTGTTTCAATAATGATGAATTAATATTCATATAGGCCTATCTGATAGTGTCATAAGGAAACGTATAAATAGCTAATAAAATTATTACATTATTGCACGGCTAAAATGCCCGTAACGGTGTTTTTTGGTGTACAGCTAATATTGCTGCTACAGTGCGCCTGTAATACTGTAATTAGACTGCATGAGTCTTGAATGGAGTAACGGCAATCGTGACTTGGCTTGGGGCATGGTTACTTTAGCTATAGAGTTATCAACAATATCAATTCTCCCCACTGTTTAACTGAAGAGTGTCAAAACCTACAGAAGCTTAGACATGCACAATTATACACAAAAAAAACGCGAGCGCACGCATTTGCATATTTATACTCGCAACTGACGAATATCCGCTGTCGTGAATGGAAAATGGGGGCAAGTAGGCATTCTAAACGAACTAATTAGATTCATCTTTCAACTCGGACGAGACGTCACAGCTGATAGTTAGCAAGTACGTCATTCGGCGCAGTCTGTCAGTCGGTTGCCGGCGGCGTTCCCGACGGACGGACGGCCGCGGTCAGTCCTGGCCGGGCGACGGACTGGCATGCAGAGTTAACGACGGCGGCGGATGATGGATCGTCGGTCGGTCGGTCGGTCGGTCAGCTAGTCGGCGATTGTTTGCGGGGTCAAACGATCGCAAAACGCCGGTCAAGTAGACGCAGCGACCGTGGCGACACCTCCGCTCGCCGGCTCGTCGTCCTGCCCGAGCATTACGCGCAATAAACAAAGATATTATCTCCGGACGTCGGCACGCGTCCTACGACGGCCGTACTGGATTTACTGCGACGCCGACTACAATCCTACGCGGATTGCAAGTTGTCCTATGTCCTACACGCATGAATATCTGCCCGACAATATAGCCCGGCAGGAACGCAATCGAGTCGAAAGCAATCGGATTTGCGGACGACATGCAAATTTAAACGCGACCAGATTTGTTTTCGGCGGGCGACGTTGACGCAAAATGAGTGGCGCGTACTGCTGAAATGTCGGAGTGCACCCAAGGGCCGAAGTGTCCCGCCATGCGACGTTAAGTTTGCCTCACTGCGTATAAAATTTGGATACCCTAACAGGCAGCTTTTCAGCGACGGCGTGATCTGCTACTGAATAACTTTCCGCGTAACATGAAAAAAAACTATTTAGCATAAGGCATTAAATACATGACGGCTAAACAATCAGCAATTATTATACGTCCACCCTGACGTAATAATGATGTCACTCCGGTGGCGTATAGGCCGTCAATGAACACGAGGGACAGGTTCGTACGTCACGTGATTGCGTGACGTCATGTCGTCGTTGTCGAGGCGCACGACGTCATCATGCAAGTCGACGTCGTCACGATGAGCTATCGGTCCTCGGAGACCTCCCACGTCGAGAAATCAGCCGCCATCAATTATTATTGTCGTCGACCTCGTCGTCGTCGTCGTCCATGTCCTGATCCACTCGTCACATGTTGCTGCTGCCGGCCGCCGCCTGGCCTGTCATATTAACTCGGTCGTGTCGAGCAGAGCCGTACTGGTAATCCAGCGACCTGTAATCGTCGCACGTCACTCGCATCGTAATGTCTTCTTCTTCTCCTGCCGACCGACACGACAGTCTGACTCGTCTTTATAAACACATATCAGGTCCGCCGGTCGACTGCTTCATTAACCACGCCTCTTCGCCATCTTCGTGCACCAGCCCCACATGTCCAGATCTTATTTACGCGGTCGCCCGCACGTTATTTACGACGACGCTGGCAACTTCCGGTCAGTCACGTGGACGAATTTCACTTCCGCCCAACAAATCATATTACGTCTCTGCTAGCGCATACGCAGGCGTTGGAGGCCCTCGGCCTATGAATGAACGGTAGCACGTCTGAATTTGCTGCCGTGGAATGGAACAGTGTAATTTGGTTTTGAATGCCATGCAGCTGGCTTCACTTGGCCTCTACCTATGGTATACAGTAGGACATTATTTTGTACCTGCACGTGACTTGGAAATCACATCCACTAGCTGTGTCTTTTGTTTTGAACTCTTCAATGTCTGTTGCATATGTCTATCTTCTGAGAGTGGTAGTGTTAATTGTTACTATTTTAAGGAAATTACCAGTTAGTAAGTCTGTGACGTCTTAGCGAATTCTACAGTGAGTTCTGAAACCAAATTAATCAAATACAATGATAACAACGATCGTATTACATACTACTTCTGCCATGCACGAAGAGCCAATTAAATTTATCTTCAGCATGCATATTATTATTTTCAAACCAAAAAACACTGCAAAATACACGTTACGGTACCCGTCATAACCATGGGCGCCTAATCGTCCAATCTGCCATTGAAACCGTCGCCGGAGTAAATGGATTCAGCAACTGCAGATAGAGGCATGAGCACAATGGCCGTACTGACCGACTGATGAGCGCGGACCAGTATTCCACCCTGCCACCGTATCGATCAGACATTTTCAATTTAAACGACGTGGGCGACACCGAACAATTGTGAGCAGTGGTTTATCGTTGTGGAGAGCGAGGCAGCTTAATGAACGGCACTGGGTAGCCGCGACGACTTCATCTATCCGTCCATCCATCCATTCCTCCAGCCCTGCCGTAGTCTGTTCGTCAGTTCATCAATGATACGGAGTCCGATATCATGAACTCGCCGTCGCTTATTATCGTACGACTTTGATCGATGAAGTCGTTTCGTCCGTCGTGATGCCTACACTCGAGCTGCTGCTCCTTCGCTGTCGTCGGTCGTCGATCCTCGTTGTTCGTCAACCAACTATTATGCCGCTTTGCTGAACAACAGCCGTTAATTAGCTTCCACTTAAGCAGCATGGAAATACTTCCTCGACGCACTGCAGCAATGCCGGTTATCTTTACAAAGTATATCGTACTTGTTACTGCGCTTCAATATACAAAAAGCTACACGAACGGCAATCTTGAAATGTACTCGCTCTGGCACGCGCAGTCAGTGGAGACTCAAAAATACAACTTTCACTTCTTCATACCTACATTAAAGCACGTATATAGCTTAATATTGTCCTGAAAGTTGGCCTTAACTGGAGTTAGCGCAGTAAATCAGAACATGTTTCGCCTGCGATGACTTCAGCACGCTGTATTTCAGCAACAGTGTTTTATATTTCCGATATTTTTAACATCTTCAACTCTTCCGTTATCCACCGTCAAACGTGTTTCGCTATCTCCAAATGACTGATATAGGCTAATATTTCAGTCCCATTGATGGAAATCGCAGCTAAACTTGCTATAAAGTGCATTCAAGATCGCGTATAAGACGACGCCGTATTTTTGTGTTTGTGCTTCTATTTGTATTTCTAACTGTATTTGTATTTGTACCGACTAATTTTGCAAAACTCATACATAGCTAAGTTGCATTATACGTGGTCATTCTTATGTGCTGTTACTGACCATTCCCATATTTCTATTTCTATTAGTACTTATTGTCTACCACTTAATTAATTATTATATTGGTGAATAAAGATTATCAAAAGCGCATGCAAATGATGACAATCTTTATTTCACCATATTGTATATTCTTGCTTAAACTGTGAACGTACGGTACAGCTTACAGTGTTATATATCGGTAGTGATAGGGCCTAATTCAGTTTGGATTGAAGATGCCAAGACATGAGCAATCTGCAACTCTGCATTACAGATGTCGTGCAGCAGTGTGGCGAGTACGAAGCAACATGTGCTTTCAATAAGATGTTGTCTTGAATCCAACAGACGTTTGGGACACAAGAGGGCGGATTCTGTTAGAAATGAACTCTGACAATCAGGCTGATTGCGGCGCGCAGAGACCACGCGCACATGTTACGCAACCGTCGACTTCCGAACGTGACCGACACATTCGTGTTCCACATTTGATAGAGCTCACTCGGTCACTACAGGTGTCTCGGTCATTTCAATGCACAGTATACTAAGTATAGTCAGGAAGTAGGTGTAATGGTATCAGGGAAACAAGTCGTGCAATGGGTTGAGCCGTTGAGGTCTGAAGGGGAGAAGTTATCTCACACCTAAAACGATTACTTCACCCATGCACGCAACCGCAGAACTTAGCCACACCAAAACGATTTCGGTGCACATTTGGGGTTTAAAAACCATACCAGCAGTTTATTCGGGTTATAAATAACAACAGCTCACCTATACCGAAACAAAAAACTTGCATTTGCACGATCTGCAGATTTGCCTTTCTCCTCTGGGAAGTCTACAAGGAGCAGTTTCTCCATGCAACGCTGATCAGTTATACAAGAGTTAAATAGCATACTCCATTTGTCATCGTTGGTTTGTTTACAATTAGAATGTGTCTGAATGACTGTGGAGAACATCCCGACCAAATATATTAACATTTAAAACAATTGTCGTGATAGTCTACTCTACGCGATACAGTCCTTAGCTTCTTAAAAGGTAAAGGTAAAGGAAGTGTATAGCTGTTAATGGAATTCCATCTCACAACTACGGAGTGTCACTTGCCATATGGGATCATACAGTGTTACCTGCCACCCGACACAAGTGAGCACACCCCGCCTTAACCCCAGCCATACAGGCCGGTACTCGATTTACCTACCCCGGCGGGATGGAAGGCTGAGTTGACCTAGGTGACTTGTTACATACCCAGATGGTTTACCCGCACGCAGGCGGTCACCCATCCAAGTACTAACCGGGCCTAGTGTCTTAAGATAACTTTCTTGCTTAATTGTTCTGTATGATTAGACTGTATCATATACTCGCGTCTCTCTGCATGTGCCATTTTCTGTTCCGCTATTTGGGTACATAACCATATAAACCGTAAACATTGTAATGACTCGTCCAAAGAAGCGTTGAAGTCGAAGTCGATAATTTGTCGCCGTCGACTTTTTGTCGCCAGCAGGACGGCGACTTAGACTTTTTGTCGACTTCAACGCCTGTGTGCATGGACGTGACATAAGAATCTATCGTAAACGGCATTGCACCCATCGGCTCTAAAGATTTAGGTCTATTGCGTTTGCAGCAATAGTAACAAGTTGCTTTCATACACACAGGCGTTCAAGGTAATAAGTGTACGACCGACATTTGTCTCACGCTATTTTATAGAACGGCGCACCGAGTTCTTAGGTCATCGTGCTGCAGGCTTCCGGTATAGCACCTTGCAAATTACAAGCCATCGTCGGGTTCTTTCTGCTCAACCGCCGCATAAAGCGACGTTAATAAGCATTCGGTAGCGGCGACACGTCAGCTCCCGCGAGATTCCATTTAATTTGCTGCTTTCCATCGAGTAGTTGCAGTGCTATGGTTATTAGGCCAGTCGCCTTCATGTATACCTGACAGCTTATTCAGCTTTCCACGTTACTGTCGCCATCCTATACTCTCCAGCTTCTTCATTCCCCTCTTTACCCCTCATCCACTTAGTCCTCCTGATATCCAACTCACTGTCTCTGTTTCTCGCACGTCTGACCGTATTTTCGCGTGGCGTCTGTTTCAGATGTCGACAATCCCGTTTCCTGCGTTCGGCGACGTGGATCCGACGTCTTTTCGACGGACTTCATCATTATTGCGGTCAGCTGCCGCCGCCGGTAGCCCATCTCGGCGGCCGCGTCCGCAGTGACGGGGACTTGCAGTCCGATCTCATGGGATCACATTCACAACGACGAATCTAACGATCGACGACAAGTCGGAGACGTTGACTGGGAACTGGCACCGGCGTCGCCGTCGACAACACAATATACGTGACACTTTGGTACCTTGTGTGTCCTTTGATCTATGAACTGACGCAGCTTAGCAGGGGAGATGTATAGGCTGAAATCGGCGGATGGAAGTTGCAACTGTTCACAGCAGCCGTACATCACGAAGACGCACGCGTCAAACTTTCGTTTTCGTCGTTGCTCAGTAATATCTATACACACTGCCGAGATGTCCCGTTCAAGGCCACTATTCAGTCACCTTTCTGTTTCGCTATCATCGGCTCTTCTGTGGTCGCTGTCATCATCTGCAGGGCAATGAGATATAGTTGCTTCAGCTGCAGACATTAGCGGCTGCGCTATATCGATTATAGAGTCGGCGACCGTGCAAAACGGAACCGAACGAGCAGAGAAACCATGCACCGTCATCAGCTAACTACAATATATTCGTCATCAACACTTACACTGACAGATTGCTACAATGCACGTACAGCGGCACCATCTTGTATAATAATAATCGGTAGTCGGTGATAATCGTTTGTTGTGACTACAATAATGCTTGATCTATTTTAAAGCGGGTTTTCAATAAGTGTTGCCGAACGTTGCAAGTTACAACAGGTTAAAATGCAGTGCAAATTGTCCGTGCGAAGTAATGCAAATATTTCTAAACATCAAAACGAAACGATAACGATGTGTTGTGGACACCGTAGCATCGCCCAAAGTAAATAATTTTATATACATGTATATATTTATTAAAAAAATTGTATTTGTATAAATGTCTGTGTACGCGCTGCATAGGCCTATGCTTGACTGGCAGTTTGGCATAGGACAATCTTTATTTCATCAACGAAGGACTAGAACTACACGACTGGTAACGCTTCAAAGCACAGTCTACAAAAAAGAACAGTGCTAACGACTAAATTTGTTAAACTGGCTCCTTAATTATTTGATTCGAAACTTGGAGAAGATGCTTCACGTTATCTCTGACAAACAGCTCAAACGCTCAATGAGAAAACTAAAGTGAATTACAACCACCAGCAACTGCCACCGAAAACAATAGAAATTTGTCATAGTGGCGTTTATTGGGATCTTGATGCACATTATGCATTTGAAATAGATTTAGGTGAGATCGCTTTAAACTAAGACAAACAGGAGATCTGACTGGTTGATACTGAAACACTTTTGCATGTGGTCGAAGTACATTATCTCATACAATGACGTGTGAATGACGCCCTAGACGCCAATTCCTGTGCCAAATCTAAGCATGCAGTATTAGGCTTAACGACACTGTCGGTCGGTGTTATTACTTTGTGTTTTAAGACAGCCGAGGCGCTCATCTATGGTCTCATTCTAACGAGTGTATACTTGACGTCAAGACCAGCGAGCTCACACAGCGTATTATCTATATCTTCCTGACGGCATATTCGCCTGATCGCCTCGTATTCAGCGGCGGGTGACGTTGACGTCGACGGCGTACAGCTAGACCATGGTCGGGCAAATCGGCAAGAGCTGGTGTCATAAAACAGAACGAAGAGATAGTGTCAGCGTATCCACTGGAGAGTGGAGAAGCATCGTCCGGTACCCGTCAATCAACGCTCAACTGTTGTGTCACGACTTATCAGTCACGTATAGTGCCGTCAGCATCAGCAACCGCAGTCGGTCTACACTACAGAGCTTGCCGTATATATTCCACGCGTCGCTGCCTCCTCACTCATGCCTGCATAGGGCTTGCTCGCCGTTTAAAGTTAGCCAGAGCGCGCCGCTTTGGTTGCAGCTGCGGCGATTAAATGCCGCGAAACACTTGTGCCTGACGGACACAGCCAAGTATATACAACTGTATCTGACGCACTGTGGCATCAATGCTGTATCGCGGCTTCGGATGCGGCGGTCGCGGTGCTAAGATAACGAGGCGGTCAGTTCCAGGAGTATAGCTGATCAACATCAGCTGACACTAGTGGTCTGTGCTGAATGATGGCATCACGTTTCCATTTCCACCACTGTTACTGCGGGTAAACGGCACATCAACTAACGAGATATTCCTACTGGGCCTATACTTGAACAGTCTCTAGCTAGGTGACTGCAAATACAACTGCAGAAACTTTGGGACCGACGTTTCGCGGCTGTCGGCCAAAGTTCCAGCTGGTTTTAGGCCAACAGACATCGGCTACGAACAGTTTAAGCGGTTGCTAAAGATTTTTTTATTCGGACGTTAAGATCGCGGCGCATTGTGACAGTTTGACTAAATTGCGCCTCTCCAAATTTTCTTACTTACTTACTCAATATTACAATACTTCAACAGGTGAAACAGTAATGCGACTGCTGTTATTGTCGACTGAATGATGATTAGATTGATGATGGATTGGCTGGCGGTGTGCGGCTGGATTTTAATGATTAGCTCTGATCATCAGTGAAGCACGTAATTTGTCATGGCTTCCTACTACAGCGAATATCTGAATGTTGCCCTGGTCAGCGTTGGTCAGTCTGCCAACTGTCTGTTCATTCGCAGCCGGTCACCCGGCTGACCACTGTCTTGCCGGTCGCGCACCGTGAACATTGTCCAATTTCATGCTCGGTGAGCGTCGAACGCCCGTACAATACAGTCGCTCGTTGCGCTTTTCATCGTCGAGTAACGTGATTAATGTCGCAATGCTCGTCATTCAGACATCTTGTTGCCTCTCTCTTCTGCCAGTGGTACCCCGTCACCAAAACTCGATGACGGCTGGAATACTCACACTCGTAACTTTGCTGTCATATCATGCTTAGTTAATTTACAACAACAACAACAACAACAACAATAATAATAATAATAAGATAAAATTGCTAATTGTCACGCCATAAAATTCTGTGATTATGTAAACCGCGAGTCAAAAGGACGTCATAATCTTTTCCATATATTAGCAAAGTTTTGACCGGATTTGAAATTTTCTTTCTCTGATACACTCAGCAGCAACATACCTCAAACCTTAAACTTAAACCTTCAGAAGTTCAGAGATGAAAACTGTTTTGTTATCTTGAGTTTTTTGAGGGGCTACTGTGACATATGAAATGACTGATTGACACACACAATTATCACAGCGTACACAGCTTCATAAACACGTATTTGTATGAAACTCCACAGAATAAGTTTAATAATTATGCTCGACGGTGACTAGATAAATAGTTGTTTTTCATGCGCGCACCTGCAATTGCTCCCTCTAGCGGACACGCCAACACTTAATGAATCCACGTATCTGACACTGCGCATCAGTTGCAAACGACAGGAAAGAAACGCTGGAGTAGTATTTGCGGTTCGCACGCGACAACTGGAACAGTTAGCAATTTGCGTCCGAAGAGCGCGTCAAGCAGCATAATGGAAGTCCATT
>Ga0056131_1000170_pt1 | contig 13703 bp, 7 predicted proteins | sample WorMetLIZISLAND1_2_FD_67480 | JGI IMG/M metagenome (GOLD analysis project Ga0056131, IMG submission 67480) | Marine gutless worms symbiont microbial communities from Max Planck institute for Marine Microbiology, Germany - Olavius clavatus LIZARD... ...
TTCGAAAGAGCGTTGTGACTTCCTATAGGCTCTCCATAGTAACTTTTCCTCTATCTACGCGTTTCAGAGATATTGCCCCTTTTTTGCTCCAGCACGCCGCTTTTTCCCACCCCACCTCTAGTCTCCCTCAATTTTCTCCATGTTCCCCTGGGATTAAGTTGATGGCCTTTGGGCTACGAAGAGCGAAGGTGTTGGGCTAATTGACCATGCAGATAGTTTCCAAGATTTCCAACGTATGATCCACCAACGTCATGCACAGACGGATGGACGACGTGCAATCTCAATAAAAAAAATTTACACCCCTTCGGCGCCTCGACATATACCTCTCTCCTTCGGCGCTCGACCATCCCCATATAGCGCGACATGCCAGGTCCGACACTGGTTGTTCGGCCTAAGTAAAGAGCAGGCCAAAATCCATTAGACCACCAGTTTCCCCATAGCAAGTCCGTATCTCCGTAACAAGTTGGCACGGGCAAAAGTCCGTTGTGTCTGTTGAGTCGTGTCGTTCCCAAATTCTATTACAACGACTTGTTGCGGACTTGTTAGCGACATCTTCACATGTCAAGATAGTTTGCCGTATCGCTAACAAATCTGCAACAAGTTGGCAACTTCTCCGTCTACGGGGAAGCTACGAGTATACGTGTCTAATGGATTCTGGGCATTATACGGTAAATTTGATATTTTTGATATTATACAACTGCAGTCACTATGTACAACCATTTGAAACAATTAGACACAACATTATTTTTTTGCATTAGTTGTGTTTTGGGGTAATGTACTTCTAAACAATTTGATTATACGGTACGCCAAAAAGTGAAAGTGCGATACGTATACACGTCCGTATACGGACCGCGGTTGCTAAAAGCACGCCGGTGACGCTATAGTGAAACGACGACGCGCCATGCAGCCTGCAGGCGACGCCAAGCATGGTGAATGCTCACATACGACACAATCAAGCTGCTCGGCAGTGCATTTCATAAGTCAATCACCTCCTGTCTGGCTGTGTTACGTCGACGACAATGTCTGTCATCCACATATTCTGTGTTTTGACGTGTTTCACCCTCGCTTATCCAGGTACGGGAATATCTAATCACAATTAGGCTAGTGTCGGTGGACAATTTCTCTTGGGCCTAATTGCTTATTTTGATAGGCCTAACTGTTTACATATACGTAGAGTGGTCTATTTAGCCAACAAGTTTTTTTGTCAGATCAAACTTTTCAATGGTTTAATATTATTTTTAAAGTCCGTTTCTGTAGCAATGTTCTCGTATAATGCTTGCGTAGCGTGCCCTGTAAACGGGCCTAGGCCTAATGTAAATGTAGCCTACGTATAGCCTATATAATGTCAGCTAGATTAAGAGGGGGCTATCCATATAGGAAGTTGTAAGGTTGTCTGTTATTCTTGGAATTGGGTTAGCTTCAATAGGCTAATCGCAGTTCAACGACTTGTTTAATCACTTGACCCATATAACCCGCTGATTATCAACTCACATTCCGCTTGTAATAACGATACAGTACATAATGTTGTGGATTTTGTTGCAGCGGTGTTACGTCACTACCCGCGCAAGTACGTATTTTGACACAAGTGTTCTTTTTTACTTAGGATAAATTAGTCAGTAATAAAACAAGAAAGGCGTGCTATGGCAGTGAGAACCGCGCGATGCCGCTGTAAATTTCGATACGTATCGAATTTTACAATGGAGATCTAAGTCAGTAGGGCCTAATGGAACGCTTTTGTACGCTAAACACAGGAACCTTATTGACGCGGACGCATATGGCACCAAAGCCAGCACAAAACACCTTGAATCACGTTTAGGAGTCATTCAAGGTCACGCATTTTGGGATCACTGAAAAGCCGACGAAGGACTGCGTATTACTGTATAATAATGCGGGCTTTAGATCCGAGTCGGAAATTTCGACGGAAAGGTCTGAGCATCTTTGTTTTCGAGAACCCCACTGTCATTCGGCGTCCCATCCCTGTCTAGGGAGGGAACCCCTGCGAATATTCACACAAATTTATACTTTTAGAAACTAGACATTCATCATATCGTCGACAAGCCCACTGTCGTTTGACGTCCGCTCCCCGAGTAACCCCAGCGAATATCCGCATTACATTTCTGGAAGCTAGAATCATTGACCTCGTACATCTTTGCCGCTGATAGTATGGGTCTATCTTTATTCAAATTTTTCTGATGGGCTCCGTAAAACGATTTTTTCCGCAAGAGTGCGTTTCGGCCTTTCAAGGTCATCCAAGGTCATCGATTTCGGTACGATCGAAAGCGCGTATACGACTTCCTATTAGTCCGTCATAGTAACCTTGGTCCTGTCTTGCACTGTTTCAGAGACATTGCAGGTTTTTGTGCTCATGACCCCAACCCTATTCCACTCTAATTTTGGGGGTGTTCCCGTTGGACCAGATCGCCCTTGTTGGGGTCAGCCCGAGCATTTACCTTGCGCTAATCAACCGTGAAATATTTTCGAAGTAGGCCTATTCCAACCTGTGTGATCACGGTGCCTGAACCTCACAAACGGATCGACGGACGGACGGACGGACAGACAGCTAGACGGACGGACAGACGACATACTGTGGCATAACCACGCTCTACGTAACATCGCGCGGTAAAAAAGACTGTTCATATTCCACTCGAACTTTGAAGTCAAACACAGTGGTTGGGAAAAACAACGGTTATTTTTTTTATTTATTTTTGTCATAATTCAGGTATTCAGTGGTGTAACGATGGGGTGGCTGCTGCGTCCAGTGACGGCAGCCCCACTGGTACGGTGGGCCTCAACGGGCGAGAAAAATTATTTTAAATCTGAGCATGAAGCTTATTCTGAGGGGGCCTGCCCGTATGAGAAAGTGACGGGGGGCTCGGATGGTTGCGGGAATCGCATCGTTTGAGGCTGAGAACCATTATTCTTTGGTTTGCCTTAGCCTATCCATTATAAACAGGTTATCTAATAAGTTGTGGTTAAACAGTATAGTCGTGGAATGGGTATCGTCGTGGCATCTTTATCCTGTGGTTATGTTAACTTACGAGTCTGTATTTATCGCTTGATAATGTTTTAGATCCAGATCGGTACCATCCGTTCTTTACCCGGATCTTACCAGCAGCATTCTGCCACGACTGGGACGACGTTCTCCGTCGACAGATTTACTGCAAACAGGCAAGTACGCATTGCGTGCTTATACTATAGCAATATACATATAGCGAGTCAGAAAAAAGTCACCATACTGCTGTGCATGATCAAAAAATCGGCTTAAAGAAATTTAGTGATCTGTGCCTTAAAAGATATGCCTACAATATTGATAGGCCTGTCTTTTTCATATTTCACTATTATTGGTAGAAGAACTGAAGAAGGGATGAGGAATAGGCCTACAGGCTGCATCCCCTCGGATTTGGGATAGTTTAACCTCGACAACAATAAAGCATTTAATGTTCACCTTCACCTCACCGTGTAATAGATGTGCAGACTAATGATTGGCAAGTTGGCAACATGTTTCAAAGTGTGCAACATTAGTATATCGGGTGGGCCAAAAAAAGTATTTCTAATCCGTGCCACTGGGTTCAGCTGTTTGTACATGTAAGTATATACGTAGGCCTACAGTAATAATGCCAGTTGCTTTTTTTCGAAATGTCGTATATGTTATGTGATTATATATGCAGATGGAGAAGAATTGGAGCCTTTGTTCGACGATCAACCATGCAGTCCAGCCGACGCAAGCTGTTGGCATAGCAACGGATACCGGAAGCTGGAACCGGAAGCAGCGAAGCGTGCCGGGTACACGGACATGTCGGGAACGTGCATGTCGTTCCACTGCGGGTCCAGTTTGCCGGGAACACTCAGTTACCTGCGCTGTATCAGCTTGCATGGATGCATTGGAAGAAGAAAACGCTGAATCCTCTTTCCCTCTCCTCTCTGTCCCCCTATCTCCCCTTTCTCTATCTACGTTTATATTTACAGCTTTCAGTTCACCAAATATTCTTCTGTAACTAGCAGTACCTGTAGCTTTATAATTCGAAACTTTTTCAAATTTCTATGATTTTGGTTTAAATTAGTTAAAATTATCATAGGCCTACGCTAAACACTGCCATTGGTATGCTCATCAGCACATTATTAACACTAACATAACAGAGTATGCGTGCCATCCATCTATAATATGTCTACATTACATATTGCATCCTGTCTGTCTGTGCGTCTGTGTAAGCTGTAACTCTATAGAATTTTAAAAGACTGAAATTAGCAATTTTATCAATTACGTTAAACATTTATGTACTTTCCTCACGGGGGTGCATACGCACCCTATAGGCCCTATCGTCCCTATACACCTTGTATGTCTATGCCACTGAGTAGTCCACAAATACTTTGTGGTTTTAAAATGTGTTGCCATTGAAACTTGCCAGTTATTATCATCGTCGTAATTATCTGCTGTAACACTCACGAAATACGTGCGGTTTTCAGTACACAATGTGACATTCTGCATGCAGCGTTATCGTGTGGTATCGTTTCGTACTTTTAACAATGTCGGATTGCGCACCACGTTAATTACGGTGGCGTTCGTTAGGCCTACACATACGGCTCGTTAGCGCTCCATTAGACCACTATATAGCTATCGCGTGTCTATACTTAAATTATTCATTGGCCACTCGACGTGTGGGTGGGATATGGACGGTTCATAAGCGGTTAGTGGAACGCTATTTTTGTGATGCGTGAAGCGTTTACTGGGCACCAGCGATAACGTAATGGACGTGTGGCAGCACGTCTCATTATATTGTATCACCTATATACGTGGACGGAGAAACTCCAGGTCTTGGACATGCAGGAAGACGCCGTGCAAAATATAAACAAAAACAAGAAAGCTGTGCTATCGCAAAGATGATCGCGCGATCAGTCAATCAGTCAAAAAATGTAAAGTGAATAGTGCAGAGCACTGCAGTCACTGTACAGAGAAAACTAAAAAAAAATCAGGAAAAGAAAGAGAAAAGACATGTGTCTTCAGTTTAGATTTAAACGTTGACAGCGTTGTCGACGAGGTGACTTTCGGCGGAAGAGGGTTCCATGTCCGTGATGCAGCTGCCGGAAAAGCACGATCACCGGAGGCGTGTCGAAGGAATGGCGACGGCCAATGACGATGCTGAGCGAAGCCGACGTCGGCCGGGTAGATCAGTAACCGGATGTAGGACATCAGCCAATATAAAGTAGGCCGGAGCACGGTAAACCAACAACGACAACTTGTACGCAATGCGCCCAGGAGCGCGAAGCCATGCAGTGTAAACGACGCAGCAAAGGTGTGACGTGGTCAGAGCGAGTGGCAAAGAACACGAGTCACGCTGCAGCGTTGATAACCGACTGCAGTCGTGGAAGCTGAAGCGATGTGATGCCGGCGAGCGTCGCGTTATCATAGTCAAGTCTCGACAGCACCAAGGCCGCAACAAGGGACTGGAAAACGGAAGATGACAGTGAGCGCCGGATGCTACGAAGTCGCCTCAGTATACCAAAACAGCGGGAGACTGTTCGAGAGACTTGGGCATCCATCCTAACACCAGAGTCAAGATATATACCGTAAAACTTCTAATAAACGCCCCCGGCGTTGATTTGAACACGGACCTCAAAACCCCGGCGTTTAATAGAGACCCGGCGTTTATTGGAGACCGGGCGTCTATTAGAACACTGGCCTCGAGTCCCCTGCGTTTACTAATGTCATTTGTTCCGATGTTCCCTGTTTACGTTAATTTTACTCTTCATATGTTAATTCTCAGCGTTTATATATACTTGGTTAGCTAAAAAAAACAAGGAATATCTTTGTCAGCACTAAGTTTTGGGAGTAGCTACGACGTAATTAGTGTATGGCTGGTACTTTGACAACTCTGTATTTCTAGAAGACCCGGGCGTTTATTTGAGACCCGGCGTTTAATCGAGACCCGGCGTTTATTAGAACATGCGCATCAAAACCCCGGCGTTTATTAGAGACCCGGCGTTTATTCGGGACCCGGCGTTTAATAGAAGTTTTACGGTATGCCCAGATCACGAACAGCTACGGACGGGGTTACGAGATCATTGCCAAAACGACTCGGACTTACGTCGACGAAATCACGGTAAGCGCGACGTTGTGCGAGCCACGTCCGCGGATGTAGTACCGATACTATCGGCGGCGGCAGTGTCGCCATGCCGACGAGCAGCAACAACAGCTCACTTAAGTCGTCTTGTAAAAGCCTGTCCACACTGTCGCAGAAAAGTGAGACGGTCGCCGTTGTCTCGCCGTTTTCTACGACAGTCGCACTTTTCTGCGACAGTCTCACTTTTGTGAGACAGTCTGACTTTTCTGCGACAGTGTGGACAGGGCTTAAGTCGTTAGCCGAGCGACATTCAGCATCGAACCAAGGATCCGTCTCGGACGGCGAGTGACCTGCTTGAGCGGTGCAAAAATGTCACCCAACCCAGTGAAAACATCGTCGTCATAAAGTTGCGCCAAGTCATCAGCTGAACGCTCAGTCAACTGATCTGGTGAACAGAGAGGCGATGAGTCGATGACAGAAGAGCGGCGATGCACGGACAGCATCGATATTGACAGTGCGCCATGGACAGAATTCAACTGTCGTCACTGGAGCAGTGACGCGACGGCCATCAACAGTTCTGTTGAAAATTTCGATAAGTAGGCTATCGTAATTTATGGCAGCATTGCGCTGCTTTCTCTGCGAATGCTGTGATGCTGTGCATACCGTTTTACTTACTATTGTTTAACGTGGCACTGCCACGCCCACATTATCTTCAGCCGGCACTCAAAAACTCTACATCGCTATGCGGCTATTCATCGCATAGCTATTAGTGTATTTGAGTACCAGCTGTAGAGATTGTGGGAGTGACGTATGGTGGGTTTGTGAATTGTGATTGTTAAAATCGTGCAATTCTGTTGTCACCAAAGTTCCAGAGAAGTAGTAGACTACACCACAAAACACTATAAGTACGTATGTTGAACGTTCTTTTAAAAACAACAGTAGAATACGAACGTTATCCGGCCTATGCATATTGCCTAAGATCTCAATTGAGGCACCGCCCAGTTCCCAGTGGGGCCTTATTTGTGGAACAAGTGATAGTGTGGGCATACGGTAGAACTTCCCCACATAGTGTCTGATTTGTACTTATATGTAAATCTCATACTGTCGGGTAGTTGCGCATGCCTACGTTTTCACGATGTTTGGAATGCCAGGGGGGTCAGGGCAGAGTTGTTGGTCTGTACCCCCTCTGGGATAGTAGATCTGGGTCACCTGTACGCTGGGGAGTCTAGTCAATTACATCCCCTAATATTTTTTGGGTCCGGTGTGGTATGGTGCCATTTGGTGCGGTGTTTCTTCGGACCGGAATCCCGCGCATAACTTGGCATGTCCATCCCATCTGTATCAGGGATAACCAAAGAATAGCCTGTGTAAAGAAATAATTTCTAGTCGTAGACTGTTGCAGTCGCTGAATAAGTGGAAATTCAACGAAGGTAGATGGTGTATTTATAAATGAACTTGAGCAGTCATATATGTGGGTGGGATATGTATGCCATTGGCCAGAGAAGTAGTCTGAAGCAATTACCCGTGCCACTGCTGCATTAACTCAGTATTATTATTGCTTTCCTACGACTGACGACCGTTATGCTGTATTGTAGGACATTTCAACATGTGGAAACAGATATCACTGCACTGCTTGCAACTTGATGTTTGAATTTTGACGACATGATGTGATCTATATTTTATCACTGGTTTCTGCAGCGGCTCAGAGTCATAATATATACTCCATGTCTTGTAGAGATCGTACGTCTGAGTTCTCGGCCACCATCAAGACCCTTCAGTCTAGACAGGTGCACACTGGTTATATATACACAGTGTCCAGAGAAACGTCTACAGTTTTCTATACGTAACTTATACAAATTTAGACATAGTCGATAGTATTGTAATTTTTGACATTAACCATTTTGATGGCACATTTTACTAATTAAATAGCAAATTTATGCCAGATATTATTAGTAGTACTGGGTAGTTCTGACGTAATGTAACTTAATGTTTTTTTCTTAGCAGGAATTATTTGGCATGGTCAATGCCAAAAATGTTTTTGTTTTTATTAGCGTCTGGGCTTTATGATCTCATATAATTTAACTTATATATTCTTTTAATCGATTTTATCTATATTATTGCTATCATGTTTGAACCTGTTGTAAGTACTGAATTCTTTTTGTAATTTTTACAGTATGGCACTGCATAGCCTATATTGTGCTGATGTGCCATTAAGAAATAGCTCAATCACGTAATGCGACATCATTAAAAATGCAGTATTGCTTGCTGTACTATGCAAAATATTATAAATCATGATATTCTGGATTGCTGCTGTAATAGGGGAATGGATTTATTAAACATCCAATCCACTCGTCTGCTGGTAGCCATCATAGCAAGTTCATGTCCATAGCAAGGTTTGTTGATCAACAGGAAGTTTAACCTAACTAAGACATTATGACATCTATTAGTGATTTCTTTGCATCCCTCAAATTTTTTTTCTCAGCACAGAAATGCTGCTGATGCTGTATATACACTATGGGTAATTTCCAACAACTACTCTTCTTTCAGTTTCAGTTTACCAAGTCAGTTGTAGCACAAGTTTAGGCTCGGTTGAATGGGTTCCCAAGAGAGCATTTTTTGGAATTGTTGGAGCAGGATCTCTTACAGGTTAGATGCCCTCCCGTTGACCATCCGTCAGCACCAAACCACAGTTCAAATGTTCAAAACGCCGAACGACATGTTGAAGTAATACTGTCATTTGTTTACTGTCAGAATTCAGGAATTTTACTGTCCATAAAAAGTTTTAAGTTATAGCATCAATGCATCATTTGCTATTTTTATGTTGCAGTGTCCTAATTTGTGCTCTGCTACAGAATGGTTTTCTGTGCCAGTTTTCCTGGAATCCACATTAAAAGGGTTAAGCTTTTTATGTATAGTGTATTTGTATCGAGATATTTAATCACTTAATTAGTGATATGATTGTTGCTGCATATTATATGTAAATAATAATAATAATAACAATAATAATAATAATAATATGATGCTGATGTCACTGTAGGAAGATTGGACATGACCTGGCAAATACATTTGCAAAGCTGGAAAAGTTAACATTGTGTGAGTCAGCTATTTACTTCCTAACTACAAAAAAATTTAAAAGTTATAATTTGAGATGAAGTATGTATTTTGGTCAATATATTCTGTAGTGGTCACCCAGGTATTTAACGGATATTACATACAGTATATGTTGCTGACAGTATTATATTTTATGAGGATAAGCATATCTCAGTTAATTATGGCTTGTTGTGGTTGGAGTAAAATATTTTTCTTGGTGGAAAAGTTGAAAATCTAGTTATTTGTGGACTTTGTGCAATTGAAAGTGCAACTGTTTCTCTGTAGTGGCACGGAAAAGGTCACTGTTTGATGACAAGTCAGAGGACATACAGCAGCTTACACTGGTTATCAAGCAGGACATCGGCACACTAAACCGTCAGATTGGTCAACTGCAGGAGGTTGGTTATTATAGTAATTAGTAACACATCTTATAATGTTGCTATTGCTGTAGCAGTTCTGTCCACATCAGCTTGTGATGTAGATAACCTTCAGTGCTTTGACAGTGTTGGTTGGGCGACAGGAAAGGCATGTGGCCTGTAAAAACTTCTGCTTCAGAACCCTTTGGAATGTCGTCATGGCCGTTAATTTGGGGTACAGCCCGAGGTATGCTTTGGGTATAAAGAGTTGTGTCCCATCCCGTGAGGATGCTTGGGATGAGGATGACTATTGGAAGTTACTTAGTTATCTTACTTATAACTGATCCATTTTTATCTCAATAAATCTAATTGATTAACCATTTTAACACTCGTATTTGCTGGTAATTTATTTATGTGAATTTGTGTTTACACTGGATGTTGATGCCAACGTATGGTTTATTTTCATGAACAAATGCACCGTTATCTACTGGTGGGTGTGGCTTGTTACCATCTGCCAAGCATAACATTGGATTTTTAGCACGCGACAGCATAAATGCTATCGCCCGTCCATCTGTCTGCCCTTTCGTCCGTCCGTCGCACAGGGTGGATCAGTCAAAGATGGTTGAAGTTAGGATCACACAACCTTCGCCACAGAGTAGTCCCATGACTCTAATTTTCTGACGCTTAACTTCACCATGAAATTTCAAAGGAAACACGGAGCGAGGGCGCCGAATAAGAGATGGGTGTGAAAAATACACGATTTTCAGCCAATAACTCGCCGTATCTCAGAAACGGTGCAAGATAGGACCAGAGTTACTATTAATGACTAATAGGAAGTCACATGTGCGATTTCGATTGGTACCAAAATCATCAACCTTGAATGACCTTGAACTGCTATAAGTCCGACTTCAGGTCTGGTCCATGGGCTCATGTTGACTATAGAACAACCTTGGTCTTGGTGGTGCAGCGGTTTAGCGTCGGACTTGTGATCGAAAGGTCGCTGGTTCAACTCTCGGCTGGGGCACTATGAAGTCAACTAGGTCAACGCAGCCTTCCATCCCTTTGGGGTAGGTAAATCGAGTAGCATGGCTGGGGTTAGGCGGGGCGCATTCACTTGTGTTGGGTGGCAGGTAACACTGTGTGATCCCATATGGCAAGTGACGTCCCGTAGCTCTGAGATCGGGTTCCCCTGAAGAGCTATATCGACCTTTACCTTTTTAACCTTTACCTGAGCTAGTTGATGAGTTGCATTCTGTGTTTGTCATATTTTCTTCAGCTGGCGAAGCTAGAAGACAGTCACGGCGGTCGTCATGTACAGTCCCATTCTAATTCAGTTGTCGTCTCATTACAGGTCAATCTTGCAACTTTTTATCAATGTACAGTGATCACAGTATCAAAGCATGTTTTTAAGCACTAAATGTCTTTTCTGTCAACCAAATGCCAGTACAAAAGTATCGTTGATTTGCTGACAGACTGAGCATCTTTCGTGAGTATTTTACAATCAATTTAGTGGTGATATGAGATCTGATGTGCAAAGCTAACACTCTAACCAGTACATTACGCTGGCGCCACATAGGTAATACTAGTCTCCGCTATTTATACAGTGCTAGTTGGATTGAGTAGAGTTTAACGCCCCACCCGACACAGAATAGGTCATTTCGGAGGCGGGTACAGTGCTAGTACCTGAAGTACATGAAGTGCCAACGCCAAATCTTGCACATACACTGGTCTCATCGTGTCACAAACGCAGAAATATCCGCTCGTACCGGCTTACCACCCGTTATGAACTTCATCAGAAGACGTCGTTGGTCAGTATTCGGCTACATAGCTCGGCTCACTCAGGGGACTCCAGCACACAACCCCCTACATTGCCAAGTTGGCCTAGCATCCAGTCGTTCACTTGGCAGGATTGGAGACTGTCTGTCGTCCTGGTCGTCCTCGTGTGCGCTGGACAGACCAACTCGGCAACGATACTGGATCTGTTCCTGCCAACCTCTGGAGACAGACAGACAGGCCATCCTACGGGGCCATGGTGGAGCGACACGACGGCCCGAGCTGGCTATGCGATGACGATGACGACGAGTACCTAGAGGAAAACATTTATGTCAGTAAATAAAGAAGCATTTTTGTAGAGAAGAGAACATGGATGAACTCAATTGTGAGATTTTGTATTGTGTGAATTCAGACACATCTGGCAACAATGTCCAACCAGTTCAAGTCCGTACTTGAAGTTCGAACAGAGGTAAGTGCAGAATATTTAGAAAATTTAGAGATGAACCCATTGAACCTTAGTATTATAATGTGACCTGTTTTACAAGCTTGATTACAAAAACAGTCAGTAATTGTTACATAGAAGCTAGGATAGCCTAAAACAATGGCATCAGATTGTTTATTGTCTGAATAGTCATGCAGTGAAGGTTGCTTTTCAACCTTTGAACAAATTGCTCCAAAATGGCTAAAGATACGATCTTCGTATTTGGCACGGATGCTCCCAGGGAAAGTTCCGACATGACCCCTGAAAAAAATTTTGAAAATGGGGTGTGGCCAGGGTAACATGACCATGAAAAATTTTTGGGCATTAAATGCTTATAGCTCCAAAATGGCTAATGATACGGACTTCAGATTTGGCATGCATGCTCCCAGGGACAGTCTCAGCATGACCCCTGAAAAATTTTTCGTAAATGGGGTGTCTCCAGGGTCACGTGATTGTAAAATTTTTCGGCGTTAAATGCTAATAGTTAAGTGCTAATTAAATTTCTTTTTTCTTTTCTTGCTGTGTTGTTGCTGCCAGCTTGGCGAATAAACGTACTCATTAAATGGTTAAAGCTACAGACTTCAAGTTTGTGTTAGTTGCAATGAAGCAACCATAGGAAATTGAATATAGCGAATTGTGTGGTCACATGAGCAATGGTTTCACGTGACCTTGAATGGTCAAGGTCGAGGTGTGAAATATTTCAGGCTTAATATTTCGATAACAGTACAAACTGCAGCAACGGGACAGATACTGTGTTCCACAGAAAGTATTCCTGTTAGATGCAACGATTGAACATTGAAGTTGAAGTGCCAGTATGTTTTGTCTGTTTGTAGAATATGAAACATCAGAAGTGTCGGCGAGAGCAGTTTTCACAGCCAGTGACGGTGTCATCATCACTACCACCATCGGCTCTCAGTGGCTGCCGTAAGTCACCATCATTGACTCATAGGCTGCATTCGCATTGACACGAGTACCAATACATGTCCCAGTACGAGTTATTTGTATGAATTAACCTCATTCGAATGGAGCATTCATGGTCACTCGTAAGTAAGTAGGAAGGTGTAAATTTATATAGCACATTATCAAAAGTTCTCTAATGCGCTGAGTATATTGTGAATACTTTGCAAAAAAAGCTGATGCCCAAACATGTTGAGACTCAGTGCTGGGTCACAAAGACTGCCTGGCAGCGAATTCCAGGTCGATGGGCCCACATATGTCAGCCCTCTAAGGCTAAATAACTCTTGTTTATAATTCAGTCACCATTATAAATTTGATGAAAATTTTGAAATTCCTTGAATGCGACATTGCTTTGGTTGTTTGTTTTAAGTGAAGTATGACACTGTGTCATTTGATGTATTGTGTGTGCTTGTGTTACAGTTGGTTCAGTATTATTAATGGACAACGCCAGAAACGACACGACACCGTTGCTAAGTAATGGCGGCCCCGACGTGGCAATCAGCATGGATGGCGTTGGCGTCGATAAACAGCGCTATCAGCAACAACTACAACTTATTGATGAACAGGTAGTAGTGTAGTAGTAGTCATAAGTGGTATTGTCAGTGGTAATGGTCGCTAGTGTAGTAGTATCATTTAACAATAGCAGTAACAGTAAGTGCCTAGTAAGTGTATAGTATTTCATGGGAATGCTCTCCCCTCTTGGCAGAAATGCTCAGCAGTGCTGTGATAGTCATGGTTTGCCATTACACAGTATTCGTGCAGTATGCAATAAGCTTGCTTGGTCATAGTTTTATCGTAATTTGGAAGTGCCAGAATTAGACAAGATTCGGATTATTAAGGAACTACTCTGTGTTAAGTATGGACTAGTATCGCTGCCACTGTTTGATGTTTTCCGATTGATTTTACACTAGAATTACTGTGTACTCAGTAGTTATTTTTGCCAACTTTTTATCTGTACTTTTTGTACAATTTCATATTAAATATATA
>Ga0056131_1000171_pt1 | contig 13657 bp, 15 predicted proteins | sample WorMetLIZISLAND1_2_FD_67480 | JGI IMG/M metagenome (GOLD analysis project Ga0056131, IMG submission 67480) | Marine gutless worms symbiont microbial communities from Max Planck institute for Marine Microbiology, Germany - Olavius clavatus LIZARD... ...
TCAACGTGAGATCTTAGTTTTACATAGTCTCCTTTGTTATAATTATACTTTTGACCTAAAGCAGATTCCATGCTTGTGAGAGTAGTCTCTATCAAAAGAATTGCATGATCGCTCTTACCCGCTCTTAAACATGTTATTAATTCGTTTCTAATGCTCCATTTATTCTGCACCATCAGTTGAATGCATTACTTCATATTCAAGTGCAGCAATTAATATGCTTCAATAATAAAAGAACAGCATAAAAACATACCTTTTACGCTTTTACCTGAAACCAGCATTCTTGTTTTGTCAACAATGGGCGTGTCCACTAGGGGCGTGTCATAGTCAGCAATAAGTAAGTAAGAGAACTCACTGAAGTCACCACTCACCAGCCTAGTGATGATCATTCATGGTAAAGAACGAATGATAGAGTACAAACATGCAATGCATTTCGTTGCAGGCTTGCAGCCCAGTTAAATAGCCATTCAAGATCATTCAAGTTATTCTGGGATCAGCGAAATAGATGATTTTGTACAGGTGTCCGGACGAGATGTTAGTCTGGACTCTGCATCTTAAAACGAGACTGCTCAACTCTTGTCTTGTCAGCATACGGTTGTGACTAATGAGTCATGTGCTGTTACCAAAGATAATGGAGAAAAAAGCTCGGTGCCTGTGAAACTGGGCGGCTAAAAATATTATAGCTCAGTTACAAAGAGATCACAATTTAATAATGAAATCCTGCAGAAGAGTGAGAAGACCCAACAAACTCCTGAGCAACAGAATAATACAAGGACAACTAAAGTGGCTTAGACATGTGATTGTGCTATGTACGAAAGATGACAGAATTACGGTATATCAGCGGCAGCCAAGTAGTAAAGATCCAGAGGAAGAAAAGCAAAGAGATGAACAGACTGTATTGAAGAAGACCTCAAAAAGCCGTCGGTGTATCAAAGTTTGAGAAAACAACATAAAGGAAGACAACCGCACTGCAGAAGACAGAGAACAGTGGAGGGAGTTAGTAGCAGCATCTACGACTGAAGTAGCTGGACGATAAAGACATGATCTGACCTGGCTACAAAGTACGAAGTCGATGAAAGCAAGTTTAGTCACATTTAACATTAGACCTTAAATTCTCATCATCGATATCATTGTTTATATTTCTTTAACTGTTCAACTTCAACAGGTTCTGAGTCATTAAATATTAGAAAACATAAATTTTTAAATAGATATCCACAGTCAGACTGCTGTACGACTTTGATTGATATTACATTTCATTTAAATTTTTGTGGTTGTTAGTTAAGCTAACTGGTATCTTTTTATTTCTTTTTAAATTTGTCTGCCACTGATGCTGAATTAAGACGAATATGTAACAGATGTTGACTTCTCATACTCCACGTTATTTGCCGTCACGTATACATACATCACATGCCACGAGACATCAGCCAGGTTACTCAGAGATGTAACCAGCCACGGAGGATGCTCATCTCGAGATCAAAACTCCACATTCAGGGCGCCGACAGCCTAAGGCCCTAAGCACATTGCAATATTTCTCCAATATTTCGAGACCAAGCTTGGTTTATGTGCAGATATTCACAGTGTGATACAGTGACACTAGTTTATCCTACGTCCAGCACTCTGTGTCATCATAAAAACTGCTGTCTCAGAGAAACAGTGCATTCCCACTTATAATTCAAAGTGTTTTTATGCCTTAATATGCCCCTAATGTCATCTTCATCCACATCATATTAAACTTTCTTCTTGCTTTCTACCTTTACCCTGAATGACCCTAAAATGCAAGTTCACACGACAATATCACCCAAGAAGTCCTTTGCTGTAGTAAATATATTTGGCCTTAAATACAATATAAACTCTGGAGTGACTACAAAATATTCTGCATGCTTTACAATCGTATAACGATACAAATGAACGGCTATTCAGTGAAAATTACATTTATCTGACAAATAGTGATATAACGAAACTCCAATGAAAGAACAACCATTCGGAAATCTACAGACTACATTAAATACAATTTTACTTACAAAGAATTAAACATTGCTGACCAAGCATAACTGTATAGCATGTTAGTAGGCAGTAAACAGTCACAAAGGCATGAACAACCATTAACAGCTTTTAAGATCAATATCAACTTGCTCTTACTTGCTGGGACACGGTGTATATTTATTATGCCACTAATGCCTTAAATTGAAACGAAAAAATACTCAACACTCAACAACACAACAATTACACAATTACTAGCCATGATACCAACTTAAGTCATTAGCAATGGGAAGTAACAGCTGAGTAAAGATGCAAATCAAAACACATCAAAAATACTTCAACATATCACTTTGTAATGATAAGTATGAAACAAAAACAACGATAAATGAGAAAAATACGTTTACATGAACATAACTGACAACAAGCATGAATTAGTTAATTTTTTTTGTATAACAGAAAAGTAAATGCAACATAAGATAGAGCTGAGTAAAACTAAGTAACAAGACAACATAGTGACATAATGCATTTAAACTGATTTGTTTCAGTAAGTCGAACGTAAAGAAACTACAAGCAACAAAAGATACAACTGTTACACTTGAAAATCAATAAATGACAACGGTAATAATATCAGCAAACACTAACAACATCAGTAACTGTGTTTGTCTAGTAGAACTGTACACGCACTGAGTGTATATTACATGACAACGGTCTCAAAGCTTAGTAGAACAGCAGAGATTGCTGCATACAAAATACCACGGAAGACTCAGGATAGCTGGGGCAGATGAAACTGCAGCAAATAAAATACCAAGTGGGACAACTGAAAATAGACTACAATCGTGCACTATGTACACTGTGTTCACCCATAACTTCGACACATGCGAACCGTTTTTCGTAATTTGCTGCATATATACATTCTGTGTGTACAGTTTTGTAGATATACTACACTCTGAAGACATGTTATAGGAAATTTGCAATAACAAAATACATAATTAATCCCCATTTTTTGTACTGACACACGCTTGTGCACTTGATCACAATTTCAGTCCTGTTCACTGCTACATAGCAACTGTGAAAAATTGTAACTTTTGTCTGAACCATGCAAGTAGGTGAAATAATACAACAGCATGGTTACAGCAGATGTTTGAAATGTCATTCTCTTAGGTGACCATAAGATTCTCAAACACTGACAAATATGAACAAAAATTGTCAAAGATATTAACAAAATAAAAGAGTTACAATTTTTTAAATTAATGCAGAAGTGAACATGACTGTGATTTTTAAATTCAGTGCAGTTATACAAACGATGTTAAAACAATTGGGCAACATATGTGACAACAGAGTGACATGTGTCAAAGCTATGGGCAAACACAAAGTGGAAACTTATTTGAGACACAACACACAAAACAAGATAATTTCCACGTTTACAATCTGTATGAAAAGAAAATATAACTGCAGAAAAACAAATCAACAAAGTCAATATATCAGAAAAAAACAAACACAATACTAAAAGTGAAGCTACATCGGGAATAATGCTGACTGAACTTACAAAGATTATTGACAACAAAAAAGTACTCAGAAATACAAGAAATGGTCATAACAATAATAATTCCTGATTTACATGAAATGAGACTTCCACATTTTGACCTGAAATTCTCCACACAAAACGATTTACTGAGCAGCTCCATAAAACATGAGCAGATGGTGGGAGTGTGTTTCTCTGCCTGGGAAACACAAAAGAAAATGGTTACATAGCAATGTCAATTTCCGTTATTGACAACCGGCATAGATGCTTCGTGCTCACATCAAACATGTTTCCTAAACTTCAGTCCACAATGGCAACTGAAGCTTTTTCAGCAACTTAAGCTATGCTGCCAACAAGGACTCCACTCCACTGAAGAGCAGATAAATGCCTTCAAGATGTACTTTGGCACTTTGTGACCCGCAACCTTTACCTCTGACCTCTGACTGAAGATAGCCATGTGCTGCTGTTTAAAATAATTACAGAGCCTAGCACATTAATAATTTTCTACTTGTTTGTGTGTATGTGTCTTTTTAACTGTTTCTGCATAAACTGTATGACTGTGTGGGGTGTGACTGTATTAATTATATTGCTGCATTTATTTGGAATAAAGTACATATGTTACAGAATACTGATGATGCATGACACTGGAAGTAAACACAATCAGCTGTTTTCAGTCTGTCAAGTAAGCAGCCACTTCGAGAGATAAAAGACTTATCCATATCTCACTTCTACTAGCACGGACAGTGGATAATGACGAACAACGAAACAAATCACTGGCTAAGAACTACTGTGACAAAGTCAGTTAAACAGTTTATTCTAAATACAAACCTGGGTTATTATCACATCATTCACAACATCATGAATAGTGGCTCAAGAGAACACCAAGCCAATACTAAACATCAGACGATACCAGCATCTTTAGCCATACTGTAGAACTGAGAAGTACTGTTTGCTAGCAAATTGGGCGGTGAGTCAAATTCAACTATTTCACCATTGTGCAGCACCATCACTCTGAAACACAGACATTTACAATGTTGTCTGTTATCAGTTGCTACAATTATTTCGTGTTACAAACATAACAAAAACAACAACTGCAATGGTGTGTCAGTCTGCATCATTGTAGGTACAGTAAGCCAAAAATGCTGACATATAAGATTCAATATACATGGTGAGCCCTAAAAGTATTACTGATAACTTTGTCTACTGCCAACACACTTTCATAATTTTTGGCACATATACACTATAGGAAATTAGCAACTGGGGGATAAAATTCATTCACAACACACAACACAATGAAGAGTTTGGGTCGCTATTATTAGTAGAACTTGACTGTATGCAAAGCGTACCTGTCATAGTCCATGATTGTGTTAAGTCGGTGTGCAATTGTGAGGACGGTGCAGCTGGCAAACTCAGTGCGTATTGTAAACTGGATGAGGTTATCAGTCTCCAGGTCGACCGCTGCAGTAGCCTCGTCCAGCACAAGTATCTTTGACTTGCGGAGCAATGCACGTGCCAAGCACAGCAGCTGACGCTGTCCAACACTAAACATCAACAAATTAACAACTTCACCACCAGTTGTCATCATCACGTAGCCAGCTCTGGACACTGCATCGCTCCACCATGGCCCTGTAGAACAGCCTGCTTCCACAGGTTGGCAGAAACAAATTCAGTCTTGCTCCAGTCCCAGCCAACTGAATGACCGGATGCCAGGCTGACTTGACAGTGTAGGGCGTCAAATGCTGGAGCCCCGTCTCAGCCGAGCTCCGTGGCAGAACACTGACAAATGGCATATTCTGATACAATTCCATAACAGTTGGCAAGCCAGTATAAGCAGACACTTCTGTGCTAGTGATATGCTGTCCAGTCCACTAGTCACAAAGTGTGAAACACACATAGAAGAAAAAACAACCGCTGGATAAAAAGCATAATGTATTTGTAATCGGTGAAACATTTTACCAATTCTTACCATAAATTTGCAGGTTTTAATGAAAAAAAAGAAATGTTGGTGCAAAATGTCCAGTCAAATGGAATGTTTATCAGATGCTTTATATGTTACTACCTTCTAAAAAGTCTAAGAAAGTAATCCCAAAATGAATTCATTTCTTGTAATATTGCGATGATCCAGCAGATCTCCAAAGAAAGGTTGGCTACCATATGTCACAATTTACAGCAACTCGACATCAATCTTGACAATGTTCCAGATCTTGGCACTGACCGTGCATTATGGACGGGACCTACTCACAGTTCAATGCACCTTTGTGGCGCACACTCCTCAAGATGATAACGATGACTAGTTTATCAAGACATTTTTATAACACAGATTTAATAACGACATTAATTCATTACCATATCCAGGCAGCACTATCAGTTTCACCCGAAGCCAAAAACATTGATGAGCAGTCAATATGGAATGAGTAGCCATGACACTCAATCAATAAAGACATACTGAGATAAATGAGAAAAAGAAAGTATCCAAGACTTGTGTTTGCATGCTAATGATGGAGAATTGACGGTAAACTATTAGCCTAACTTGGCATTATGCTTGCTAGTAGCAGACCAGATATGTATAAGTTTTGCTTCAGCTGTAACCAGCTAGATTCCACACAAAAGATAACATTAAACATGATCTTCACAAAAAGCACCAAAAATAAATACAGAACAATCTAAACTTAAGATCAACAGAGCAATTCCTACCTAAGATTTTTGCCATCTTCGCCACATTCATGATAGATAGTGTCGGAGAGTGATTCAACAAAAGTCTTGAGATGGGCATGCTCCAGTGCTCTCCAGATCTCGCCGTCAGTGAAGCTCTCAGATGGATCCAGATTGAAACGCAGTGTACCAGAAAACAACACTGGATCCTGCAACAGAATCACAGTACAGCCCATTGTTCATCACAAAGAAGCTCAACTATGACAGACTTTACACAATAGCACATAACCAGTAGCACCGTGCCAAGGAGGTTTTAGGGCAGCCCCCAAAATTTTAGCCTGTCGGAAAATTATTCTATTCTTGTCAGAAAATTCTCATATTTATTTTAGACTGCTTCATTATTAGACAGTGAGTATATATGCATCTGAGAGCATTATAAAGTGCAATTTCTTTATGCACACAGATACAGGTACGAGTAAATCTGAGATTATTTTTCTAGACATACAATATGAGAATTCAAAGTGCAGGTCTTTGACACTTTTAATACTAATTTTGTCAATAATTTACAGCTGTATGTCAGAGGATTGCAACTTCATGTCTTCATCTTGTTCAACCCATGAAGCTGCTGCATATGTCATAAGATCACAGGGCACCATACATCTCCAAACACTGTAAACGTACATAATGTTAAAAGGCAAAAAATTACATATCAACTGGCAGTATTACTATTGTTGTTTTCTGTTTTTTTTTCACAATCACTCCAGGTTTGGATCAGAGCCTCAAATATCTCCCTATCTCTGCAGGAAAACTTCTACGCTTGCTCAAGCGGGACGTCCAGTCAACAGTATGAAAGCACTGAAGGACTATGGCATCAGTGTCAACAAATAGAAACCATAAATAAGTAAACGATGCATGCAGTTATGATCAACTAACTTGCAGCAGCAGGTAAGAAAGCATGAAGTTACATCACACCCAGGCATACCTGTGCAATGACTGTCAACTTCTTGCGCAAGTGATGCAAACCAAAATGACTTATGTCATAACCATCAATCTCTATGGTTCCAGACACTGGTTCTATGATTCGAAACAATGCCAGTGATATTGATGACTTGCCTGCTCCAGTCCGACCAACAATACCGACCTAGATACGGCAATAACAGCTTGAAATGAACACAATACAAACTGCTTACCACATCTGCAATATCCAAAAATGTAATTAATGCCCTGCCTCCACAGACTGGATTAAGACAGAGTATTGCGACACACTACAGTTGACTGTGATGGGGTCAGACTGGCCGTCGATGACCATGAACATCTGAGTCTACCCTGAGAAGTATGATTGAAATCAGTCCATCACCAAACTGTCAACAGTAAACCAGTTATGGAGGATCGTCAGGAGACAGTCGTGGTCATCTGCACCATCACATCTTTGTCACTGTGTACCTAATAGGGGGCTTGGTGGTGTAGTAGTTATGGCGTCAAACTTGTAATCAACAGGTTGTGAGTTTGATTACCGGCCATGTGCTGCTGGGTTATTAGTTGGATGAGTGGCCATCTGTGGGCAGGTAAACCATCTCAGTATGTAACCAGTCACCTAAGACTTCTAAGTCAACTCAGCTTTCCATCCCTCCAGGGCCTGGTGAATCATGTCTGCCTGGGGTTAAGGCGGGGTATGTTCACTTGTGTCGGGTGGCAGGTAACACTGTGTGATCCCATATGGCAAGTGACACTCCGAGATGGAGTTCCATTAACAGCTATACACACCTTTATGACATAATATATTTATGATGTGAAAGCTACGAAACAGATCCAGTGGTGTAGCATCGGTTATCGGTGCCATGGGTGGACTGCAATTTTGCTGCCTCCAAATGTCGTGAGGTGCCTGATGCCCCCTCTTATCATCCCTGTTTTGGCCAACCCCTCCTGATTGCTACCCGGGACAGCCCACCCCTTCCATCCCCTCGCTGCACCACTGAACAGATCTTGGCTTAGTTGATTCACAGAACATTGACCTTTTCACCAGACTGGATGCAGCAAGTGATGTTCTTGAGCACCAGCTCCAGGCCAGGTCGGTAACGTGTGCTGTAGTTCTTGAATTCAATAACGCCATCTGTCGGCCAATCACGAGGCAGGACAGAGTTGCTGATAGTCCACGCTGCCTTTGAAGGCAAAAACATCACACAATTGTATCAAGTAGCGAATACCTGACACAACACTGCAGTCTAAATCAACAAGACGAAGTACTATTACAAACACAGCATAACATCAGTTACTGCTAAAACAAAATGAAGAAATCTTGATAGTCCCGAATCTTGATAAAAAGAGAAATTTTCGGAGATGCCAAATGAAATCAACGAAATCTGACTAACTTCTGAAGGCAGTTCGGTATATTCTTTGATTCTCTCGACGGCAACAATATAAGTTTCCAGTTCACAAGATGATCGAACAGTCATAACAATATTCATGTTTATCTACAAAGTGACAACAGCTACCTTACAAACAGAACCATAAACACATAAAATACAGAAGAAGTCGTTAAAACAGCTCCAAAAATAAAACAAAAAATCAAGCCAGCTTTTTCATATTCTGCATTCATCATTTAGAAGTTTGGATGTGTCCATTTGTAAGTTGGCCCTTTTTCCGAAGTAAAGAAGCAATTCTGGTTTGATGCCAACAGTTACTCACAGGTTTAAGTGGAAATCAAACCTGATGAAACTCTTATATCTCATATATCACATTATCCACTGAGCCACAGCATTCAATCAGCATAGTTGCTCCTTTCAATATAACTGAAGCAAAAATTATGCAACTCCAAAAATGTTAAAAGAACAATTACAAAAAGCACATTTGTTTTAATTATCTCAAACATCAAGCAGCAAAAGATCCAAGAATAGAGCTTTAAAACAAAGTGGTGACCGACTTAATGTGACTGCAGTAGATAATAAATTTTAAGAGATCAGAGTAACCTGCAGAGCAAAAGACAAAGATAATCCAACGAGTCCTGGACTCAAAGCATCTTTTCCAAGGACAGCAAATATAGCAGAGGACAAGATGACCAGATCACCAATAAACTCTGACCACACTCCAATCCACCTGCAAGTCACAGATGACTACCGGTACATGGAGTACCTGACATCATTGTCACTATCACAATTATATCCATGTGAATCTAACTGAACACAATATAATAGAAGGTGACATGTCTATACTGGACTGGAAGAAAAATTAAAACAAATGTCAAAATGTCATCACTGCAATAATAAGGATAATAAGACAACACTGTTGGAAATTAAAGAAAGCCGTTGCAGTTATTATTTATTATTATTAAGCATAATGTATTTCAGTTTATTTATTAGTTATTATTATTATTATTAAGCAAAGCATTTAACAGAAAACAGAAAGTTAGCAGGTGTACAGCCACAATAAAAATGTTCTAGGTTCAAGTACTGGTTAGGAACATGCAATGTGTGAATGCACATGTAAGTGGATTTGAAACGAGGCTAAATCTTAGCAAACACTTTATTCGCCACCGATTTTTTCATATCCTCTATAACCACAGGTTATTGGCTCACTATACATATATATGATTTCAGATGCACTTTAATTTTTCTACTGGCCAGTGGCGAGCCAGCTGAACCTTTGGATGCACTGGTAGAACCCTTAGCATTGCTACATAAAGTCAAACCTACAAGTAGGATACACTACATACACTTACGTTATCAACTGGAAATAAGGCTGCCAACCTGTTAGATATAAACGTTTCAAACCAGACACGCTGACTGTTATCAAGCAGCATATCAGAGTGACTGATAAATCTCTGTTGCTGTCTGTAAGCACGGATTGAACTTGTCCCATTCAGAGTCTCACTAAAGAATGCGTAAATTGGAGACTTTACTATTGAATCTATGCGCTTGATCTGACAGGCACATGTCACATAGACACGCTGCAAAAAACAGTCAAATGAAATGGATTAAAAGCACTCGGTGTATTTATACCGTTATATGCCAACACAACCTTATCACCACTCGGTTTTTGGTTAACCAAAAATTTTTTTTCAGGAATTGCACGTTTAGGCTGCTCGCTGAAAATAAACTCAAACTGTCACTATGTCAGGCAAATTTGTCATATGCTGACCAATTTTTCCACGCTAACAAAATTTGGTTACTTGAACACAAAGTTGGCTATAATGCAGCTTGTATAGGAGTAATGTTCCAACATTCTTCCACCCAGCCAAAGATATTCAAAGTTGGTTAATTTAACCGTGTCAGTCAAATTGTCACATGTTGCCATTTTACCAAAAATATGAACATTTAATTACAGAGCTGATTTAAAGTCAGTATGCACATACAACCAAAATTTCAGCGCCATTTTTTTCAGTGTTGGACAAAACTGTCTAACCAACCACTGATCTAACATGCGATGCTTGAATGAATTGATGGAATGAGCATGTCTAATGTATGGTTGGCTGGTGTTCCAAATGACAAGGGATGAATATGAGAAACTGCAGGCTGACCAATTGTGACAGTTACTTCAAGTACAGTTAAGAGACGCTGATCACTGGACGCAATGATACTGAAAGATTATTTCATAAAGGTATGCCAAATGGCCAGCAGAAGACAGCGTCTTATGAGTGAGAGTGGCAATGTTGAAGTCAATTCAAGCATGGATTGGGAGGCTGTGAGCCAGTATAGCCAGGCCACCATCATGAGTTTTGAACAAAAGGAGTACATGGTTGTAGAAATCAGCCCCTCAGGAGCAGCTCAACAGACGGACGAAATATAACTATATTTATTTCATTAATTCTTTCAGTTACCTGAATTACAATGAATATCAAAATTAGTGGGACGGCAACAGCAATGAAGATTGGAGTTGAGTAACTGATGATGATGATTGTGGACATGAGCGGTGCAAACGTGATGAGGAAGTTCTGTGCAAACTGTGGAATGTTGGTGTCCAGAATGTCGATGTCCTTCGAGAACCGGTTGACAATTCTTCCGAGAGGAGTCGTGTCAAAGAACGACATTGGACACCGCATCACTTGCATTAGCAGGCCCGTGTGTAGGTTTCGTGATGCAACCATGCTGCCAAAAGCTACTGCCATTGCAAGTCCGAGCAAAGACACCGCTGAAACAGCATTTTATCAGCAGCAGTGCATTAGTTTCATGTATGACGAACAATAAAAACACTGTCATGCATCAGCAGGCTTACCAGGCACAAATATATGAAAGCCTCATGTCATTTTTTGAAGCACTAATGCTATTATTAAAACAGATATTTGTGAAGGCTGGTTTCATTAGTTATTAGATGTACGGTACTATTTTTGGTTTCTGTGTAATTACTTTGTCAGAGTTACTCCAGGTTAGGCCGGTCTAAAACAAACAGCATCAAAGCAAACGAGTTAAAAACACTAGATAGTGCTTACATCAGGTTATCACTTTCAGTCAGGTGATAACAATGTTTTTGTACACATGCTTACAACAGTCAGCAGATGCAGTTGGAGGTAGGAGTATTGTAAAAGTAAGACAATTGGCATGTCATGCACAAACAGAAATACACAGTTGCCACAAAAATAAACAGTACTAGATAGCAGGTGTCTCTCCTCTTTCTATGGACTTAACGTCTGATTCAAAATAAAATGTATGTATGTACGTAACTTACTCTGAAAGGCACCGAGAGCTCCGTATACACCGAGATAGACATCGGTCGTGTGGCGATCAGTCGTTCCATTGTATACAGGCTGCAGGGTCCACTTGCTTAGCCAGATGTTGGTGCTCACTTGAGCTGCTATGCAGCCCGCAATTGAAAGAAACAAGATAGATGGGTACAGTGCTGTAGCAGACTGCAGATAGCTCTTGATTACTGACAGCTTAACCTGCAGTAACATAACTTAAAGCTTTACTCCGTGTCTGCCAGTTTCAATGGACTCCTGTATTGCCTCACTGTTCTGCCTAGTCCAAAACTGTGTAACACGTTCAGAAAAAAGGACAATTTCTTCAGTGTTCTGAGCCTAACGATTTCCTGTAAACTGGATCACAACAAGGGTCGACTTTAATAAATTATTTTCTGTTCTACTGCAGTGCCGCTGATCAAATTATTGTTAATACGGTTGTTGCTCAGTAGTTAAGGTAAGTAACTTTGATCTCAGTGACCCAGGTTCAGTTCCCAGTGAGAACAATGTGTCATTAGTGGCAGTAGGAAGTAGGAACTCAGCCAAAACATTACTCCAGCACTCCAGCAAAGTCACACCTCACAGCTTGGCAGAACAAAGCTATCTCAACTCAACTCAAGTTTATTGAAAAAAGCATCTTTCCAGCTAACTAAGTCTGAAGTTATTTACTGTTTTAAATTTCTCATAAATTATCAACATACAAATGACAAAAGGTGATATTGTATACAAAGCCAGCGACGTGATGCCGAGAGTGAACTACTACATGTCTAACAGACCAACTTTTCCAAGTTAGTTTAGCCCCGAAAGTAAACTTTTGAGAATTGTTTGTTGGAGCAGGATTAATTTACAGTCTGGATGCCAAAAAACAAAACTGAAAAAAATTAAAAATGAAAGGTAAAATTAGCCCCTATTCTTCAGCACGTGTGTAATAAAAACAAACATAGTCAATAATTATTATGACCGAGTAGTCACATATTCATTTTTATTCCAATTTCTAAATTCCAAACTGACTGTTGCCTACAGCAGATGCACCCTTAAAAACGCATAACATACCGTGCCTTCTACGGCATCCTCATCCTTAATCAACTGATTTGACATCAGAGGGTTTTTCTCAGCAGTCGATGATTTGTCGTCAGCTGACTTGCTGCCGGTGGGTGATGTCGCAGCTCGTCTCCGAAGCCTGTTGCTACTGGGAGTTGTGTCAATGGACACTGCCGAGCTGGCATTTTCTATCATGTCTGCATCATCTTTTTCAGATGAAACTAAGCTCAGCTGCCTCTGCAGTGCCATCACTACTGCTCTGTCTACAATACAGTCATCACATTCAGACCAGAGCTGTAATGTGATAAAAGAGTCAGGAAGCACGATAAGAAAGTGACAAGATTTAAGACAACAGTGTAAGACAGAGAGGAGGCAGCAGTGACACGCGATGGAAGACTGTTTCACAGACGAGTGGCTGCAACAGTAAACGCTCCATCGCCGATGGCAGACAGCCGGGTGCATAGAACGTCCAGAGACGTTGATGAGCTGTATGAAAGCAACTCGTGAAGTAGTTTACAGTGTGGCAAAAATTCACTCACCAATGAAGTTTACTACAATATTTCTTCCTATAATTTCTTCCTATAACGGTAGTTAGTTAGTTGTTTTTGTCCAACAAAATGCGTTCTGTTACAAAACGGTAAATAAATCACACTTTACACACTCAGCTACAATTTTTAAAACAAGAAGCTCAGCTACCGCAGAGAAACAGCGCGTCAGCTGCCCACATGGACGGGGCTAACCCCTCCAGTCCACTCCCCCTCCCCCCTCTGGCTACACCTATGCGTATGGCTGAATCC
>Ga0056131_1000172_pt1 | contig 13604 bp, 5 predicted proteins | sample WorMetLIZISLAND1_2_FD_67480 | JGI IMG/M metagenome (GOLD analysis project Ga0056131, IMG submission 67480) | Marine gutless worms symbiont microbial communities from Max Planck institute for Marine Microbiology, Germany - Olavius clavatus LIZARD... ...
GTACAAAGCAGGTCATTCCACTGCTGTTTATAGCCAGCTTTGTCGGCATTCGTCCACAAATGGCGTCTGTTCTCATAGCCAAGTGCAAAATGGCCATTAACGTGAATAGGAAGACCAGTCTCGGCTGGCAATGGCAGATAGCAGAAAGCACGACTTGGACGATTCGAGCTGTCAACAAGACCATGCAACCTTCGCTCAAGAAGACAGGCCACACTGCCATGTGGCAGTAATGCCAGATCTCCCTCTCTGAAGGCATTTTCTACATCAGTGGGACATCTGACACCATCTCCAAAACCTAGGTGGTGAGAAACAATCCACTTGTCCTGGCAACCATGATTATCAGTAAGAAGCAGTGTTAACACCATGGAATTTGTTGGTCCACTAGAAACTGCAATAGATGGATCCATTTTCACTACTTCCGCCATCTTACTCTTTGCTGCCTGAAATCTCTTTCTTGCCTTACTGTGATCCTCGCTTAGCAGACTTTTGCACATGTATGTATGTTTTAAATCTCCCGTAGTCATGTCAACCTCTGATATGCTGATCTGTTCCACATGATTCATGAACAGAAGAATTTCAAACAGCTCTTCCTTCAGCTTTTCAAGAAGACCAAAAACAAGAGCTGGTGTAATCACTTTCTTTGATATGTCGGATTTTTCAGCCATTTCCTGAGTGCGAAGTGGAAGGCGAAAAATTGTTCCACTGCTGGAAAACTGCTCCTCCATGAAGCACGTAAAAACATCAGGAAATGCTTTGCGCAGGGCATCAACATCATCGTAACGCATTCCAGGTTCTGCAGCAGTGGCACCAGGAACGTACTGGCATGTGGGATCAAAGACACACAACATCTTGTTGCCAACTGTACTTGAAGTTAACAACAATGGAGCATCAGTAAGGTGGTAGACTGAGCTGAAGCCAACACCATACTGACCTGTGGAATCAGGATCCAATGTTTTACTGCCTTCACCGAAACGCTGAATTGCTTCGAGATCTGCATCACCAAATGGCTGATCATTGAACACACATAATGCAGGACCCTGAAGAGGATGCCAGCTCGACTCAAAAATGCGTCTGTCTGAATGCTGCCGCATGTCAGCAACAAAGTGGATTTGTGATGCTCCTGCATCGTCGGCATTCTGTATCAATTCTTTGAGGATCTCGTGGTCAAAAGGATAACTGTCGAGCAAACGACGCAAACTATTTGTCAGCCGTTCCTTTTGTCCAAAAGGAATACCACGCGAGTATCGACGTAAAGCTTCTTCCCGCTTCGTCCGCATGCCAAGACACGACGACATACGGAATGTAATGTCGGAATGGGCAAAGCTCACCAATGACGTATCTGTTAGCCAAGCACAGTCATTGTAGCACAGTGAAGAGGCAGGACACAAACATCCTTTTGCATTTGGGATCAGTATTGGACCATGCACTCTTTCTACTTCAGCAGCCGTTATGCTTGATTGTTTCATTGTGCTATTGAGCTGTGTTATTAACTTCACTGCTACATCTAGCTCTTGTTGTGGAAGTGGCTTCCCATCACACTTTGTGCTGACCTGGCTGATAGCCACCATGTAATCATCAACATCAAACTTCGACCTAACTCCAACACTGCTCATCAGCAGAGGATACTTCTTTGCTAATCCAGAAGGTAATGCATAGAGATAAGGTGCACAGCAATATGGAACTTCTGTGGCAACCACGTTTGGCGTAACCAGTTCTCGATCCAGGAGAATGCAAGGGCGGCCGGCAAGTACATTCTGCACAAGATTACTTGTAGTTTCATCAGTGGCGCATTGGTCTTGGAGATAGCTATAAATAGCATGCACACAACGCTTCAAATGTTCAAACTGACGAAGAGTCAGCTTATGTATGTCAGCATTCAGGACGTGTTCCAACTGTGTCATCACATGCTGAAGAGTCGGTCGGTTGTTACCAAGTTGTAGAAATTTGCGGACCTGTGCAGACAAGCCCGTCTCATCGACGATGCAACATGTTGCAGAAACAAGATATTGGCAGTCAGCCGTAAATAGGTCAGATGCACACATCAGCTCATCAGCACGCTCATCACCTGCCCAATGCAGCGGAAAGTCAGCCGGCTTTGGAAGAGCACAAAACAGTTTCACGTTCATCAGCGTCTCCAGAAACTGATCACATCCAGACTTTGGACTACGCAGCAGCAGCTGGTCGATAAAAAGCAACAGTGTGCGTTGCCGAGATGCTCCTATCTGATGACTCTGCACCCAGACTGTCTCTAGACTCTGACATCTCTCTAGAACATCATCCCAGCCAATTTCATTCACCATCAGACCAAGATGCACAAGTGCAGACAAGACTTTTGCATCCACAAAATCCACTCCATGGGGAAAGCGGCCATCCTCTGGAGAGTACAAACATGTGACTTTAGCGTTCGGATGAACAAGTTCACTCGGTCGCCGAAGCACATTGCCATCTGGAGAAGCTGGTATACATGGATGTTCTTTGATCAGAGATTCCAACCATGGATGACGAAGGTCAAGAGCATATAACACAAGAGAATTACGAGCACCGGCTGCCAGGTGATCTATGTTCGGAAAGAACACCTCTCGGTAAAATCTTTCTTTGTGAAACATCTTTGCTTGCACTGCATCTTCTAAACCCAAATCAACAAAAGACTGGTAAACAGAGTCGGAGATAACACTGACAGCTTTGCCACTGCAGCATGAGGAAAGAACATTTAGTGCAAGCGGTCCAACATCTTGCATGATGGCCATAGATCGCTCCAGGAAAATGACATTCTCAAATTCAATACCTATGCCACGACGACAAAGCAGTGGAATATCCTTCTGACTGACAATGCACTGATAAAACTTCTTCACCAGTGGCATGAAATATGGCTCAACGGAGCCATACACTGGCCACAGATCTTGCAGGCTGATATCCTTATTGGCACTGTTAATCATGGGCAGCAAGTCCGTCAGCATCTGAATATATGCACTAGCCACAGCATCTTCCAGCAGTGCATTGTTCCATTCAACATGGATATTCGTTTTTTCATCTTCTGTCACGTGGCTCAAGTGGCGACGGTTTGAATGGAGTGCAAACACGCCATTAATATGCACCGGCAAACCAGTTGCTACTGGCAACGGAAGGTAGCAGTAAGCACGACTCCGACTGTGAGATCCACATCCCAGAGTTAATGCTCGGAACTTCCCATCTCCAGTTGACTTCAGTGGACATGCAACACTAGCTGCTGGAGCAAAGCCTTCTCTCAGCTGTTGGACAATCTCTAGAGATTTCTGACTGCCAACAGCTGAGCTGACCAGCCAATATGTTTCTGTGATTCCAACTCCCTCCAGCTGTAAGCCCTTTTCTCCAACAGTTTGATCCAACATATTCACAGTCATTTTCAACACCAGAGTTGACTTAGGTGGCTCCACAGTGACCCTCGTTTTTACAGACCTGGCAGAGACACGGTCTAAGTAGCTTGCAGCTGCATGAAGAATTCCACTGTTCAGTGACAGAGCGGCAACAAGTTTGTCTGACGACGCACCTGCAGTTAATTTTTTCAACCGTTCGCAGTTTACTGGTTTTAATTCTCTGACAACTTTCACCAGATCTTTTCTTACGTCAAGCAACAACACCGACTGCTCTGGGTCAACACCAGGTGCTATGTAGTAGAATGACAAATGACGAACGTTCTGAGTAAATGTCAGCAAGTGATGTGCACTCTTTGCTGTTAACTGAACCAGTGAGAATACCTCACTCCGGCTGTAATGGAGTGAAGAAATTTCACTTCGACTCGCCTGCTCCTGCGTACGAAGGGGAAGACGAAACAGTGTGCCATCGAAGTAAATCTTTTCACTTTTGCCACAATTCAAACGACAACCAAAAACATTGTTGTATGGATGAAACTGATCTGGAAGTCGAGACAGCAGCATGCGATTTTTGTCGAGGTTTATCTTAATGCCGGGTCGACTGCAGTCTTTTATTCCACGACCAAGGTGTGTTGTGTGTGGATCAAAAATCACCAGCATGTTGCGCGTCACAAAACTTGGCACATCGGTGACATTATATACAGCATTAAAGCCAAGGCCGAACTTGCCGATCTTATCAGGTTCGGACTCTTTTGTTGCTCCACCAAGCCTTATAATGCTGTCAAAGTCACGATCCGAAAACACAGCATCATTGTAGGCCCACAAAGCTGGACCCTGACAAGAACGCATACCTTCATCTATTAGGTATTTCATTGCATCTTCATTTGTGCGCTCATCATAAAGAAAACAGACTTCTGATGCACCAGCATCATCTGCATTTTGAATGATCTCCTTTGGAATAGCCATGCCATCACTGTAATCTTCCAGCAGCTTTCGTAGCCGATCTGTTAATGGTTCGGACTGGCCAAAGCATGTCACAGCAAGCTCTTCAGCATGCAGCATTCGACTCATTAGTGTTGGAACGCCAAGTGTGGCCGCTGTAGCCACTGGCAGCTGCGAGTGAATAAATACGATATTATCTTCAGCACTAAAGTCGGTGACATCGAAACCGTGACGCAGCCAATCCACATCGCAGTAAGTACATTCGCTTGCTGGAAGCAACTTCACTGGTGCATCAGAACAATCGTCCACTTGACACAATATAAGAACTTCCGGAGCACTCTCATCCTTCTCGTGGTGTTTAGCCAGCTGGTTTAAAATGTTGATAGACAGTTGAATGTCGGTGGCAACATCATCAGATGCAAAATCTCTAGTAGCATACTTGTGGTTAATGCTGTTGAGAACGTTCATGTACGTTTCCACAGAGACTCGATCAATAGCACCGCACTGTAGAAAAAAGTGACCATAAGATTCAATCTCTGATGGCAATATGTAGACGTATGGTCTCAGGTCCACTCCACCTCGATGCAGCAACATCTGTTTGATGGACACAAACCCGTCACCATGCCACACCCAGCTATGCACAGATAACTTCTCCAGCACTGACATCAAATCTGAAGGAACTGTTCGGCTCAGCGAGTCGTAGACACCCATCAACAGTGCTAGATACTGAGCCTTCTCAGTCGATTTGTAACTAGCAACGATAGACTTCAGATGTATCACAATGTTGGCCATCTCTGGCTGCAGATCCCAGCCAAATGCCCGAGCTAGCTCCTGCGTGCACAGCACAACTGGCTGCACAGATCCGACAACAGGAGCCCAACCATTACTAGTTACAGCAGTGGGGACATGCAGCACCTCATCTGCTCCACACCATGCCAGAGATTCTGGGTATAATACTGGTCTCTCTAGCATTGATGCAACCCAACACAGACTAGAAGCCCAATTTAGTAGCAGTTGGCCATTGACTTCGTGCCACAGGTAGTCACTGTGACTGCCAAGGAACTCAATCATTGCCAGTGAACTAGCTCGAGCTGCGGCTAACGTGTCACCAGATGTCCCCAGATTATCTATGCTAGTCATACTAGCCAGCAGCTCCCCGGCTGTGATATCTTTCAATGTCTTTAGCCCCATCTTTCGAAGATAACCCAGGACTTCTGGCTGACAATAGTGGTCTGCTGGAAAGACATCGGCATCTGGCAACAAGAGATGAAGTTCAGGAGAGTCTGGATCAAACAGTGCTGATGGTGAAGCCAAACTACCCTTGACCGACGTTCTCACAAATGGAACTTTGGAGAGTGTTTCTGCAAAGCTTGGGTCTTCATTAGAGTAAGTCGGAAAATTTGTGATAACCATTTCAGACAGATGATCAGCCAAGTCTTCTTCAAGCTTGCTGGTGTGCAGTTTTGAGCTCAGTTGTTCCTTAAGGATTGAAGTAATAGTGACGAACTGTGCACCTAGCACTGTTGCTGCCTTTGTAGCATTCGCATCATCAATGACTGCAAGGTAACGAGTGTCAATTGGAATTGAAATGTGTTTCACTGGAGCGATCCGTCCAACTTCTTCAACTGAGGCATAGACAGGCTCACAGTCATCTGTTCCACTGCCCACACATTCGAAGACCGGCAGCATGCGAAGGAATCTCATATGACATGCCTCAAGTCCGGTTGACTGCACTCGTGCCATAATCTCTATTACATCGGCTTTCTCTCCAGCTGTCATCCCACACCTGATTCTTTCCAAGGACTTCTTTCCTCCATGCAACTGATACGCATTGTACATCACTTCCACAATATCCTCAGACAGAGGAAGCCGGACACAGTTTCCAACGACTGCAGCATGGGAGCGCACATACTCTGGCAAGTCATCGACTATGCATGCTCCCAACAATTCCAGAACAGATGCCACCCCGGATGACAAAGTGCTGCCAACACCAGTGCGGAGAATAACGCAACCATTCAGTGTCGGCGTGACAAGTTGCACACTGGACTGATCAGTGTCCAGTGGCAGGATCGGCAAACTACTGAACTGTGACAGATCAGCCGGGTAATATGTTCTGAGGAATAACCAAACAGCAGGGAGCCAAGAAGACGGAATCCCTTCTGCCAGTGATGGAGTCCAGTTGACTATATACTGCTTCCACCAGTGGCTTGGGATTACTCTTGGCAGAAGTTTAGTAACTGACTCTTTCGTGAGAAATTCAACCTGACAAGACCCTACAAACAGAACATGCACACACCAGCCTGCAGCATGTTTTCTCACAATAGTAACACAATGCTATGAGGACTTGTGTAGTCAGGCAGACCTACAGCAACTTAGGAGACCAATGTTTTGCGGCTGCTGGCCCAAACCTGTGCAACAGCCTTTCAGCTGTCTTAGGAAAACGGAAATCGACAACAAACAACTTAAGTGGTTGCTAAAGACTTTTGTTTTTAGGATTGAGAGTGTGCTTGATTGTGCCTTTCAAAATTTACTTACACACATACCAGATTGCAGCACATTTTGTCACAATGGTGAAACAATACTACAGTTTACTCTTTGTCAATCCTGTATACATAACCTCAACCAATACAAAAAGCAACTATAGTACAGACTAACAAATTCTAAGCTACCTTAATAAAGCAAACATGCTTTTGGAACCACAGATTCATTTCACACTGATCATCCGTCCATCTGTCCATCACATGGGTGGATCAGTCAAAAACGGCTGAAGTTAGGACCATGCAACTTTCGCCGCAGAGTAGCCAAATGACTCTAGTTTCCTTATGGTTAACTTCACCGCAAAATTCCAAAGGGAACATAGGGAGCGGGGGCGCCGAATGAGAGAGGAGTAGGAAAAATACGCAACTTTCAGCCAATACATCATCTCAGAAACGGTACAAGATATGACCAAGATTACTATGACAGACTAATAGGAAGTCACATATGCGCTTTCGTTTGGTACCAAAATCATCGACCTTGGATGACCCTGAACAGCCAATACGCACTCTATTGCAGCAATGATGCGTCTTTTATAGAACCCACTGCAAAAATGTAGGACAATGAGTTTAGTTTCTAGAAATGGAAGCTATATGCAGATATTCGCGTGCGTTACTTGGGGTAGGGGCGTCAAACAAGGGCGGGGAGGGGAAAACAAGCTATTTTGCAGCTTTATGAGTCGACATCTTGAAAACAGTACGAGTTACTGCTAATGACCAATAGGAATTGCATATGTGCTTTCAAATGGCACCAAGGTCGATGACCTTGGATGACCTTCAACTGCTATAAGTTCAAATTTTCTCAGAATTTTGCACTAATTCACATTTTTGTGAGTCCTATATACCAAGGCTGTCGCTCGCTTACCTTTGCGTTAGCTAGGCTTTCTTGTTGAAAAATTTTAAGGTGTCACGTCCAGACTACAAGTGGAACATGCACGCCAAATTTGAAATCTGCGGCTTTAACTCTTTGGGAGCTATTAGGATTTAATGCCCAAACATAAATGCACTCATGTGACCACGGCCCACCCCCTTGTCAAAAAATTTTAACAGGTCACATCTAGACTGTGCCTGGGAATGTGCCCACCAAATCTGAAGTCTATAGCTTCAACCATTTTGGAGTATTTAGCATTTAATGACCAAAAAATTAGGGGTTCACATTATCGTGGCCAAAGGTGTTATATATTTTATTATTTACTCTTTCACTGTGAGTCAGAGCAGATTATCATATTATCACCATCATCATTGCTTCAAGGGATTGCTGGAGCCATATTTCTTTACAAATTAGATTCATTTCTGTCACTCAATCAACAGCATTAAAGCGTTAAATGCAAAACTAAAACTAAAAATAAATAATACAATAACACACATGGAAACATAAAATGCCATTCAACTGGCCTATGAATATTTCTCTACCTAACAGCTGATAAAGTCCCACAGTGCATGTGCATAGAACTGTATGAAGGTGACAAATGTAGGGTGATGACGGGTCTACATTGAAATATAAGGAAGAAAAATACAGATGTTAAAGAATTACTTGGAACGGGATTGAAACCTGACAAGTTAGTGATTAAGAGTTTTAGACTAAGGTGAACTGGACATGATAAACATAGAGATGATGATGCTGACTCTGCAAGCAATGTATGTCGATGGAGGCTGAGGGAATAGACAAAGGCTACACCCCATAAAAACCTGGTGGGATTGCACTGATATGACCAGTTTCAGCATGTTTTCTGAGGATGCTCTATTGCTCAGGATAAGGATGACCGGAGAATGAGAATCAAGGGGCAACTGGCCAACCCAGGCTTACCAGGAAAATGGTCGTTAAATTGATATAAAGGTGTGTGACTGATTGGTGCTTAGCAGCACTAATCACCATTAAAGCTGAATTACGGTGTATATAGTGTAAGAACTAAAATGGTGTTAAACTTGAGTAGATTCTGCACTTACCACTTTTTGCTATTTTTTTCAGCTTGTCTTGCACAAACTCACCCACATCTTCCATGCGCACAAGCAGTTTCTCCAAACTCGGCAGTAACTCTGCTGAAAATTCCCACGTCGGAAGATAAACGCATTCCACGCTTGTCTTTCCAACAAACTTTGTAAAGCTTCCATCAAGCAGTGGCAGCAAGCAAATTCCTAGAAGGTCTCTGAAGTCCTGGTCCTTTAGAATGAAGGCGAGTAGGCGTAGTTTTAACGGTGTTGGTAAATGCTCGTAGGCAGGCGGAGACTGGCGGAGATGGAAACGAACCAATGCCGGGCTGATTGTTTCTGGACTATGTTTTCCGAAAGCTCCGAGTGCAAGCAGCAGATGAGGTGGAACGTTTGCGGCCACCGTGGCACCGGCCTCCAGCAGCGTTGAGATAACAAGTGATCGTATCTCAGCATTCTCACGATGCAGGCAGTCAAACACGCACTCGGACACATGAGCCCACCGGGTCACTCCACCACGCTCGCACACATGAAGTATTGGCAGTTCAAACAGAGCCGCAAACAATGGCTCCATCACTACCTGCATACCACACATCGATAGCTCGGTCAGTAGCACATCTACTGAGGATATAATAAACTTTAAATACTAGGCAATATATCATCTATAGACATGGGGGTGACACATGGTCAAAAATCTTGTACTAAAAACTTGTGAGCACGTGTCATGCTTTCTTTTTTGTACAAGTTTCTTGCAGTGAATAGAATGCTACTCTATTCAGCACAAGAAACTTGCATACCGGTACATGTGACCAAAATCGCCAGGTCCGATTGGTCAGCTGTGTTTGTGGCTGGCAACGTCTATTATATTAAATATATATTATATCTCATATATCATATCGTATCAGCTGCTACCATGAACTATGCAACTCCGAGACTGCGGACCAAGTTTGGTGAGATGGTGTTCTCACACACTGGCCCTGCTGCTTGGAATCGACTTCCAGAAACTATCCATCAAGCACAAATGTAACCACACTTCAAGAAACTTTTAAGAACATTTTTAAAGAGTTTTTATGACTGTAATTTATGACCGACACTGTAATGTCTGCTGTTCTCAGTTTTGTAAGTGGACAATAAGCCACCACGATGATGACGATGATGACGATATTTACAGTCAGCCATGTTTGTACATAAAACCTGCATCAAATGTTTGATGCAAGAAACCTGCACAAGTTTCTGGTACAAGTTTCTTGAGCATCTGTCACCACCATTACAGTGGCTGGAGTCGACTAAATTATATGACAATCTCGTTTCACCTAAGAAAAACTGTGATGGCTTTACTTTAATTGTCAAACAGACCGTGTCACAACACTGTCCGATGCATGAAAAACAAATTCACACCAGGAGACCCAATGTAGCCTCAAATAATAAGTGAACAATGTATAACATTGGCAGATGGGCAAAAAACAAACACCACACTCATAATAGAACATAAGATATTCAGCAATCACATTTGGCATATGCCAGTCATTGAAACTGGTATCCACACTAACTTCTGTTTACTTATTTTTCCAATCCATCATATCTATGCCTAGTAAAATAAGTAAGTACCTAAGTAAGTAAGTAAATTGATTTATAAATGTACAACCACCACATTAAATATCTCCAATAAATCAATGAATAGGAATGCTAAAAATGAACAAAAAACAAACACCACACTCATAACAGAACGTATTCGGCAATCACATTTGTCAAGCAGCAGTCATCACTACTGCTAGTAGTATCAGGGTCGGATCCAGGCACGGGTGAACCGGGCACCCCTCACTGACCAAAAGTGGGGGCTGGCCATGGGTGTGAGAAGAATTCTGCCTCGGACGTGGACACTAAGGCAAGCTATCACTTAAATCCTTATGGCCCCTCTTTTGTATGAAAATGGACGAAGGCTTTCAGAACTCCCACCAGGGGGACCCCACTGATGGCACTGCCACCAAACCCCTGTTATAGGCTCACACTCACCATGGTCTGCCCCTTGGCAAATCCTGAGTAGTATCCACACTAATTTCTGTTTAATAAATTCTGAAAGTGTATCTGTACCTTGTAAAGTAAGTACGCTTAAATTCCCATGCAGGTCCCTACGGTGTTTTAAAAATGCAGTTGGCTGGGGAACACGAAGGGTATCCACCCTGTAAAAAGTCCTGCTATGACGATTTCCAAGTTTACTACTACATATTTTATCATTTTATCGTTAAGCGCCTCTGTCCACAATTTGTAGGAGGCACTATACAAATTGCTTTTGATTGATTGATTGATTGACCTGGAATAACTCTGGAAAAGTAGGCTAGTCAAAACTGTCAGTGGGATTAAATTTTTTAAAGCTACAATAGTGTGATTTTCGTCTGCATTTTATTAGGTAGTTTTAGTTTTTGAAATAATATTTTCTGGTTTTAGTTTCGTTTTAGTTTTCATTATTTTTTTAGTTTTAGTTTTATTTTTAGTTTTCCAGCTACTTTTTAGTTTTGGTTAATTTTTAGTTTTGAAATACTTTATCATTTCACTTTTGTTTCATAATGCACGGTATATATGTTGTTTAAGTCTGAAAACAAACGAAATATATCAAAGCCACTACCAGAAGAAATTTGAACAGCATTGCGCATACATTACTAATGCAATGCTACTCCATGTCTAGACAGTGAATAGACAGTCTATTTGTTGTTGTCTTAAAAAGCAGCATTAACGACTTATAGCATGCTGATTTTTTGTCTGTTTCACTTTTCCTTAAGAAATCGGTTATATTTTTGTTTCTGGAGATTTTCATTGTTGTTAATGATCACACTTAGCTACAACAGCAAGTATACTGTCTCACCTGCCATTTTTCATCCACTTCTACAACGTCTGGGATTGCAGCATAGACGTCGTCTGCGGTGAAGAGTTTTGAATGTGTCGTGGTGACCAGAAGGTCTACGTATGACCTCGGTATTAGTTCAGAGATGAGACAATGATTCCATAGAAGGCATTTGTCCGACTCAATGCTCTGGCCGACAGACGGCCACTTGAGGTGCTGTCGGTTCTGACTGATGGCAAAATACCCATTCACATGAACTGGCAACCTGGTTGCACTTACTTCCTGCACTGCAAGTGGTAGAAAGCAGAAAATTTTACCAGATGGACCTCTTTTCAGCTCTTCCACAACAGAGTCATCATCTTCCTTCACAGGTACAGGTGATGACAGCTTACTGTTTGTGGAAGAACTGCTATCAAGATCTATAGCGGTACCAACAAGTGGAATTCGTGAGACAGATGGATCATCTCGTAATTCGGTCAAAACCTTTGACGTTTCTCCTCCGGCAAAAAACTCATTAACCCAATATCGATACATCTTCTTCTCAACATTCTTGCTGACGTCATATTTCTCTGTTTCGATGACAAGCAGATAGGTCGTGCTAAATGATTCATTGGAAGAATTTCTAATGGCATCGACAATGCAGCGGCGACTTTTGCAGACACTATCACGGCAGTCATTGGTCAGTTGGACTCGGAATCTCACACTCGCTTGCGTAGAATGCTCATCACGCACGAGTACTTCGAGACATTCGACGTTCTTCAGAAACACCAACAGCAACCTGGCATCAGATTCAAACTGAGCAAGTAAAGCTTCCAGATGTTCATGAGTGTATGTGATCTGACTCAGTTCTGATGGCATGCATCTTAGCGGAAAGCGGAACAAAGTTCCGGGGTAGTGACCGATTCTTAGTACATCTTCTGTTGAGCCACAGATACCATCTCCAAATGGTGCAAACTGGTCTGGAATTCGCTGCAGCTCACTCTGACGTTCCTTCAAGTTCCACAGGTAGCCAGACGTGCGATCTCCCTGGTAGAGAAAATACCGTTCGTGTGGATCGATAAAAAACAGCCTTTCTCCACTGATCACACTTGGCAAGTCTGCAACGTCAGACAATATAAGCTTTGTGCTGGTCGTCAATACTTAAACCAGACATTACATACACATACTTAGGCTAGACCAAAAATCTCTATGCTAAGTGTTGCCGTAAAGTGGGACCACAACTGATTTCATGTGACTACAATGTAAGACGTCAGTGTAAACAACAGCCAGTTATGATTATAAGCATGCCTTTTGCCGTTTTTATGTGTACTGGTGTCGTATAATTGCTTGCTGTAACATTTCGAGTTGTTGCTGTCATTTACATCAATGTGGTTACATGTCTATTATTTATGTGAATTCAAGGCTGCATTATGCTAACGCAGTAATGCTACCTTGATGCTAACTTCATGAACGTGCAACTACCAGACGTTCGACTGTAGTCACATGACCTCAGGCGGTCCCATTTTTTTTAGCACAGCAAGTTCTGGTCTAGCACAGTATTATAATGTCTTAAATGCTGCCACTGTGTCAAGTCAGACCATAACATACACACAATCATTAGCATAAAAATGTCACAATTCCAGTTTCACCTATATACCCATTTCCTCTTCTTCCCCTCTTCAACAATTATTTTCCAAACCACACCTCTCCCTGTCCTTACCCCCTTAGTGCTTTAGAGGCCTGGGCAGTGCAGGTGTCAAATGCATTTGGGTGCATTTTGAGGTAAATATATATATTTGTGAAAGCTTCTGTTGACATGTCACTCACAGTCACCACACAGTGCTGTTGTGACACTGATGTGATTACAGTTTCACCTACAGATGTCTAGGTTTGCTAACTTAAGTACCAGGTACTTCAAACTACACTTTTTAAAAAGTTTTGTTTTAAGACGGTTTTTAAACCAGTGTAAACAGCTTATTATTATTATTATTATTATTATTATTATTATTATTATTATTATTATTACTACTA
>Ga0056131_1000173_pt1 | contig 13604 bp, 7 predicted proteins | sample WorMetLIZISLAND1_2_FD_67480 | JGI IMG/M metagenome (GOLD analysis project Ga0056131, IMG submission 67480) | Marine gutless worms symbiont microbial communities from Max Planck institute for Marine Microbiology, Germany - Olavius clavatus LIZARD... ...
ATTCAGTGGTTTATAGATACATTTTCCGCAATATTTTACATTATAGTTTATCGATATGTGTACGTATCGGCTATATCTGGAAAAATCACATTATTTTCCTGTTTTTAATTTTTTTTCTCGTTTTTCGAAAAATCGCGATCTTTCCATCCCTGGCTGCATTGCGGTGACCGGCGAATTGACCGGCTAAGCCGAAAAAATCTTTTATACGTTTAACTTGCGAAAATACAAAACAGTCCAGTTTGTCAAGCTTCTCTAGACTTTCCTCATAGGTTGAATTTCCTTAAATTTTTTCTTAAATGGGACTACATTTTGCTAATGAAATGAAATTTCTTTAAAAGAGAGAACTCTGACTGTTTACAAATATACGGTGATTGACAGGCATCGTGGACATGATACCGCCCATTTTGTTGCAGCGTTGCAAGTTTTATTGCAGTTGTAATAGGATTTTGTTGTACGATAAAACATAAAACATATTGCATTTATGTTTTAAGTTTTATCGTAGTTGTAATAGGGGTTTTAGCGATATCATATCACATGATAAGTTCAGAGTAGGACTGTCACAGAGGTTGTTCAATGTGCTTTTTTACTGACTGTTATCGAATCTGTGTTATCAGGTGACAGGGCTTTGCTTATGTACATGAGCAGGGTCTTACAGAACTTTCACTGGTGGCATTGTGGCAATAGTTGCTAGTTGCTGTAGGTGACGATGTGAATTTTGTGTAGAGTTCCAGTTGAATTCTGCGGGAGATATTCAAGGCTTGACTCCAAACTTGTCGTCTGGACAATGGCAGGGTCGTGGCCCACTCTCAGCAGCGATACAGATGGCGGGCATACCTACTGGGTGAGAGTTACTCTGTTATGTTTTTAGTTCTTACGTATATATACATAGATCAGGGGTCTCAAACTCGCGGCCCGCGCGCCGCATGCAGCCCGCAAAGGTGTTATTTGCAGCCCGCCACACATTATAGGAAATTCTAAAAATTTGGGATGAAAATAAGTCATTTTACTCATTTTAGAGCATTTTTCTTCTAGTAATACCCAATGAAACTACTATAGTTCTCACTGGCGTTTACTTTAGCAGAGCCGCATGCTGGTGCATGGCAGCGACCAACGTTGGCGCCATACAGTCGGTCTCCCTCCTTCCTTCCTTCTTGGTGTCTGTCTCTGTCTGTCGTTAAGCGGCCACTTGCCAGTGTGGGCTCTGTGACTCCCCCGTCAGGTGGCCACCACTCGTTTGAAAAAAACAGCAGGTAATAGCACTAATTAGGCCAGTAAGCCAGACGTAGTAGTACCAGTACGCGCATAGCAGTCTGGAAACTAAACAGTGAGCTTATTCTGTAATCATGTCATCGTCGTCGTCGTCATCTAAAAAGCGAAAGGTTGATGATGACAATAGACTTTTTCAAGAGAAGTGAGAGAACGCATATTTTGTCACAAATGCCCGGGATAAAACCCATTGTGTCATCTGTCTGCAGCATATTGCCGTGTGTAAAGAGTATAAAATCTGAAGTTCTGAACTATACTGTAAGACTGTAACAGTAACTATATTATAATTTTGTCATTTGTATTAATTACTGCATTTTGTCGTCTCTAATAACGATGCAGCCCACCGACTGAGTGATATCTTGCAGTGTGGCCCGCACCCCCAAATGAGTTTGAGACCCCTGAGATAGATGCAATGCATCCATACAGTTTTTGTGCAGAAGTAAGTAAGTAAGTAATTTATTTATTGGTATAGCGCACTAAATGTAAAATGACCTCGAACGTGCTGGGTGTGCTAGTAATGTTAGAAGTAGTAATATTTAAGCTGACATCTGAAAGAAGACAGAGAGAGTTCAGCGTTTTTGTAAAAAGTCAGGAAGAGCATTCCAAGCTGAAGGTCCGGCATAACAGAATGCACATGCTGCATATGTCTGACGAGAGGAACATCTAGCTTTAGTCACTTTGCAGTCACAAAGATGGGAATTGGGAAGTGATAGTTGATATGTTAACAATATTTGTGCTGTACGCTGTTTCATATTCTTGCTGCACAACGGGCAATGCCGACCAATCAGCAACCATTTTGTTACGGAGCAATTATTATATATAGATGCTATGTTAATTGACTGAGAACATTTTCCACTTTGTTTTAATTTGTTTTTCACTTCAGCAGGCAGTGTGAGTGCACATTTAAGGCAAGATAGGAGGACGTCATGCATACAATGAGCATAAGCAGGATTTTTTTGCAGCTAAAGCAGTGCAATAATTATTGAAGGGGTTTAAGATTTACAGAGTTACTATCAGTAGTAAACTGCCACCTATTTTAACTTTATTAACACTAACACTAACAGTGTATAGGTAGGATTTTTTTTACAGCTAAAGCAGTACAATAATTATTCGAGATGGCTAAGGTTTACAGAGTTACTATCAATAATAAACTGCCATTGAGTTACTGCTGAGGAGCTAGTTGGTGCTGCAGATGAAAAACTGTTTTGGAAACTTCGGCACTGTAGGCCCCATGTACTTGAACTGTTGTCACCGGAATCTGACATGCAACACAACATAACCTAACTCTCCCTGAGAAGAAAGGACATCTAACTGCTAAAAACTTTATTTATCAGACTGTTGTACAAAGAAACTTACCGGTACTAACTTGCATTACTGCTTTCCTATAACTTTTTGTGGTATTTTCTTTTAATGTTCCTAACTGTTATTACTCAGTTGCATTCTGTCAGCTGTTTTTCACAATAACGATTAGATTAGATTACATGATATTGATATTTCGGCAAGTTTCAGGAACTTTTTACTGTTGCTTCTCAGGCAAGTGGTGATACCACTGGAATTAAGCATGCTGGGCGTCGCGTCAAGCGTTGCATCGTCTTCGCCGTCGGTCGTGCAGCTGAAGATGGAAGATCAACAGAGCAAACAAGTTATGGTGACATCGGAGCCGGCATCAGAAGTAGCCGCCGTGTCTGATAGCAGTCCCACCAGCAGTGCAGCAGCTGGAGTCTCCATACCCCTGATGCCCCTGCCACATTTTATAGTTCCGTTACAGAGTGGCGGACCTTCACCGGAGCCGACCGTCGTTGAGCGCGATGAAGCATCTGAACCTAAGCGGCTTCGGATTGCAGAGGAGGGATGGACATCTGATAGCTGATGCTTCTCATTGTTACCAATGCAGCTGTTATCCACAGTGAAATACCCAACGGCAATTGTGTATATATATATTTTTACTTATTTACACCCGGATCGTGTTGACTGAACGTGGAGTGAACAAAGGTGATTTTCTGGCATGTTTATAGATAAAGTTCATTTCCATGCAGCACAGTAACTGGTTTTGTGCACAATTGCATAATTTAAGTAAGAGCCAACTTTGTATGTGTTCTGGCATTAAAGCAAGAGACTGTTGTTATACTGTTTTAGTTAGTGCTGTGCGAATGTTTAAAATTTCGGATCGAATCGAATAGTTAGTTACTGTGTGATTTGGTCCGAAACCGATCCAAATTTTCAAATTCTTATGTAAACGAAATATAGATACAAAAGAAACTGGCTGTCTGCAGAGCTGTTGTTATTAGTAGTCTTGACTCTTTTTGAAATATTGGGCCACTATGGCTAACCGAGTTCTGGAAGAATACAAAAGCTTGCCTACAACACAAACTATAAGCAGGCTGCCACAAAACTGTTGAGACCACTTAACAAGTACTTGCTAATGGTGAATTTTGAGAACGGCTTGAATTTTCACATCATATGTCATACTGTATTTGGAGACTCAGTGTAACGTGAAATGAGCATGGAAAATGGATGGGTTGAATAAAAGTTTAGGGAGAGTGTGTATGTCCTTTTGTTTTGTATTTGACTTGATTCAAAATTTTGAATAATGGCCCAGTATTTGTTTGGATTCAAAACGGAAAAAACACTGTTCGCACAGCACTAGTTTTTGTACTTGTTCTGCATGCATTGTTTATTAATTAACGGAATGTTTTGTTTTATGTTTATCTCAGCAGTATTGTGAGCACGGCATGTGCATTTGTGACATCAAAACACGACTGCAGTAAAACTGTTCTTGTAGATATCTAAAGACTGCAGTCGTACCTCAGAGACTGTTGATTTAGCTCTGTCAGGATATCAGGCTGGGGAGTCTCCTCCAGGCTGATCTCTAGACACAGTCTTAAATGTTTATGATCAGAGTTTTTGGTGTTAAATTTGATTATCTGCAATCTATACCAGTGGCGGTGCCAGGATCTTAGAACAGGTGGGGCCTGTAACAGTGCCTAAAGTAGTATGGTAGGTCCTCATTTGGGCTTACTATTATAATATAACAATAGATAATGGATTAAAAAGGTGGAGGCAGAGTTACAATAAGTTCATTTCACTAGCAGTATCTTGTATGCTACTAATAGTAGTAGTAATAAGTGTAAATTGCAGAAAATTCTATGCGATAAGAGCAGCACAGTCTTGTCATTTAATACACTGACAAATTGTATCGCTGTGTTTTGGATGATGATGCAATGGTAATGAATTTTACCAAAAAAATGGCAGCTACCGATTAGTTATACAGCAAGTTTAGCAACTACGCAATTAATCGAAAACAGTTTAAAGTAGACTAGTAGCCTTCTGTTACAGAGATTTTAGTTTTGGCTTCGTAGTGAGTGGTAGGGCCTTGAATATAGCTAGCACTGTACTGCTCTGTCACAGTACAACCAGTGGCGTAGCAAGGCTCTGAGGAGCCAGCTGGAAGGGCTACTATAGAAATATACTTACTTACTGTGAAGTAGTAATAACTGTCTCGGTAATGGTTGTAATCACGTATGATCTCGGACTGTTCTAGATTTCATCGTGTTTGAAAATTTTATGACGTTGCATTTCCCTTCCCACAAAGCCGTGATTACTCGGCATGCTCGTTCTTTATTTGCTCTCGGCTGTTTAATTCAGCATATCACTGCTGTTAATCTTACAGATGAAACTGATTTGGAGATACTGTCTAAATGATTAGTTTGAAGTTCCTGTTGAAAATTATCAACATACAGCATATTGGCAGGTCCGGTCCTCAGCTTGCCATGTCTGAAATTATGGTATCTCGCAAAGGTTGTACAATGGCATTCTTATTCATTTTTGGAAATTAACATGACAGTAAATCGTGGGCACTAGCGATCTATATTTAGTTGTTGACTTTTAGTGTATTCTGACGTTTTCATTCCTGTATATTGCACAGTTTAAAGCACCAGTGCTTTCTAACATCTGCACATGGCATGTTTTATCTATGTATGTCTTGTTTTGGCCTACTTATTGTGGTCGTTGCTGTATGACAGGCATCTATCCAAGTAGAGACACATCATAACTGGAACAGGACATCCAGAAAGAATGTAAAGAATGGCTGGAGGCAGTCAAGCAATGAACAGGACTTTGACATTATCCTGACTGCTGACTACACACATGTACACATACGCATTGTTTTAATGGCCATGGGTTAGACAGTTTCCTACTTGATTTTTCTGACTGCTAAATGCAGGGTGACCTCTTGTCTGGAAACCTTAAAATGTCGGGGGAAATGTTCCTAGAATGCGAATGGTTTATAATTTTTTTCTCAGCTGCATTGCTTCGTGTGACGGTGTTTTAAGCTGGGTCCATTCACTTGTCTGCATTTATTGTACTGCCTATAACAGCTGCAAATGACACTACAGTACACGCATCATGCCATGATATGAGAGACATTTACCATACACTGAGTATTGTGAATGTCAGAAAAATGTCAGAGAATTTCACAATGGCTTCTTGAGAGTGGTCACCCTGTAAATGGATGTATGAATGGAGAAGGACAGCATGACATGTAAAGACTTGTTCTGTTTAGTTTCCAGTTGACCAGTTTCAGTAGTTGTAGTTCAGTGACTGTTTTCAAGACCTGATTCTGTTAAATTCCTGACATTTTATCACCTATGGTGTTAATAGTCCTTGTGAATATTTCAGCCCCAGTGTATTCATGTTTATTTTTTCCATAATGCGTGATTGTTGCACGTGTAAATTATTATGTGTAATGATTGTAATCTATACTGAATGAAACAGTCTTGAATCTAGCTTCATTATTAGAGCACTGCAGATTACATGGATTAATCGATTAATCGACTAAAGATTAGTCGTTGATCGTATTAATTTTACGCAATTTTAGAGTTTTACTTACTGTACTATTTGCAAGTAAAAGTCTGTAAAATTGAGTAAAATTAATCCGATCAATTTCACACAATTTTAAGTAAAACTCTGTTAAATTGCGAAAAAATTAATTGGATTAATCAGGTTAATCGATTAATCTTTAGTCGTTTAATCGATTGTTAATCAAGTTGTATTAATCGATAATCGTTTAATCGATTAAATACTCTAGACTAAACTAATCCAGCAAAGGTTCACTAGGTTCACTGCATTGAATATTGGTAAGTAAATTTTAATTTAAATTGATTAGTTAGCAATTGATCAAAGTTAACGTTTTCACCATTGAAGTAATTGATAACATTACAATGCTATTAACGAATGTCATTAAGAGAGTAACGTTGACAGTTTGGTTTTATGACTTAGAAAGTAGCTTTTGTGGCCTTGGTTGGTCTTGTTGCTTGCTTAAATGATTCACAAAGTATAAAATAAACATGATGAAACCGTAAGAAGCAACAGCAATGCAGCATAATTACGGTTGTGTGCGACAATTATAGCCTAGAGAAAAGGAGTGTAGGCGCTACATGGTGAAGTAGGCCTCTTCTAGGACGTCACAAACTTTTCACTGACTAACGAATTTTACTTTTTCGGAAAGGTTCGTAAACTTTAACAAACTTTTTAACGGCTATGAACGAACGGAGCAACTATGGTCACAGCGTAATAAAATGTAGGCTTCTAGAGTTCTAGTAGACTTACATAAAAGTGCAGATGACTAAGAAGACCGATTCACTCAGTGTTTTCGAGTCGGTCAACTCGCATAGAATAGATGAACATTGGAGACTGTCACTGGTGGTGTTGGTTGAAAACCAGTGGAGTAGCCAGTATCGTATGGAGCACCGGACGTCCAAAGATCACTGTACCGAATAGTGCAAATAGGCCTACAAGATTTCTTGTGGATGGGGGGGGGGGTTAACTAGTATGTACGCCGAAAATCAGCTCAACTGCTCCAGCTAATACAGAAGCGTTTTTCTAAACTAGGCCTATGCGCCAAAATCCGTGATGTGCGCAGTCGTCGCAGAGGGGGTTCAACCGTTCAAATCCACGCCACTGAGAATAATTTTTACAAGAATATAGCCCGATATTATACCGGTAGGCCTACTAGGCAAAATTGAAGGCATGTAAAGTTATGCCTTATTCTGCTATGCTGTTTTTCGGTGAATATAGGTTTATAATGAGACATAAATAGTGCAGTTATTTGTTCTCAAAATGCGCCCTGATTCGCTGGGGGGTGCTTATGGCACTCCCCACCCCTCTGGGAGGGAGAAACGGGATGTAGAAAGGAAGGTGAGGGAAAGAAGGTGGAAGGCGTTATCTTACGTTTATGCGTCATAAATTTATTGTTGTAACAGTGAAAAGATGGTTAAAATCGGTGTACTATATTTATGTCACCGAAGTTATCAAAAAAATTAAAACTGGGGTAGGCCTACAGCTTTGGACCACTCTGTATGTGCCAACTAGCTCTGCATGAAAATATTATCTGGCTACGCCACCGTGTTTACTACATGTAGATCTATAGGTGTACGATCAACTAGGTCTGTCCGTTATGACTGATGACTATATTTTTATGTGCTGCTTATGCGTAATAAATGGATGATGATGATGATGGTGATAGTTTAATATCAGGACGCGTAGAATCCGCAGCATGATTGTCGACGGTTAACGAACAGTACGAAAAGCATCACTAGGACACGCGTCGACGTCATCAGATGGTCAGCAGCAGCAGCAGCCCTGTTTGTCGGTGGAAGATGATTCTTAGACGCCACTACAACAACAGCAGGTACGGCATTAAGGTCTATTCTCGTAGCAACCAGACATTCAAGTTGATTCAACATGATTATACCTCCAACAAGCAAGATTATCTGTTTTGGGTCAGCAAACAAGATTGCTCCAAATTTATGTGAAATGTTGGAGAGAGTTAGGCCTTGGAACAAGGGGATAACACATACACAAACACCGTCTATAGGCCGAGTAGCAGATAAGACGGTCGTACACCATTTCTAAGGCAGACTTTCCGGCTTATCGGTTAAAGACTCGTCCACACTGTAGTCGCCGGAAACTAGTCGCCAGTGTGGACGAGCCTTAAGAAGACTTGGATTCGACACGTACGACGTTATCACTGGCTAATGTCGGTCTCTCTGTACGAGGGAGTAGGAGTAGGACAGAAGCAGACAATAACGAGTAGATGATAGATTTACCAAACTGGATTCTATCGGCTCGCTTGTAGCCGTTCGGTGCTGTGGAGTCGTTGTGGATGCTCGATCTGGATGGTTTGTATCCACTGCTGACAGACTGCATCATACCTCGCGTGTTAGGAGCAAGTTCTACAACCACATCACATGAAAATGATGACCGACACACCGATGTCCTTGCTTCAACCAGCATCTCTCACATACGCCTATAAATCCTTTCTTAGTGGTAGGCAAAGACTATAATAGGAACGTTACCCTATCTCCAGTAAGTATAAAACAGATCACTTCGTGAGTTTATACTTAAGTCGAAATTAAATCATAATTCTGATACGCCTATAAATAAATAATTAGCTGTTGGCTAACTATGATTATTATAAGAAAAGTGTTTATGAGAAATCTGTAAACACGTCCAAAGTGGCACCGGATATATAGATAAAGTAAAATACCGGTGCAATAAATAGTTCTAGTGTTCAGTCATACAAATCAAGTGTCTAACGAACTGTGAATTAGTGTCTAAAAGATCTAAAATCAAAGACGAAAAGCACTATACTGTAAAAAGAACGGTCTTTCATGTTCTTCGCCACCGATTCGGTGAGGCCGTGACACATGCATGCTCAAGAAACTTGTAAAGTTTATTGAGCCATATTTTGATGTAGTCTAATCTCATGCAACTTCTTGTACACACTTGTGCGTAATAGAGCTGCGTTTTATTCAGTGCAAAAAATGGCGCAAGAAAGCATGTCAGAGATGCATGTTTCTTGTGCAAGCTGACTTGTACAAGTTTCTTGTCCAAGTTTCTTCAGCGTGTGTCAGGGGCATAAGAGTTGGTGGTATAGGCCCTACACTGTTTCAGATGTCTTATAGATATTTATGCCTGGAAGAATTCGTGCATAAAATTTTTAAGTGTAGAATAAAAGAAGCGAAAGACTGACGGATGGTGGTTGTAGTGTTTGCGAACGAAGGCGACGACGAAACGCACATAGCCTATAGCACAAGTACCAGTGCTAGTGAGTACAACTTAAGTACAAGTACCAAGTAGGCCTATAACAAGACTGCTGCTTAGTGCTTACCGTAGAGAGACATGACTTTCTGGACCTTGCCGAGCGAGTTGGAAGCGACGCACTTGTACTCGCCAAAGTCGTCATCGTCGGTGACACGGACTCGTAGACTCAGCGTCAGTCTGTGCTGTGACTCGTCGTAGACTTCGACGCGGTGTTTCGACGATGCCGTGCTCGTCAGTCGCCTGCCATCCTTCTCCCAGTAGTTGACCGCCTGCGGGAACGCCGTGATGACGCACTCCAGGATTGTCTCACGCCGACGCCACTGGCCAATACGCCGGTTCGGCAGATATATCTCCGGTGCAACTGAAAAACCACAGTCTCTTTAAATCAGACATGCGTTTTGTCTACTTCCACGCCCCTGGTGGCAAAAAGGTCGGGAACTTGCTATAGTGCGCTACTTATGTCAGTCAGGAAGCTGAGTTATGTCACCCGCAAACATGGGCGGCGCCAGGATTTTTGCTATGTGAGGGCAGCGTGGGAGCAGAGCCAAGGGCACGGGGGCAGCTGCATCCCTCCCTCCCTCTGCCCACTCCCGCTAGCGCCGCCCATGCCCGCAAGACCTAGGACTGGAGTAGATCTACTTGAAGAGGAAAGCTGGCGACGTGCAGTAGCATGTGGCAGAAGAGACAGTCACAAACTTGTCAATGCCATAAGCAGCACTCCAAAAAGATATAGGCCCACGCTGTATGCAGCCTGTCACCACTGGATGCGCCAAACGTTACTTTCTATCACTAGACGTTACAAGAATAGCGCTAAAGTCAAATAATGCCAAATTTCAGTGTGACTACCAATGTCAAAAATTTTACTGCCAAACACGGGAAAATGCTACAAAATGCCAAACAGAAACACAAATTTTTACTGCCAAACGCCTTTCAAAAGTGCCAAATTCGACTTATTTGGTATTTTGAACACCAGTTGACAACCCTGCAATATACGCTACCATGCGACCAGAGGTCCATATTTCTTGACCCAACCCGACCCACCAATTTTAGGATGGACACGACCGGACCCAAGCCGACCCAAGTGGCCGATTTAGGACATTACTTTGGTATTTAAATGGGGGATGACTTAATAGGATAAGCACTCAAGACATAGAACTTTTAACGATTTAGGCGTCATCAGATAATGTTCGTTCGTTCTGAACAAGAAAGCCTTGCTATCGCAAAGATGACCGCGCGATTCGCCCTATATATAATCTATTCACCCTAATTTTGTTCACGCTTACGGTCACTATACCGGTACTTTGCGCGGATTTCAATTCTGAACGAATTTAAGCGGTAAAAAACTGCAAATTTCAGGCAAGACATTTTATTTACTCTTTACAGTAGACATTAGACATTAAAAAAGTTTACTACTGTACAGTGTACGTGGGTCCAAATTTCTTGACCCAACTCGACCCAACCCAACCCATGGATGAACCCGACCCATGCGACTGTATATGAGAAGTGAACTACGTATGAATACGAAGACAGCGCGAACTGACATTCGACGGTGATGCGGATGTGGCGAACTGCCGCTGGTGGCACGCCGTTACTGGCAACACATTCGTAGAGATCGTCCGAGTATCGCGTCACGTTTCTGATTACAATCGTCTCACTGGGTTCATCCGATATACCTGCAGTCACAAACGCAACGCGCAAACATTGCCAACTGCAGAGAAGGTCGAGATCCACAGAAAAAGAAGAAAGAATGTTTCGTAGAAGCGAGGTCCGCTGGATTTTGTCAGCAATGTGTTGAACATCAGTGGAGACAGAACACAGCCCTAAAGAATAGGCGTACGAGCCGAAGGGACTGGGGGAGCCCCCCCTCAACTCGGGCAAAACCATTATTTTCGAGCAAAAGCTAAATTTTTCAGGCAGAAGCCAGCAGCCAAAAAACGGAATTCATTCTGTTGAGCGAGATAAAGCGCCCGAAATCCGGGATTTTTACTAATAATTAGTGGGTGGGATGAGTCGAGACAGGCATATGTGACAAATGCGGTAAGTATAGCGGAAATAGAACCACCACATGATTGCAACTAGGTATGATTATTAATGAAGGTTATACAATCCCCAGGAATCTACTACGGTCGGGCAAAGTAATTTTGTAGTAAGTTAGCAGTTTTTTCGGGCGCCGTCGAAAAATTTCTCGGGTAGAGATGGCTCAGCAGTCAGCCCTCCCCCCCCTAGAAAAAAATTGGCCCTACACCTATGCTGAATTTCTTAAAGACTGGCACCTTTTCCAGGAGTTTGGAACTTCCTCCGTCTCTATGTCACAAGATATTTAGCAAAAGCCACCTCATAGGTTTACAGCTATTATAACCATAGTAATATGTTATAACTAAACCGTCGCATTAATTCTTAGTATGCTACATATATAATATTATACTTACGTTTGCGTTTAGCGCGATGGCCGAGTTTGAAAGCGAGAGAAGACCGACGATACCACGTGACTTCCGGTCTGGGAATCCCCGTCGCGTTACACGTCAAGACCACGGTGTCTCCTTCTTTTACTGTGACGTCATCGCTGGAGGATTCCGCTATGCTGGCCGGCACTATTGTACAAACGTAAACGTAATATCAGTAAGCATGGTATTGTACATCACTCGGCGACCTGCGGCACTGGTGTCAGATGCCAGTCTGTCGCTAAGACTGTGGGGAACAAATCTGAGCGCCAAATGTACCATGCAGCAGGTTAGGTATCGGATTCATAACCGAAAGGTTGCACCGTCGCAGGTTCGAGATTCATCCGTTCTACTGCAAGCAACCTTGAGCAAGTTGGGTTAAAGTTATCTATAGCAGTTGCTGTACCATCTTCATAATACATACCCGGTATATCACATTGTATCAACATCTCACTGCTACGGAGTGTCACATGCGATAAAGGATCACTGATCCCTTATCACAAGTGACACTCTGTAGCAGTGATATGTTGATACAATGTTGCAGGATCACAGTGTTACCTGCCATCGGACACAAGTGAACACACCTTGCCTTACCCAGAGAGGCCGGTACTCGAGTTACCTACCTCGGAGGGATGGAAGGCTGAGTTGACCTAAGTGATCGGTTATGTACCGAGATGGTTTACTCGCTGCCCACACACGGTCACCCATCCTAGTACTAACCCGGCAGCGTACGGCCGGGAGTCGAACTCGCAACCTGTTGATTATACAAGTCCGACGCCATAACCAACCACCTTGCTATAACCTACTGTCTACTCAGTTAACTCAGCCTCCTACCCCCAGCCGGGTGGGAAATGAGTAACATAATACTGTATATGGGTTATGTGGTGAAAGACCAGTTTAGCTGCTAGGACGGTGGTATGTCTGCTAGCTGCATCGCGAGTCCAACTGTCTGTGAGCGCGGGAAATGGATAGCCGCATAATGCGTTAAGCCCTGCCCACACTGTCGACAGTCGCCGTTTCGGCGTTTTTGGCCAGTCGCCAGTGTGGACAGGGCTTTAGAGTATACAATTGCAGATGGATGGACTGGTCAGTTAACAGCCATGCAGATGATATAGTTGTAACACTTTCAGGTTCAGCTGACATGCTATAAAGTCTATTTAGCCTACAGGAAATGATTTCATCGTTTCTTCACCAACGACAGCTGTGGCCGCCGCACCAGCTATAGACGGTTAAAGGCGTCGAAGATTCAGTACGTAAGTAAGTAAAACGGATATTTAGCATTGCGTTAAATAAAACCCCCTCTAATGCGCTCAGGTTATTGTCCTGGGTGTAGGCGGCTGATTCTTGATTGACATGTGATATAAAAAAGAGCAACTACGATACCAAAGCTAGATACCACTCACGTATAATAAACCAACACATATAAACCGACTGACCTTTGACATGAAGCATGACGACCTTTGACCTGACAGGTAAGGTGTTCACGGTGCACCTGTATTGACCCTGGTCTTCCCAGGTGACATCACGTACCTGCAGGTTCCACTCCCTGACACCAGGACGAATGACAGTGAAGCGCGTATCGTCTACTATACGACGTTCATCATAAGTCAGCGGTATTGATGCCTCGTCTAGCCATGCCACCTACCGAGTGAACGCAGTAACAAGACAAACAAAATGACCCCAACCCCATTAACAAAACAAGAGCGCAGCTATCGCTAAGAAGGCCGATCGTACTGCGGATGATGTACGGTATAACTGCAGAACCGAACCGCCGACTTGACTGCACGTGCGGTA
>Ga0056131_1000175_pt1 | contig 13548 bp, 4 predicted proteins | sample WorMetLIZISLAND1_2_FD_67480 | JGI IMG/M metagenome (GOLD analysis project Ga0056131, IMG submission 67480) | Marine gutless worms symbiont microbial communities from Max Planck institute for Marine Microbiology, Germany - Olavius clavatus LIZARD... ...
GAACCCATCATAGATAGCGAGTCCTTCGGAAACCAGGGAGGAAATCCGCCCTATGATACAGGAGATGTGGGTAAGTCTGCCAACTCTAACTGGTTTGAGCTAGCCCGGCACCCAAAGGAAACAAGTGAATTAGGCAGAAAACCTCACATGTGCAATGTGCTCCCAGGGCCCAGATTGCAGATGCTCCACAATCCACATGCTTAGTGGCAGATCCAGAGGGGGCATGGTCGATATGCTTCGCTCGCTCTATAATCTTTGGTTAGATTGCAGAAAATTCTATGCGATAAGAACACACTCTTGTCATTTATTATGCTGACATTTTGTATTACTGTAGTTTTTGTTGGGTCTAGGCCTGCGCCGTCCCTGTGGACTGCACCCTCACTTTATAGTAGACAGTTATGAAATAAAATATGAATTGTGTTAATTTGCTGTCAGTTCTCGCATTTTACCCCCGGCCGACAATGTCCAATTGCGTATCTATGGTGTAATGTATTTGGTGAATGCTGCGAAATAAATAACGAGATAACAACGATATGAGAGCTGATTTTTTTTCGAATATCACATATATAACACAGTATTTTGAAGTGGACAAAGTGAATATTGTTTCAAGGAATGTAGGCATTATTTAGTTGTTTTTGTTGCTGGTTGTTTCGTAATGTAGAGACCCAGGGAATATGGAGCGTTTGCTTTCTTCTCTTTGCTCTTCGTCTGGTCGTTCGCTGATGGGGTTGGCATTGACAGCGACCTGTTTACAACTTTGCTGCAGTTTGCTTGTGTCTGGATCAGCGCCGGACGACTACAGCGGAGGACCGTTGTCACATGTTGAATATGTTGCTTTCATCAATCTGTCATATGTGGATCCCGTTACAGGAGAGGGGCGGACTGAAAGTGAGGTGGGTCTGTATGGTTCAGAGAGTCGACTTGACGATGAGTGGGGTGTTGTTGTTCATGTACGAGCACTGGACAATCGGACGGACGGCTGCAGCCCACCAGTCAATGCACCGTCTGGCAGGTGGATTGCTCTGATTCGTCGTGGTGCTTGCAAGTTCCATCAGAAGATTCACAATGCCGGAATTGTCTCAAATGCATCTGCTGTTGTGATCTACAATAATCTGGATGACACACAGCTGCTGACGATGAAGCACAAAGGTTTATACTGTGCAGTTGTTTGCTTGGGGGAAGTGAAGTGGGTAGGATAGGGTTGCCAGACGGACCTCCCATATTTTACGGGAAATCCCGTATTTCAACCCCAGTTCTTTCACCTCCTGGAAGAAAGCTGCACAGGAGACCAAATCGGCTAGTTTTTAGTTTACTGGACTTATTTTTATAAGGCGTAACATTTATACCGTAATTTTCGAGTTTCACTTGATAAAATCTGGGTTTAGGGTTAGGATAAAGGGTTAGGATTAGATGTAGGATTTTTTGCTGATATTTTTTACAGGATTCATATTATTATTATATACAGTCCAGTTGTATTGGCATGGATTGGTCCCATAAACTACAATCATCGCAACTAAATCTCCCGTATTTGGCTAGAAGAAGAGTTCAAAATCAAATGAGAAGTTCTGTAAATCTAAAGTATTCATTGTTTTCTAGCGTGACAAACAAGTCAGTTCTACAGCCAATGCCACGCAACCTTCATTATCACTACAATGGCCCCAGTGTTAACACGAAGCAGTGCTCTCTTCTGCTTACTGGGTAAATACTACGCTATGCCACCAAACATGACAGGTATCGAGTGTGACCTACCCCAGTTGGTGGCTGCAGCCTCCCGGCTCATACACCTATGTTGGAGTGGGATGGAAAAAAATCTCCTGTGTTTTGTTGTGGAAAATCTGGCAACCCAAGGTGGGGTATTTGACCATATTGGTACAAACAGTAAGAATTAGTAGGTACAGCATACAGACAGTGAGACAAAGTATACAGAGAATGCTATATTTAAAGTACAGAAATAATAAATAAAAGAGGATGATCACTTTTTCTGCTCTCTGTTTCTTAGCACATCTATATCTTGGTTCATAAGCCTTCCACATCTTTGCATCTAAAATTTGGAATTCTCTACTTTTTCACATCTGACAATTATAATCCCTTCAGACATTCAGTACCATTTGAAGCCACACTTCCAGTAATCCTATATCGTCCTGTCATTAGCGAGCGAGCCGTCTACCCACAATTGTCAAATGGTAATGCCCCATAGTCTTTTCACATGGGTACTGTTCACATATTTGTTACATACCATAATGATCAGTCGTCATCTGTGGGTTCCAGTTAAACATGCTGTAATTAGCATGAGATGGTTGGTCTGGCTGGTGGCTCTTAGAGCAGTCAGTGAGAAGAAGGGTATGTGCTAGCAGTCCTGTCATCAGGAGTGACAGGTTTATGCCAAACAGGAATTAGTAGCCTTCAAACTGCTTCAACTGCTTGAAAGGCTTTGCATCCCCATGACTGCTTTAGATCATCAGTTAAATACAACGAATAACCAATTTGAAAGTAGTTCTTTAAAAATTTCGATTAATAACTACTGAAATGTGCTATAATTTTGTATTTAGAAATGTTTAGATGATTTTTGGTGAGAAACGTGAAACTTGTATGTGCTTTTAGTGGATGACGTGGTATCAGTCTTTGTGAACAAGCAAGACGGTGAGCATATTGCTGTACTAGTCGACAATGGAACACGTATTTTGATGCACATCGTTGTCGGGCCGACACATGCCACTCATGCTGCCGCTGTGAATCGTACATCGGTCTTATTTGTCTCAATTTCGTTCATTGTCCTCATGGTCATCTCTCTGGCGTGGCTCGTCTTCTACTACATCCAGCGGTTCCGTTACGCACACACAAAAGACAGACTGGCGGTTAGTTCTGTTTGTTTGCTCGTTGCAATTACATGTATATGTACTATGGTACCGTTTTTACTATGGTTCTATGTGTTTAACTGTATGGAAAGTACAAGGTACAGTACAAACGTATAAAATGAGATTTGGTCATCTGTGCATATGTGTTTGTTTCATATTCTCTGGGGTATGTCATTAATAATAATAATAATAATAAATAATAATATGTATGCATTCAATGACTATGTGTGTCTTGTGTGATGGTGTTTCAGAAACGATTGACAACTGCTGCTAAGAAAGCCGTTAGTAAAATGCCACAGAAGACAGTGCGTCGTGGCGATCCTGTGAGTTTTGTTGTTATTTTCTTTTACTTTGCTTTACATTGACTGCATTTTTATGAAAATTCCAAAAAATGTAAGACACAAAATTGCTGCTGAATCAGCGGTTGTGGACTGCTTTTGTATCCGTGTCTGCTTATTTTCTCCACTAAACACTGAGGAGGTTAAATGTATTTTTTTTGTTTCTTAGTTGTGAGTACATCTGTGAGCAGGATTACTAAAAACATTGTTAGTGGATTTTCATGCAAATTTTGGCAAGGCAAGAAACAGCGGATCTGACTTTGGACATGATCTGGATCTGCCTAGTTGTAGCATGTAAAATAGAGCTATTATACTGTTATTCATTAGGCTTCAGAACCGATGTTGTCGACTAGTTTTATTACTGTTTAGCAATTGAGAGAAAAAATACCTTGATCGAGGACTTTGTCCTTGAGTGCTTTCTATCTTTCCAAAAATGGTGCTACTATTTTTACAGTAACTTTGGCAATAATTGTGGATTTATTTCAGTCAAGAACCTGGGATAAAATTTACCAGTTTGCCTCAAGTCAGTTGTTGCTGGAGTGTTGTGAAATTTGAATGCGGAGCTGTGCAACTGTTCATTTATCTCAGACAGATTAGTATACACATGAGACGTTAATTTCATTTTAGGGTGATTTTATAGGATGTATTTCTGTTCGACAGATTTATTTTTATCTTACTTATTGCTGTATGAATAAGTGTTTGCAGATTAATTTACAACTATATAGCACATGAATTGAGATGCCTTCAGTGCTTTGATGCATCTAGCCTGTAAAAACTGCAGCTTCATAAACCTCTTAAGATGGAACTAGGGCTCCTGTCGATCAGCCAATCTCACGAGAATCGTCGGCAAGTCCTAATCTCGTAGGTGATCGAGCAGCACATCCAGTGTGTGATCAAGTCAACTTGCTGCAACTGAGCGGCTTAGCGCGGCCTTTGCTGACTCAGTTTCCATCCGCCCTCCTCCCCCTTGCTCACAGTGGCCTGCAGCAACGACGGCATGGAGTAAAGATGATAAACAGTGACTTGCAGGCACTGGGGGTAGGGTTATTGGACACATGAGAAATCATGAGAATCGTCGCCAGCAACACCGCAAGAATCCATTTGCCCATGTGGCTACGATCGGAGCCCTACACCTAGCCCATGGGCATAGCCAGGAATTTGACTAGGAGAAATTGTGAAATTCGAGGCTGATGGCCGAGAGTGGGGAAGAGATTCTTGAATTGATAAAAGGGCAGCAAGCTATAGAGGGTCTGGGGGAGTGCTGTAAGCTCCCCAGCGGTGTTCGGGACAGAGCCCAGACTGCAGATGCATTTTGGACGCAGTAAGAGCGCATCTAGTGGCCCGCAAATGTTGTTTAGTTCCTGTTTATTCGATTCGGTGGGATGCCATTGGCGGAACCCTAAGGTTCCGCAGAAACCCGGTTGAAAAACACTCAGATAAGGTATGGACTGAAGTGCCCTGCCTACTAATAGGGTGGTCCAAAAAGTCAGTGCTTAATTTTGATGGATTCTCATTCCTGCTCTGAGAGCCATTGTATCATTATATGAGTTATGGATGGCGTTGGGGAACGGCATTAACCAATATTGTGTTTCTGTGTGTGTTCCAGTGCAAGTCCTACTTTATGTCTAAGCACATCATAGCCAGTGAGTGGCGAGTTCGTAGGATTAAGCACGATGTGTATTCTGTAGATATCCCAGAAATGTAATTGATGATGTTAATAATTTGTGTGAAGGAAACGGACCCTGACTTTGACCTGTGTGCCATCTGTGTTGAGGGCTACAAAGCTGGTGATGTGCTACGTGTTCTGCCCTGCAAGTATGTCGGCAATTATTGGCTCTTTCATTCCTTGCAGACTTTTTATTCAAAGGAAAGTTATGGTCCACGGCTAATGTTAGCATTTACTTTTTAAAATAATTTTGGAGAACTTTTGACAGCTTAATATGTGTTTATGTCTCTCCCTGAATAAGTCATATTAAAATATTAATTTTTTAGTATAAAATTTTTGGATCAGATACTGATCCCATATGGCTGCTCATCTTGTTCTTGTTCTTGTGCTTCTTTTTGTTGTGACAACCTCTTCCTATAAGCCTAAAGCTCCGTCATTTCAAATCCGATCGGGGTGAAATTTGGCAGGATTGTTCTTCGAGTGAATGCTAAGCGACTGACGGAGTTGGATTTCAGATACAACATCATACTTTCAAGCTGGTGGCCATGACAGCATTTCGTGAGAAGCCTCTAGCTCACCACAAAGCAGTGAAAATATGATGCTGATTATGGTGGGAGTGACCTAATATGTGAAGTTTTCTACATTTAAGAGACTTACTAAACAAGATGTGATGAATTGCTGTATAGTTGGTGTATAATTTATGCTTTAAACATGCAGTATGTTATTGTGTGTAGACACTTATTTCACAAGCTTTGCATTGATCCATGGCTGATTGAACAACGAAGCTGCCCAATCTGTAAACTGGACATTCTGCAAGCCTATGGCCTACATGTATGTATTTGGACCATGTAATGTAATGTAATATGACAATATTATTATATTAGAGCATGCTGTAAAATGATAGGCTAAATAAGTAATTCATGAGAGATTTCTTGAAGGTGAGAGGTGACAAGCAGTAGGTGATGAACTGAGGTAAACCGCTCTATGCACGTGGTCCAGCAACCACAAAGGCTCTGTCCCCAAGCGTTGAACGACGTGTTGCTGGCACCACAAGAGTGGATGACGATGCAGACTGCAGTAGATGGTGTGATGCTACTTCAGCAACAGGCTGAATGACATCTTGTAGATACCGCGGTGTCGTGCCATGAAGACAGTTGTACACCAGAACGCACAACTTGTAGGTGACATGTTCAGGTACATGAAGCCGATGTAAATCAAGGGAGTGATGTGGCCGTGATTTACAAAGAATCTTAAAATTTCTCAGTTCATTCTAGTCAGCAACTTAGGATTTCTTGGTTTTATTGGGAATGTCTCAAGTTAATTTACAAATTGTTGAGGACTTCCTAAGTTTTCTTTAGATTGCAGTTTCTGTTAGTCAGCTAGTCATATTCTCCACTGCAGTAAGTGGCAGGTGTATTAATACACCACGTGTATACAGTGATGGCGATCCTGGGCATCCTGGGGTCCTGACACCCTCACTTTCTGCCAGTGTGGGGGTCCAAATGTGCACAGACCCCCACTTTTTAATGCCATGCTGCTATACATGGCCTGTAATGCATAGTATCAGATCTGCCGATAGTGGCCGAACTTTGCATGCATGCTGATTTCTGTAGTACATTTAACATCAGTGTGGATTTTACAAGGCTGTTTTTACAGTATACGTTGCATCAAAATGTTTGGCAGTGGGTGAGCAGGCTCCACCCAGACCCCCTGGAGAGTCCACGAGAGGGAAGGGAAGAAAGGAGAATTGAAGGAGGGAGAGAGGTGGCCTGGAGTGGACCTCCCAAGATTTCTGACAGATCGCCGCCACTGTATGTGTATAAATAGAAACTTGGTTGTGGCAAACCATTGGCCACTCATAAAGCTGCATGCCATTTTGCGTCATTGGTAGCCACCATGGTTGCCAACGTAAATAGTGATTGATTAAGTGATTTCTGCTGCAGGTGTCAGGCAAAGACTCAGTGAGTACGGACACAGAGACGCCATTCATGTTTGCCGACGTGACTGACTACTTGCTGGATGTCGGAGATATTCGCGTCACGGCTGAGTCTTCAGTTCTGCCAATGAGAAGTGCTGCTACACGTGAGAACAGTGAGTTGGCGGTAGTCACCGATCCACTCACAACCCAGCGTTTGTCACAGCTCGCCGACGACTAACATCGTTTCCTCTAAATATTCGCGTCATATTTACAGATTACATCGTTGTTACTGTTAGATGATTGCAGATTTTATGTGTCCTTTTGTACGTGTGTGTAAATGCTTGCATACAGAGATGTACCGCTCACACTTAACAATGCATCGGACTGTTGGGCTAAAGGACTACTATCGGACCAGACTAACGGGCTAACGAACTATGGTTAGTTATAGGGTTATGGTTAGGGTTAGTAGTCCGTTAGCCTGATTGTCCGATGCATTGTTAAGGGTGACCTAAGATGTAAAGATGTGGTTCATCCTTTTGTTACAGATCATATTTTATGGCTTGTGAAATTAATTAGCTTTCTTCAGCAAATAATTGTTTAATGCCTGTTAATTGTTACAAAACCAACACCACATAAATACATATACCCTCATACAATACATTCACAGATGGTATCTCTAATTAAAATGACCATGTACGATGATTATTGTCAACATATCTGTGGTTCCTGAAATTTATAAAGTAAATTTTTAAACTGTTATTAGTCAAATGCTTCTACACTCAAGGACTGTCACATTTAACTCAAATATTTGACACTTGTTATCAGTTGTGTTGTGTAATTACTGTTTTTACCTGTGTATATTTGCTGTTTTTACCTGGGTATATTTGTTACTCGTTATTTCTGTTGTTGGATATTATTGAGTATTACTTCCACTTTGCTGCCTGTTTTTGTATTGTATTACAACAGAACCCCACCCAACCATATGTTATTGATTTAATTACATTTATTGTTATAAATTTAGCAGTATTGTATGTACACGTATAGAACCCTTTGTATGCTGTGATTTTGCTGCACATTATTCCATATTATGATGCTACATACATCATCTGTAGTGTTAATTAATGTTGACAGTGTGCTAACTCTACAACATGTCTTATTAGCTGTGGCCGAGTGGTTAAGGCTCAGCTCCTCAGTTTCTCAACCTCTGATGAAACAACTTGCAGTTTGTGTATTTCTGTTCTTGTGGCTGAGTGGTAGCGGTATGCGGTTGGTAAAAATGACTTCGGTTCGGTTTTGCAAAAACACTGCGGTTTGGTTTTACAAGCAGTGTCGGTTTTTTTCGTTTTGGTTTTTTGACCTGTGTATGTGCACTCTACTGAGTGCTTTTCAGTTTACTGTTACTGATGCCATCTTTCATATTTATGGCTCTCTTGTATGAAACTAGAAATAATGTACTTCCGTGCTGAATTGGTCCAACTTATTCAGCCCAATCAGCCACTGACATAGAACTAGAAGTACAGAGAAATGGCATGAAGAAAAATACTTTGACTGTTGATCCTATCATGTTGGAAGACGAATTGTGAATGAGACAGCGTGAAAAAGCATCCCCATACCTCCAAAGTCGGTTTTTTGAAAACCAAACTCCGGAAACTGGGTTTTCAGTTTTTAAATTTTGAGTTTGGTTCAGTTCAGTTTTTATAAAACCGATATCCGACATTTTCATCGGGTTTTGCACACCCCTACTGAGAGGTTAAGGTTCGGTTCGCACCCTCTGTCGCTGTGTTTCGTGAGCAATTTGCAGTGTTGTTGTATAAGATTGTCACACACACTGTAACAGCATGTCATTGTCCTTTCTGCTGTTTGCAGTTTGATGTATAGAGTATTTATTGCTGAGCATTTTACTAATATCTTGACTGAAGTTGTCAGTCAACTGTATTACTGTACAGGCATGCCAAAATAGTAATCACCTAGGAAAAATTCTAAATCTCTGGAACTGTAGCAGTTTTTTCGCCAAATTTTCATCGTTTATAGATGAGGATTAAGGCCACATATCCTGCAGATTTTATTAAAATAATGGATGTGGTTCAATAGATACAACAGTTTTAACTTTAAAGTTCACTTTTTCAAGTGAACATGCAGCCATGCCCTAAATATTAGAAGTAGAAGTAGAAGAAGGGAGTTTAGTGCCCTCCATGCTTGAAACCGGACCTGAAGGGCATTACACTGTCAGTCATTAAAACACAAGATAAAAAAGTGTGATTTGAGTCTGCATTTAAAAGAGCGTATTCAGTAATAACGAATCAAACTAACGTTTCGGTGATGAATGTCAGCTGCCCTCTTGGTTTATACTGAGTGTTCAGAATGTCTACCACCTGCAGCAACGCACGATCAGTCTCTTTCAAAATGACTCGTCCCTATCGATAGCAAGGCAGTCTTCATGTATTTCTGACAGCGTACCAGCATCGTGCCCCACACGTGATAATGCAATTGACTCAGATCTGTGTATAAGATTTAAGTACCAGCAAGGTTATTTTTATGTCACAATTGCAGTTTAATCACTTGTTCACTTTAAAAAAATGCACATTCTACTTCAAATAGTCATAATTTTTCAGTGTGACCATTTGACCAAATATTGCAATGAAGTTTGCAGGATGTGTAGCCAGAATCCTCTTGAGTAAACACTGTAAATTTGGCAAAAGAAATTTGCTACGATTCCAGAGATATTGAATTTTTTCCAGGGGATTACTTTTTTGGCATGCCGTGTACATAGTGATGTGATCCTAAGTTTTGCATTAGACTGGATATGTAAATTGTATGTAAATGTGTAAATTATTCACCCGAGCTCACTGTACACATTCTCAATCAGGCTTAAACTGCTGCAAGTGTTATGCAGCAGGTTATGTGAGGGTTTGCCATTCATTGGCCATCATCAGCTGAAGCTGGTAGTAGTATGCTTTGGGGCATATTGGCATGTGGTGACGCCTGTAGCCGTCGTGATGGCATGAAACTCTACTGAAACATTTACATCACCTGCCAAACTGGTTATGATATGTGTTTCCGTGTATTTATCAGTAGGGACCACAGTTTTCCATGGCAAATTTTTTTCAAATTCCGTGGGCCACTCTGCCAAATTCTGTGGCTCAGCGCGGAAAATTTTCCACGTATAATAACTAAATTTGTACAGCCCCCAGTAGTTGCAACTGACAGATGTAGCCTAGGCTTACAGTCTTTCTACCAAAGAAACTGGCACTATTTCAGATAAGCTAGATATTTTCAATATTCCTCCCATTAGAGCCCAAGTGGCAGTCACGTATTTCAAGTCAAAATCATGTCCACATATAGTAATTAATTGTCTACGGCCGCCTGAACTGGAGCAAAATGTGTCATATTTGTCCCTTTGTCACCGGCCAGTACCAAATTCCACAGAAAGATAGAAATTCCACGTCTCGGCTCAAATTCTGTGTTCTGTGGAAAACTGTTGTCCCTATTTGTCACTGTTTGCGTAGTCAGCACGTTGGTGCCGATGTGCTATATAACTTGATGTGATACTTTTCATCCCATTGCAATCTGCTTCTTATTAATGTCGTGTACTAAGCTAATGTTTGTCCGACGGAGTTGTACATTTGGCAGAGTAGATGACAGTTGTGTCAGCTGACCTGTAGATGTTGGACATGTTGCTATCTAGAGTGTCATGTTTGTAACCCTTCAAAGCTTTATTGCTTCAGTATACTTCTGTCATGCGGTTCTATTCTGTTATTCATAGCTTTATATTTCATTGACAGACAGAGTGACTTCCTGCTTGTCACAGAATCTTGTTCAATAAGCTGCAAGCTAGTAGTGACAGTGTGGTCTGTAAACTGTAAACTATCTCAGTCTTGGTCTTGAATAGCTTGATGCTAGTCTTGGACTCTCTTGCACTGTGATCTTGGTCCTGATTAGTTGCTGGTCTTGTCATGGTAAATCCACTCATTGTAAATCCCTTTCTCACTTTGAAGTTTCATCATTGCAGTTTAATTAACATTGTCACGTAACATTTGAAATTTATTGACTGTTTGCTCGTCTGTGGAACAGTCTTTCATCGCACGTCACTGCTGCCTCCTCTCTCTCCATCTTCTGTCATCTTAAAGCACATCTCCTCACTTTCTTATCCTGCTTGTGACTTCTGTCTTTTGTACACTGTACAGTGCTCGCGCAGTGACTCAGTCATTTTGGACACCGGTCGTTATTACATTTAACATTTAATGGTTGTGGTTTTGTGATTTTGGTGTTGAGCAGCATAGATTGGTCTTTTTTAGATCGTAGCTTTTACGCCCGCAAGTGATCTAAGCCTGAGGCTGTGAATACCATAATGCACCACTGTCTTATGTGCAGTATGGTGATATATCTGTATTGCTGCTGCATGTATTTATGTTCTACATACATTCAGTCTTTGGAAGTTATGATTTGGCTGGTTGCTTTCATAACATCTGCCTGAAGTAGATGCTTGGCTTAGTGTATGAGCCATGTGGAATACAAGAGCATTTTGTGCAGCTTACTACGTCGGTTGCTAGTCATACTGCGTGTTGATATAACATGGCAGTCAAATGAGACTCATCATACTGTAACTACTGTCTGCCTCTGAGTGGCGTGGCAGTGCATGTGAGAACCAACCAAACTGTACAGTTATTTGTGTCTAAATTAACTTCACTGCATTTGTTACAGCGTATACATGCAGTCCAGCTAATCTGTTGCAGTGATTACTGATTAGTGTTAGCAAATGAGGCATGTACCTGGGTTCATTGTTTGTATCATTAGTACTGCTTGTCACTCAACAGTCTGTTGTACATAACTAACAGTACAGTTGCTCAGCTGCTAATTGCTATTCATAATGGTCCCAAGATTGACCCACACAGTGTTTCCTTTCAGCTTCCGTATCTCGTTGAGCATTTTGAGGTCAACATCTTCACAGCATTAACACCAACACTTATCCACATATTGTGTAGTTTTCGTTCGTGACTATAAATTATAATCACTTGATCACTGGAGGGTGTGCTAGTGCTGAGCCTTGAAGAACACTGCAGAAGATATGGAATGACCTTCCTCAGAAGCCAGTGGCAATGACTGTTGAGAATTTTCATAAGTATATGGAAGCGAATAAGGCTGGAGGACACTTTGAACTTTTCATATGACATACAGGCCGTACCACTTCAGTGATTGTAGTTTACATGCAAACAGTTCTTTAATTGTAGTACAGCATGTGCATTTTTCTAGCAACATTCAGTTGATGTCTTGGTGCTAAAAATTTTACTTATAAAATATCAGCACATACGATAAAAATCTGCAAACTTGAACGAAAGAATGAGAACTATGCAGTCTATAAGTGTTGATTTTGCTGTTGTAAAAACTGTGGCCTGAAAATTCCTATAAGTTGCAGAAATAATAACCAAACACTGTTGGGGATCAATTTTGGGGAGCTCCTGGTATGTAGGCTAAACTAGTGAGTGTTGTGCAGTCTGCAGCGTTACTTACTCATTGTTCTATTCTTTCTCTGCTAACTGCTCCCTGCTGCATATGGCTGGAAAAACCTACGTTTTTCTGGAAAAAGTTTTTAGTTTTTTAGGTTATACATACAAAAAGACAAAACACAAAATTACAACACAGGAAGAACATCCCATACACCATTTTCCGTGTTGAATAGCTTTCTCTAAATAATGACAAAAACTAACAAGTCATGGTTAAAATATGAAATCAAATACGATCTGTATAATTTTTAAAAACCCTGAAATTTAGACTAGGTTTTTAAAGCAATTTTCCAGCCCTGCTGCATATTCACTGTTTATGTATCATACACATCTATGTGTGTCTGATGCTGCCTTTGTCTGTCTGCTTGTCATTCTGTCTGTCTGTCTGTCTGTTCTTATTTCTTTTACTGTACTCCGGCAATGTTTTAGATTGTCATCGTACACGTGACATGTGGTTCTCGATATTAAACTGATCTTTGCGTGACTTTCATACTGATCATAACAACACTCATTCCTGCTCGGTTTGTTCTTGGCCAAAAGGAGTTATAACTCGACGCGGATGGGGAAATCTCAAATCTACTAAGAAGCCAAAGTTCAGTAACCGAGATAGCCGAATCTCAGAGGTCAACCCAAAATCGTAAGAAGTCACCGAAGATGGGTTCCGCAACCGAGCAAGACGAGGATACTAATAGGAAGTCAATGTTTCCGGCACCCAAAACACTTCACAGGTTAGATGATTTCGGTAGTTTAAGCCCAACATGCACACACGTATATAAACTTATATGATATTAATATACTAAACTGGGAAATGCAGTGCAGCCAAAAAATCTGCTGCAAAAAGTTGGTGCAAAAGCAGAGTAGTTTCATGTTTCATGTTCAATGTTGCAATAATAATAGTAGTTAGAAATATGTTTTGTTCAGCGACGTTTCTGCTCCATTGACATACACTACCAGGTCCTGTTGTGTAACTCACTTTGATTGACTGATCGATTGCTTCAATGTTATTTTGTTCCATCATGGAAAATAGTAACGGTAATCCAGATAGTGTAAAGTCATGGGCAGGGCGCAATCATGCATGCTCGTATACGGTCTGCCGCGTGATGACCGTGCCAATGAATATGTATACCGTGGAACTAGCGTTAGCGACGGCTCTTGCAATGCTTTATCATTCAGCAGAACGGCAGACGGACTGAAAACAGACATAGGCGTACGAGACGGAGGGGTGCTGCAGTACCCCGAGTCAGGCAAAGCAATTTTTTTGGGACACTGC
>Ga0056131_1000178_pt1 | contig 13483 bp, 10 predicted proteins | sample WorMetLIZISLAND1_2_FD_67480 | JGI IMG/M metagenome (GOLD analysis project Ga0056131, IMG submission 67480) | Marine gutless worms symbiont microbial communities from Max Planck institute for Marine Microbiology, Germany - Olavius clavatus LIZARD... ...
GGTATGTATTCATATGTAATGTTTCGTTTATTTCGGGAAAAATGTAGTGCCGATAGGTCATGGAAATTTGTTTTGGTTGGTCCTGGAAAGTCATGGAAAAGTCATGGAAATTGATTTCCCTAAAAGAGTGGTCACCCTGCAGATAACATTTAACTACATAAAAAGTCACAGTACTAACATAAGTGATTGAAAACATACAACGTATTTTATTGCAGTTACTTAACACAGTTAACCGTATCAAGCAAAGATAAATGCGAAAATCGTTTTGAATATTATGAACTTTTTAACCCCTTTTAGACATTGGAAATTCAGTATGGCATATAATCTCATTGTAACAGTGTACTGAGTGGTCTTGCCAAATGCAAGCTAATGAGGATAACAGAGGGTATTTTGAATCTTTAATTTCAGTGAACATGTGCTGTGTGTCTGTATGATAACATTGTGATTGTAGCTGCCATTTACATCGGTCGGTGACTGTGGATTATTACAAATGTGCAGGTTGCATATGCGAGAATTGACGGCGACGTGATAATGTGTGCGGCTCACTCACATGAGCTGCCAAAGTATGGCCTCAAGGTTGGGTTGACCAACTACGCTGCCGCTTACTGCACTGGTCTGCTCTTGGCCCGGCGTGTAAGCCTTCACGACTTCATCTTTGAATTGTACACGTGATGTTTAGAAAGATGATTAACTTAATATGCTGTTTGATCTTCAGCTGAACAGTATTTTGTGTAATTGAAGTTATGACATTAGTGAATGTTTCAGAGCTTCTGGAGATATGTTCAATTTATTAGCGGTTGTATCTTATGAATGGAGCACACAACACTGTGTAGCAAGCTAACAGTGCATAACATAGTGATGAGGTTATGATAAGTCGATGGAAACAGCATATTTTGGGTACTTTCATCCCTAACCCTAAGTGCAGTTGACTTGTGAATGAATGGTATGACAGCACATGTATGATGTAGAAGGTACAGATTTGAATTGCCACTGCCTTCAGTGCTTTGATGCTGTCATTTCAGCATCTGGTCCATAAAAACTTCAACTTCAAAAGCTCTTGGAATACCGGTTAATATAACTGTTTGAAGTACCCTGGTGGCAACCCTGCCAACAGGGTACCGTGCTTCAAGCTATACCCACCCAGTTACATTAACCGGTATTCCAAGTGGTTTTCAAGCACTACTCATGCTGCCTACTTAAAAAGAAGGGTATGAAAAGTTTCGGCCAGTCTTGTGAGAACAATGAGTATATAGAGATTGAAAAACAAGGGCGCAACTGGCTGACTTTTTTCTGGAAGAAGGCAGTTAAGTCGGTCAATCAATCAATCAATCATGAGATCTTTAACGGGGCTAAAATAACCTAGTCTATTGCATAGACCACGGAAACACAGTAAGGGGGTCTAAAGAATAACGTCAGGAAATGAGTGTTGGAACAGAAATGTTTTTAGAAGTCTACGGAAGGCAGAAACTGATGGTGCAGACTGAATGTCATCTGGCAGAGTGTTCCAGAACATTGAGGCTGCCACCGGAAACAAGCAACAGTGTGTGTTGCCAAGTTTCAGTTGTGGCCATCAAAAGCCTTGAACTTGTTGTGATGTTGTGAGCAGCTGTTGAAGAAGCTGAACCTGGATGGCATATACAGTGGCTGTGAGGAGGTAAATGGTGAGATGTATCAGGTGGAGTCGATTGACGGCCAGCCTGGAGCCTTCCGTTGCTACCTTGATGTCGGCCTTGCAAGAACAACGACTGGCGCACGGGTGTTTGGTGCCATGAAGGGAGCTGTGGATGGAGGCTTGGACATACCACACGGGTCAGTGATACATCACATAGTAGTTAGTACTTACATTCATAGGCTTTGATATTAACTCAATATAGTGATGTTTGTTGAAAACTAAGCTCAATAATGCAAGTACAAAACACCCCCGCACACACTTCCGCACCTTCTATAGCTGTCTTCTGGTCCCGGTTTAGGTTTAGTTTAGGGCCAGTTTAACTTTTCCAGTTTGTTTATTTTGTGTTTTTGATGTATTTTGTCCTGTTTGTTTTACATTGTCAGTACCAGTGCAAGTGATTGCCTGGAAAGACTCACCTCCGAAATGACCTATTATGTATCAAGCGGGACGTAAAACTCTACTCACTCACTCTTCCGGTCCCGGCTCACAACCCACCTGTTTAACGTTTCCTAACCCTCCCACTTATGACTGTACGGTGCCTTCGCAGTTCCCCGTAAACAGTTTCATTGGTTGGAATTCAACACTTAATAATAACTAACTAGAAACACAACCAAGTTTTGGTTGTGTTTCTAGTTAAAGTTATTATTAAGCCTTCGCAGTTGCTTTGGACACTATAATCGCGCTTTCTTACTTACTTTACTTACTTACAGTATGCACAGTATGTTTTTGTGCAACTGTCATACTTGACTGCACTTGGTCCACTTAAATCTGGATACCCAAGAAGAACAGGTCTCTTATTAATAGGGTTCACAGTTTTCTGCGGAACACAGAATTTTGAGCCGAGCTGTGGAATTTGCCCGTTTCCGCGGAATTTCTGTGTTTTCACGGAATATTGCAGAATTCAGTACTGGTTGGTAATATAGGGGCAAATACGGCATATTTTGGTGAAGTTCAGGCTGCTACATACATGACTGCCACTCGGACTGTGACGGGAGGAATACTGAAATTATTGAGCTGAGCTTATCTGAAATATTGCCAACTAATTTGGCAGACAGACTGTATCTCTCAGTTCAACTCAGTTGCAGGTAGTGGTGACAAATACTACATATTTGGTCGGGTTCAGAGGCCGTTGAAAATTAATGCTATATGTGGAAAATTTGCCGCAGTGAGCCGCGGAATTTGGCAAACTGGCCCGCGGAATTTGGAAAATTTGCAGCCAAAAACTATGGTCCCTAATTACTACTATTGCTTTCGTGTAGGCTAGATCTCTTCCCGTCAGCCAAACCACCAATGTCCAAGCACTGAAGGATTATTTATAAATATGTTGAGTGCGTTTTGTTAATGCAGAGGAGAATCGTGGGCTTATGAATTTGATAGTGCATGTTTCTCCGTATGAAGAAACTTACTCTGGGGAAGCATATACTCTGCTATTACTACTTTCAGTTCTTTGTTTAACCAGACAGTTTTTATATTGTTATTTCACATTAGGTCAGGACCCCTAAAAGAAGAAGAGGAAGAAATTTTATTTTGCCAAACAAATAAAGATAACAAAACAGTCAACAATTAAAAGCCGAACTTTCTGTAGCATTGTTGCCCTGTCAGTATCGTCAAACACCGGCAGCAATGTAGGAGCACTGTGAGATAGCTGCTAACTCATTAAGCACTTTGTTTCATCATTGTAGGACAAAGAGGTTCCCAGGCTTTGACAGTGAGAGCAAGGAGTTCAATGCGGATGTTCACCGACGTCACATCTTTGGCCAGCATGTCTCCGAGTACATGACGAAACTTCAGCAGGATGACGATGATGCATTCCGGCGTCAGTTCTCACAGTACATTAAGAATGGCATCACACCAGAATCGGTTAGCTGTGGATACTGTAAAACATATTTATATTTTTCAACTTTTTGCAAATTTCACAAGCAGCATAAAATCGTGAAATTCATTACCCTCACAAATTCAGTTTGCCGATCAAACTCCTGGTAAATACCAGTAGAAAACAGGGAAACCGCAAAAATAAAATGCAGCAATATTTCTACATTCCAAAATTGTGAAATTAAGCTGCATTGGAAATATAGTGTTTTACAGTATAACTTTGACTCAGTCTTATTGGAGTCTCGTTATGTCATCAGCTCCATTTTTTCATACCTCCGTGGATATCTTGGAGATTTCTATCATTTTGTATTTCTCTCACCTGTTTGATAATGTTCTAACTCTCCAGTGTGGTTTAAGTGAAGTGTAACTGAATTATCATGTAACTGAAAAGTAACAGTAACAAATCAGTTAACTGTAATTAGAGTTATGTTACCAGTGATGATCGCTGGGGTGTAATTGATTAAAAACTGATGATAGATTTTCTGTTCGGACGTGACATGTGAGTCGTGAAGTATAGTGAGAAACATTGTAGCATCCATTTGGAGAGAGGCCGGGTGACATATAGTGGGCAATATACTGGATTGCCAGCATTACGCAATGTGTCTGCTCCTTGTCATAATGCTAGCTTCAAACAGATGTTTTTGTGATGCTACAAAACTGTGTAAACATTTTCAGTAATACGTAATGTATTTTGCAGTTGCTGCTGAACAAATTTCATTACCAAAATAAATCATAGTGGAGTTCGTATTTTGCAGAATTTGCAGATTGAGTGGTATGTTAAGTCGCGTAACTGTATTAATAAGTATGGCATGGATGATGTTTGTATAGATTGAGGGAATGTACAAGAATGTACATGCGGCAATTCGTGAGAATCCTGAAGCTGAGGTGAAGCCAGAGGGTCAGATGAAGAAGAAAAGGTTTGCAACAAGTCTCCCATGCATGTCTCATGAACATTAAGTTGAAATGGGAATAAATTTCTCAATGAAATAGGGATAAATTTGCCCAGTACAGTAAGATCCATGTTTCAGTTTGGCTTGGATGTCTGCACCCGTCTAACGTGGACGCCGAGAATACTCGGCCTCAGAAAACTGTTTTATAGCAGTGTATCCCAATATATCATTATCATCATTGTCAGAACACGTAGTCGGCAAAGGACCATTACACTCTCCATCCTTCACGATCATCAGCTGCTGTCCAGGCCTCTTGTGCAGTTAGCTGTACGTCCTTGAGAACACCATGCAGCCAGCTGCTTCGTGGTCTTCCTGGCTTTCTCCTCCAATCAGCGACTGATGTGGAGCCAGCAAGCAGTTCAACAGACATAATGCAGAGCGTCATGCGCTGGTGTGCCTTCTGGCAGGTGTCTGACGTGCCTGAAGAGAGCCAGCCTCCTGTCACAGATGACTGCACATATGTCTGGGCTGGCAGACCTGTCTTTTTTGGCGACTGATGAGTTTGTCGTGAAGGCTGACCACCCGATACCAAGAATATGGTGCTGACACTGCAACCGTTTGCCATCAGCCTTGAAGATGGTCCATGTGTCAGCTCCGTGGAGGAGGGTCGACTGAACACAAGATTGTTGTATATCCTCAACTCCTCAACTTTGTTCGAAGACTTAGGCGGGATTGTTTCCAGACATTGTCAAGCCTTCCATCTCAGTCTACACATAGCAGATCAATTCAAAGTGTATATCCCAGCTTTGGGGCGAGTTTTCAATTTTCAGATATTGTATTCCACCGTTAAGAGTTTAATACGCTTATTGTGAAATTTGTGATGTAAGCACTGCAGATTTTAACTGGTTTTTAAAAAGTGTGCACCATTTGTGATCAACATAGGCGTGAACAGTGAACATAGATCACAGCTTGTGTATATAAATCTTTTCCCAGTTGGAAAATTAGTCTCCGTATTCACAAACATTAAGAAATGCAAGAGTATATAGATGTCAACTAACTCCCAGTACATAGCTACAGTTAGATGTTGTGTGATTTTCATTATCTGCCAGTAGTCTTGCGATATTATTTGCTATATGATCTTCACTTTAATGGGGAAATGGCTGGTTGAAAAGTGTGGAAATAAATAGTCATTATTCTCTTTTAATACAGAGCATTGGCACTGTTCATTGGTAAAAAGCCCTGCTCCAGTAACTGCTCTAGCGGGTCATTTTGGCAAAAAAAAATGAAAAATAGTAATAGTAGTAATTTTCGATAATTAGCGGCCATGATTTTTTTTGTGATTTTTCACAGTGCTGATTATTCTGGTCTAAAACTACTGCTGGTGGCTGATATGTGTTGCAGATGGAACCGTGCTAAGATGTCGCTGAAACAGCGCAAAGATCGCGTACGTCAGAAGAAGGCGTCGTTCTTAGCCAAGCAGCAGACAGAAGACGATGATTAGTGACACCTGTGATGATTAGTGACACCTGCGATGAAGAGTCACACCTGGGAACTGTTAGCTGGACTTTGTTGTTGCTAGCAACTGCAACAATTCTATCACAGTTGACATCACTGATACTAATGTCTTGATGATGTCGATGAATGTAATAAATGAGTGTGCTATAAATCTGTTTCTTGTTCTGTTAAAAATTTTAGCAAAAGTAGCCGTGGGCGTACTCAGGGACTCTAGAAAATTTTCAAGGCACCCATATATAGGGCACGTCGCGCGGTCATCTTTGCGGTAGCTCAGCGTTCTTGTTCTTTTATAATCGCATTGTTAAGTGCCTCCATCCATTATTTGTAGGAGGTGCTATACAAATTTCTATTGATTTATTGATTGACTGATGCAAAGGAAAGATAGTGTTTCACACAGTGGTCGACTCAAAAAGTGGCATATTTAGGAGTGGCACAATGGGTGGTCTCTGGGCCGGAATCCCCCAGTGGGTTAGGGGCTTTGGAGTCATCCTGCAGAAACTGGTGCCTTTTTTTGTAAATTGATGCATAAATTTTGATCTAGAAAGTGAAAATGTGACATGGCATTGCATAGTGCATTAGTAGAGCCTAAAAAAATTGTCAGTGATGAAATGGCTGGGCACGGCAGGTTGCCGGCTGCATTTAAACATGCCACTGATTCAAACCTATGTTACCCTTCAGTGACAGGAATAGTGTCCAGCCTGTAAGTCATGCTCCAACAATTTCTTGAAGGTTCTTTATTCGGCCAGGACCATCAACAGGGGAGAGTGTTCCCGGGCCCCACAACATCATTCCAGTAATATTTTTGCTATATGTTCGACACCACAACTGACAACAAACTTGAGAATCCTATTGTCGTTATGGTTCCTATGGTCGGGGGAAAATCAGGGAATGTAAAAGTACCAGGGTGCAAAAGTTAACAAAGATGCACAAAAATCTCTTCAAAGCAACAAACACTTGCATTAGTTTACTTGCTTGCTTATCAAAAAGTCCGATACAGTATTTTATAATATGTCACACATTTGACGTAATAATACAACTACTGTTTTATTGGTATTTCACGTGAACAAATTAGTCAGGGAAAACGATTCATTTTGTTCTGGAAAGTTGGGGAAAATGAATTCTGCAAAGTAGTAGGAAGCGTGTGTTATTTTAACAGGGAAGCGATGTCCTATATTAGTACGTTATCAATTTGTTGCTGAAACCCTGTCCCCACTTATTATGATTTACAGGTCTTTCTTTACCTGTTGATTTTGTTGACCAAACCTTTTCGTGTTGAAGTTCTCAGCCCATTCACTCGCTTTATGGCAGCTGCATTTCTGTTCAAGATTTTGCAAAATCAACAGCTCTTGTCCTGGGCATTCTTAGGTGGAAATACAATGATCGTCTGGTTAGACAGACATCAATAGGCTATAGAATTTATAGACGTACGCAAATGAGACTATTGGGCAAACTTCAGTATTTAAAAAAATACAACATCTCGACTTTTCCACTTGGTCGTTTTTTTCCGGCCTAACCCGCTCACTTGACCGAGTGGCTTCTGAAGCCCGGTCTGTGCACAGTTCTGATTCAAACCCTGTGAAAATGCTGCAGTGAACGTGAGTCTGGACTAATGAGTAATTACCCCCAACAATTAAGCTTATATTGATAAGTTGACAGCCAGTATCATGCATTTATTCTGCTTTAGACTGTGTCAGTATCTTTGAAATAATATCATATTCATTACCGAAGTATAAAAAAAACTTAAACATCGTGATGATGTATTGAGAAATTTGGTCCACACCACAGAGTAAACCAAGTCGTCCGTACTTTCGGTCTCCAGTTGGTTAAGTTTGTGTATTATTGGTAATTGACGAATGGCCGGGGACTTGGAGAAGGTTATGATCTCGGAACACTAGCCGATTGTATTGCACGCAGTATGATCTATCGGCATGATAATGTCGTCTGTCTCTGTCCTTCCATCTGTCCGTGATGCTGTGTGTATTGTGGCTAAACGATAATACTACAACAAATGAGCAGGAAATGCCCTCCTCCTAGGAACACGATGGTACAACTTTCCAGCCCCTACACCAACCACCCTGAACCCTCAAACTCCCGACCTCCAAAATTTTCACTCCAGCGCAGTACGAAGGAACCTAAGGGTTCCGCCAGTGGTATTCAAGTGTTCCGCGGGACTGCCAGTGCTCAGTGAAAAACGGCGTCCGACATTTGCGGCCACTAGACGCATTTTCTAGGCTCTTGGTCCAAAATGTATTTGCGGTGGTGGCTCGACCCCGAACCCCATTGGGGGATCTTACAATGCTCCCCCAGATCCGCTAGCTAAATTTTCCACATTTACTCGCCGAGATATCAGCAGAGTTTCGACATGCCGGACACAAACTTCCCCCAAACGGATAGCGACCGTTAACGGATGACGTGTCCTAGTTGGAACTCCTTATATGGTTTGGATTATAAAATGTAAAATTTCCCCCTTTTCTCTCCAAAAATTCGAAGAATTGCCCTACGGCCTATGGAGACTGTGAACGGCTATAACTAGAGCAGCGTTAAAGATAGTCTTAGGGGTGGTCCAGCAATTTAACAATGTCGTTGAAATTTGTCTCAGACCGACCCTTGTTGCCACGGTGACGAAAATTTCAGATTTTTAACATAAAATTCGCCATTAAATTTAAGTTTAAGTTCAAGCAAATCCAAGTCGACTTGGAGTCGCTTTTATCCCAAGTGGAGTCGATTTTGCTGACCTCAGTCACTCCCAGGTCTAGCGGCGGCGACGATTAAGCGCCTGCATGACGTCTCTGCGCGTCTGATACTGCCACTCGACATAGTGTATTCCCGACGGATCAACAGGTGCGTAGGAATTGCCCACGAGTCTCAGTCGCAGCAGCAGCAGCAAGATCGTATTCGTACTAGTGCTGATACTGTCATACCGTCAATTCGTCAAATGTTTCGTTAGTCTATAGATGCAGGAATAATTACTATCTACTACCTGCTGTGATTTGTTGCTATACAGTACTAGTCGCGCATCTTGTTCGGCGTGTCAGCAAACGTTTGAACTTTGAAGTAATCAGAACAACTTGATCTCGCTTCAGTCGCTTTTTCATCTACTCACTGACACTTAAGTTCAAATCTGAATATTTCTATCTTAAAACAGATTTTTCCTGGTTTCGGCCACTAAAAAGTCAAAGATCGGGTTGTTGACCAGATTTTTTGACCAGAAAAAGTCGAATATCAGTTTTTCGACGATCGAGTTTTTGTTGAGCACTTTGAGCAGCGATAAGTTGGCGACATATGCTTCGTACGTTTTCTGTTCAAAAACTCGTCAGAAGCATGGCGTTTGACTTTTTGAGTCAATCAGTCATTTATTTGTCATAACACAAATCTACTTTAACGACTTTTTCTGCTCAAAACCTGGTCAGTAACCTGGTTTTGGAGGAAGATAGAAGTAACGGAATTTGTGCAATATCATTCATGAACGTGTTGGTTGCTCGATCAGCTGGATGAACAGCTGGTGTGTATTTTGACCATCAGCATCATTATCAGACAGATGTCATTACAACTCGAGACAACAGATACCTTGGATAAGAACACGACGGTACCAGTACCACAGCTGGCGACATGGCACCGTGTGACCTGGACATCCGCTCTCGTCTTGAGACTCTCAGCCGTCTCGGTACTGACGTTGCTGACGTTGTTAGGCAACATGATAGTCATCACGACCATCACCAGTTGTGCCGAGTTACGTAAGAAGCGAGTCAATATCTTCATACTGAACCTGGCTGTCGGAGACCTCATGGTTTGCTTTCTGTCGATGCCACTTAATGTAGCGCTGGCGGTGGTCGGACAGTGGATGCTGGGAAATGTCGGCTGCAAACTTGTTATATATGGTTACATCGTTGCCGTTCTGTTCACCGTCTTTATGCTGACCACCATGAGTATCGACAGATACCAGGTATGTGTTACAAGAAAGCCGTGCTATCACAGGGAGAACCGCGCGATGCCGCTGTGAATTTCGATATGTATCGTATTTTACAAAGGAATCGTGGGGCACGGCTTTCTAGGCCTACATGATACTGTTTTGATACATCATTCCCCTCTGTATTTTCTTGTACTGTTTCTGTTGTCTTTGTAACCTGTCCTTTAAGCTCGCTGACGGTAGGTTAAATTTGTCTTTTTTAATAATAATAATAATCATCATCGACCGTTCAAATGCTGAAATTACAAAAATTGCGCTGATTTTCACGGCCGTGATGCAAAAAATCACGGTCGATAGCCGAAAATCGCGGCACACGACCAAAATCATGGTCAGTCACGGTGATCGCGAATAGGTGATAGACTGATAGGATAGTCTTACAGCGCTAATAAATGTTACAATAAGTGTTCATACTTCATACCTACGTCCGATAGTTTGGTTTCGAACGGCCTACGTCCGATTATCTGATACTTTTCTTTCATGCGACTCGCAACAATAAATAAGCAATAAACATGTGATCGTGTTCAAATTAGTGGACGCGGGCATGCATGAACACTCATTGCCGTTTGAAAATTGACGCCCCCCTCTCCGAGGAACCCCCGCGAATATTCGCATATAGGCCTACCTTATATTTCTAGAAACTAGAATCATGTCCGCCAGACTCGGCCTACATTTTGCCGCCTATAGCATGGGTCTATCTTCATTCAAAATTTTCTGGTGCTCTCCGTAAAATGTTTTTATATATCTGCAAGAGTGACGTTTCGGCCGTTCAAGGTCATCCAAGGTTATTGATTTTGGTACCAATCAAAAGCGCATATGCGACTACCTATTAGTCCATCATAGTAACCTACATGCACCGTTTCAGAGATATTGCAGGTTTTTGTGCTCCTGATCCAACCCCTATTCCACCCTAATTTGGGGGTGTTCTAGTCGCACCAGATCGCCCATGTTGGGGTCAGTGTGAGCAGTTGCCTTAAGCTATAGGGTCGTGAAATTATTTTCGAAGTATTCCAACGTATGCGATCACGGTACCTGAACGTTTCAGACAGACAGACAGACGACTTACTCTCGCATGACCGCGCTCTGAGTAGCATCGCGCGGTAAAAACATAGACTTAAAAGAAATTTTAAGTTTTCTATTTTTGGATCAGGTACTATCACTACTCATTTTGATATTCTTCATCTTATTCTTCTTGTTCCTGTTCTTCTTGTTGGGAGATGCTCTTGAGAAAAGCTTTTACGAAATGAGGTCGACATTATTGTGCATTACGACAAAACTCCGTTCTGGCGTTTTGCCGACACCACCAATAAGTAACTAGAATGCGTGGCAAAGCCCAGCGTGATGGCCGCCCAGCCGTTAGGTGGATGGAAACGTTTACTCGGGGCATAGGTAAAGTCGGATGTGATACTTAATTCAGGCCAACGCCACTGAGACAGCTGTGCAGGCTCGAGATAATCCGTGGCCCTGTGGGTCAACTCACCGCGGCAAATCATTAGCGAAATCATCAGCGTACTTCCGTCGTCAGTTACGCAACAGACAGACAAAGGAGATTAATGTAATCTTGTTGCACAATCGGAGGCAAACAGGCTGTAAGCTTTGCAGTGTGAGTAAACTTGGGCACTTATTGTAAGCCACAACAAAGAACGAATAACACAGTGGGCGTCGCCGACTGGGCGGCATGCGCTGGCGTTGATACAATGTGGCTTCATACGCAAGGAAACAAAAAATTAACGAAATTCCGGCCGCCTCATCCGAAATGTCCTATGACGGCCGATCCTTAAGGCGTCCGCACGAATCTCCGCATATACTTTATATTTTTAGAAAGTAGAATCATTGATCTACATTTTGCCGCTGACAGTTTGTGTCTATCTTCATTCAAATTTTCTGGTGGGCGCCGCAAGACTTTTCTGTTTCTAAAAGAGGGACGTTTCCGCCCTTCAAGGTCATCCAAGGTCGATGAATTTGGTGCCAATCGAAAGCACATATGTGACTTCCTATAATCCTATTAGTCCGTAATAGTAACCTTGGTCCTATCTTGCACCCTTTCGGAGCTACAGCACGTTTTATAATGTGCTCCTGACCACACCCCTATTCATCCCTAATTTTGAAGGTGTTCCCGTTCCATGAAATCGCCATGTCGACGGGCTATTCGGCCGTGAAATTATTATCGAAGAATTCCAACCTATTTGACCACGGTATCCGAAAGGTCACGGACAGACAGACAGACAGACAGACGACATGCAATCTCATAACCGCGCTCTGCGAGTAATAACTAAGTTTTTCGGCTCCGAAATTTTAGGGAGAAGGACCCCAAAATTAGATGCCGAAATAACCAAGTATAGAAACGTTTGCCGCAATTCCCACAACAGAACCCAACGATGTAAGCTAAAGTACACCAGATTTTTGGCCAATTTTCGAATTTCAGGCGTTAAAAAATTGCTGGGAACAGACCCATCTCTGTCCCTCCCCATCTGTGGTCCTTAAAGTAACTGTTATTGCTTATAGGCCACGTTAGATTTAGATTGATTGAGTGATTGACTTGATGCGACACAATATGCTTGACATGTTGTGTGTCACTAATCTTGTGTACACTGTATACAGACGCTGGTTCAACCACTGAAGTTCTTTGGCGGTACTCTGCATCCATGGCGCTGCGTTCTGGTTTCGTGGCTGCTTGCAGCAGTCGTCGCCCTGCCTCAGCTATTTGCGTTTGCTCAATCAGAAGAACCACGCTTAATATCAGATAAAACACGATATATAATCACACACAAATGCGACAGTACGGGAAACGTAGCAGAATGGCAACGAAAACTTTACTTCACCTTCTGTATGTTATTTGTTTTCATTATTCCAGCCTGCATCATGATTTACTGTTACGCGAACACCGTACGTGTTGTGTGGCTGAGAGCTGGTCCTGAGGCTGCAAACGAGCCTCGCGTCCATTTTGTAACAACTCGTAGATTGGCAGTGACGTCTGATCCAGCGGGTGGTGCAGCAGAATTCGGTTCTTCGATCCAACAGCCAAGTCCAAACATACAACGTTGTCACTCCTTGCCACCGAATTCCCGTGAGACGATCCGTGTACCGCGAATAGTGACTCTGACAACGAAACGCAGCGTCATCAGGGTGGCGATATCAGTCACCGTTGGGTTTGTAGTCTGCTGGACGCCATTCTTTGTCGTCAGTGGGGTCCGCATCTACTCCGACTACCAGTACAAATGGACAGCTGCAAAGTCAGTCACCATGCTAATGGGACTGAGCCATAGCGTTGTGAATCCTATCGTCTACATTGTGTTCTCCATGCGTGCTGTCCGCTCCGCTTTCTCTCGTCTGTGCCAGAGAGCTAAGTCACGCTGCTGTCAACGCCACCAAGCTTCGCGTAGTGGTCTTCAGTAACATTTAGTTGTCATGAAGAACTTACCACCAATGTTGTGCAACGCTGTCGACAGAGAGAATGTTTCGATTGTCTGCTGTCGGTGAACAGTGTATACTGTTGAGCCAGTGAAGTCAGCTCGCGATTTTTTTTTAATTTTAATATCATGTCACATTTACAAGTTACAAGTTAAAAAT
>Ga0056131_1000180_pt1 | contig 13463 bp, 10 predicted proteins | sample WorMetLIZISLAND1_2_FD_67480 | JGI IMG/M metagenome (GOLD analysis project Ga0056131, IMG submission 67480) | Marine gutless worms symbiont microbial communities from Max Planck institute for Marine Microbiology, Germany - Olavius clavatus LIZARD... ...
GTGGAAAATATTACGCAGTTTTGTTGGAGATATTCATCCTCTATTCAGCAGTGAAATAATTTTGAAAATCGGTTAAGATTTCAGAAAGTTATTGCTAAAAGTTTAGTGGCTTCCTTTTTTGGGACACAGTGTACACGTCTATACCATGCAATAATTGACTAACAGTTAGTGAGTGGCGGTATCTTGTAGTCACAAGATACCGTGTACACTGTGTCCCAAAAAAGGAAGCCACTAAACACAAGAGAATTATCGTGTGTGCACCTGCTGGCACTGGCATGGCTACCGAACTATTTCGCAATGATAAACAAAGTGATTTTTTTGAAAGACCCTGATCCATATCATCCCCAAAATGTAACTGGACGTTTCTTGTCCTCGGCCATATTCTATCCGTAAATATTTCATGATAGATTGTCCTTAACTTTTTCAGTAATCCTGCGGACACGCAAATCGATAAACAAGTCGAGACAGCAACAAACTCTCCACGGCAGAAGCAATAATCCATTAGCGCACATAACAGGCTACAAAGCTACAGTACTGTCGTACTCACCAATTTAGCCAGTAAACATGACAGACTGGGTGGATTAAGCCCTGTCCACACTGTCGCAGAAAAGTGCGACAGTCGCCGTTTTCTGCGACAGTCTCACTTTTCTGCGACAGTGTGGACAGGGCTATACACTGCAATGTGATTCAGTCGTAAAGGTATACTCACACGACTCATGATAGCAGACGTCCGAGAAGGCGTTACACTTGGAGCCGAGAAACTTGTAATTGGACTGAAGACATGGCAGCTGTTGGCGATGCTGGCGATGATGATGATGATGTTGATTGTCCGGCGACGGGCTGGAATGGACGTGAGGACAACGACACGTGCCGTTGAGACAGACGAGTGAGTCGGCACACGTGTCGTTCTCACCACACGGTTCGTTTAAGTACCGCACTATATAATCACCCAAGACGACACACTAATGACTCAGAAACATTTCAAGCTAGTTCGCATTTTATAGAACGTATTAAAGTTTTATTTGATTATCTGTTATCAGTGAATCAAAACCCGTCAATTCCGCTTTTACTAGTTTAATTTTGTTTGGTGCTGGTGATGAATTAATTTGACAAATTTAAAACATAAAATAAAGATATTCAAACTGAGCTTAAAATGTATATTGTAATTGCAACTTCACAAAATTCGGTGCTATTTCTGTTTGCCTGCTGATGCATGTCTGTTTGCTGCTTATTGTTACAAATACGAGAGTACGTTAATGTAAGTGTTAACGTTTAACTTTAAAACTTACAGAAGGCGCAGCGGCCCTTGTCTGTGGCGGCGTGAGTTCGCGGATCGCACATACATTTACCGAGACTACATCCTTCGTACAGCCACCAACACACTTCACCAGATATTCCATCCGGATCACAGTCAAGGTCCGACGAACAACCGGCCCTGCCCGGAGATGCGCGGTTCACTGTGGGACCGAATGAGTAAGACCGAACTGCATATGCGAAATAACAAAAAAAACATTCTAAAATTATCTCAAGTCAATTACATTAAAATAGCAAATAAATGAATAATTTACATAAGATACATGAAATTTTTGTCACGTTGTCTGATTCGAGAAGGATGATATGTATAGTTCTAGCTCTATCTGCAGGTAATTTCTAAATGAAACAGTGAAAAAATTATTGCAATTATCAAAATATATCTTTATCACGTTTATCACAAAATAAAAAATAGCACACTACTTTTTTATACCTCCCACTATAGTAACAGTTATAATTATTAATAATATTATTATTATTGTTGATGTTGTTTCATTCATGTGTGATCCTGACAACGGTATACACCTGAAGTGACAAAGTTGTTAGTAGGCCTAATGTTTCCTCATTGCCTACTGAGCGGCTCTCAGCAGGAAATTGATTGAAACGTAACAACACTGAGAAATTAAAATCCCACACACAATCGGCAAGTTTCTTCTGGATTCCCGGAAATGACAAATCTCAAAGTCTACGTGTCGACAAGCGCAGGTATCACAGTGCGTCGCCTCGATGCTTTGATGAGGCGCGATAATCGACAACATCAGGCTGATGAACTCATCAACCATGTACTGCGCTGCCTCAAGCGCACACTGTCAGCGCTCTCCATCAACCTGACCATATCTGTCCACTGAAACATCTGCTACGTCGAAATGCACTTTTACGCCGTTCTCACGCAATAATGCAGAACAAGAAAGCGCACGACGGAAGCAGGGAGCGCAGGGTTGAGGTCTTTGCGGTAAGGCCGAATCGTCATCGTCATTGTGGAAGTAACCGTCGTTGAATTGATGGCTCGACATCTGTAATAGTCGTTGTCGTCCATCTCGTCGTAACGACGTTACGTCGTCGCCGCAATGACTGTAGCCAGCCAGGCCGGCACGGGTCGAACCGGTAAGAATTCGGCCCTAATTCGGCCGCGCTTTTGTTAAACCCATCCGCGGCGGCGCGGCGCGGCACGGCGTTCGACGTTCCATGCGGTCGACGTCGACGATACTGACCGCCGTTGATCGGGCTGACCGCGTCCTTCAGTCGCGAGTTATTGGCGACGCGGCGGGGAATACCGGCGCAAGCTGCGACCGGCGCCGTCAACTGGGAGGAAGAAATCGAATCATTGGACCAATCAATCGCCGCGTAGCCGACTTCCGATTCCGGTCCTCAAAGGAATCATCGATAACGCGCGCGATGCGGTCGGGCCGCTAAGACCGTCTGTCCGGCTAAGCGCGGCTACCGCAATTTTTCACCAGACCGCGTTCGTTATCTTCATGCGAGCGTTTTGTCCGCTGAGGGGGACGAGGGGGGAAATGACAGCGATGGGTGGACAGCTGAAGAATATGACGATTACGTGGTCGCTACGAGCAATCGACCTGGAGAGTCGTAAAAATTCACTACAAACGATAATCAGCAGCTAACAACTGAAAATTACCTCACTACGATATTACTGTTATAAATTATTCAAACCTTCAAAAACCTGCTGGTTCTCATTTGCACTTAAGCCTATATTGATAGTGTACGTAACTTCCTGAATCAGACAGGCTCACTGAAGTTAACCGAAGAGCCAACGTCATCAGTACGATCATCATCATCATCATCATCACCATCATCATCCTCACCAATATCATCATTACTGTTAAGGGGCGCTGAATTTGCAGGACCAGAAGATGACGGACCACAAAAATTAATGGATGAAAAATGCAGACCACGGGCCAACTCTGATTACTGCATCACAGGGTGGAAATGCAGGACATGGAAAATTACACTTTTATAGGTCCTGCATTTTGAATTTTCTAGGTCTTGCATTTTCAGTCGCCCCATTGTTACATAATGCTGATACAGAATCAAAGCAGCAACGAGATATCGACACTAAGCAAAATTCAACAGGGCCTATGACATGAAAACTTGGGTGGACTAGATTGCCTATATTATGAAACGTGCTTTATAAAGTATGTCTATTACAGCCATAAAATATGAACAAAAAGTACAGCAGAATTAGGACAGTCCTTACTTCAATTTCCAAACAGCCATTTTTTTCCGTCGATACATTTACTGGTTACTCTAAGCTTGATTACTGTAACTTACTTTATTATAAGCTTCCAAATTCTCAACTAAATCGTCTTCATCTTTTTTTAATTCTCTTTTTCGTAATGTTGCTAAAGCCCCTGAATCGTCTCACACTACTCCTAGTAAATAAGTAAGTAAGTAAAACGTGGATTTATATAGCATGGTTTCAAGAAAAACCTCCAATGCACAGCTCTCTTATTCTAAAATCTGTACAGTGGCTGGAAATTAATGAAAGCGTTAAATAGAAAATCTTGTCTCTCATGTATACAGTTCTCACTCCCGCTCAATCTACACCCCTTACCGTGACGTTGCTCCTGGACTCCGGAGCTAACTGGGAACTGCTGTCCGCGCACCCGTACATTTTGTACCCACAGATGCGAACACCCATCGCCGCGCCTGTAAAGAGGAAAACATGAAGAGAAATGAACGTAATTATACGCACTGAAGTGTGCCGCTTGCATCACGAACGTCGCGCAGATAATAGTTTTCGACAGAAAGCAGACGACGTCCATTGCGTTCAGCGAGCGAAGTCAACGGCGATTGATGTCATCACGAACAGCTTCTACTAGAGGACCACCCACGTTGTTACCTAACCTGCGCGTGCGCACATTCATAGCTCAGTTAACGCAAACAACGACACTGTCAGCATTTTTTCAATATCTGCAAAAAAGTGAAAAATAACGGATTATAAGCATCTGCACGTGTTCATAGTAGAACCAGGAATTTAATATTGGAAATAAATTAATGCGAAACAGGGTGGTTTTATGGATTAATCCGCAAAGCCCTCGGCCCCACAGAACGATTGGCTCTCCCGTGAGGCCAAACAAGGTAAGATGCAAGATAAGAAATGACCCTTCCAGGACTCTCAACAGGTTGAAGATAACGACTTAAAGACGTCACAGTACCAGTACTCGTCAATTAAAACCGCAAACTACTGTGATAGAACACGAGGACGCCGACAGTCTCAGCTGCCTGTTTTTACTGCTGAGCTCTTCATGCAGTGCACGTAGTGTGATGCTGCTAACGGCGCTGCGTCTTCCGTAAATCTACTGACGACAGTCAGTCGACGACAAATGAAACATGACGGCTTGTCGCCCCAGGCGGGGCCGCTCCATCCAGCGAACGCCTGCGGTCGAACTATACGACCACAGTCGTAATGCAGTTGTTACAACTATCGTAGTGCAGCGCCACGCTCATTTGACATTTTTCTCAAGCTATTTTTCTACAAGACTGTTAACAACAAACATACGAAATTGTAATTGCTATCCCCGTTTGGGACAATGACGGCCAAGTTCCGAGAAAACCGGGCCATAAAATGCTAGACTAGAAAATGACGGACCTCTCTGAAAACTCGCGCGCACACACACACGCACGCACGGATCATTGTACATATATTAATCTATTGGCATAATATGCATGTTACCGGTAAATGATGAGAGAACTTCGCAGCGATAGATTGCAGTTACCATCAAAACGTGCACTGTAAGCTCTTTTAGAGGGTCCGTGTCAAAGGAGTCACACTTGCCACGAAACAGAAAAAGTGAAAAACTACATGAAAACTGAGGCAAGGCAAGAATACGAAGAGTACGAAGAAATCCGACAAAAGGGCCGAAATGTACGTGAACGCGATCCAAAAGAAATAAGAAATCTAAAGTAACATGACGTTGTGAGTCTCCAGCTAAGATAAAACAGAAACCGGGACAGATCTCCGAATTTTGCGCTTTTATTTTCCATATGCGCCTGATTGCGGATGACGGCAACAAGCGATACATGGCGGGATGTGATAACCGCGGCATTAGCTGTTGGAATTATCGGCAGCTTCCTCGGTTCGTGTGTTCGCGCCACTTGCTCGAGTGCTGTAAATTGCGACGGCCCGTCATAACTACCGCTAGCCGTTAAGCCGCCAGACATTGCTGCCGTAATAACCATCGCACGATAATCCCAAATTTACTACGCCATCGGTCACAGGCTCACAGCTGACGAAAGAACGGTGTAAAATGCCCACTAAACGTAAACAAAGCCCGGCTTAATCGTAATCGTCTGAATATTGCTGATATTTTTTATTAAACTTTATCGCCGCTAGCAACACTGCGTGCGTTGTCGTCGTTTTTTTTTCTTTTTTTTCTTTTCCGTTAATCTGTGTTATTAGTTAAGTATCATTTAATTGTTTCTGCTACCAGTTTTTCTGGTGAATAAAGATTCTCAAAGTGTCGAGATCGAATATATAACGCTCAATAAACCGCAGGCAGTAACTTCACTTCATACGTTTTACTGCAGTACAGAGAAGGAGTAGCTGTAGGAATTTTGATCGTGAAAAGATGCCGGTGTTTAGGTGGCAGATTCTGGTCACGATGTTGACATGAATGTGATGTGAAGCGTGCTCGATGCACCAGATCCACAGCATCTCCTCTACAACTCGGCTTAGTGTCTGCTATGTGGCGCCGAGCCGCCTTCGTATCCCCGACTCCCGTTAATTCGCGGCGACAGATTAAACCCGAGTCACCGGGCGCCGCGGCTTTGCACGCTCGCTCTACGCCTGTCCGTCCCGTTCCGGTCCCGTGGGGCGGGCGGCCGATGGACGTCCCGCCGCGGCCTCGGCAGTAGTCTGCCCGACGGTGGCCGGTAATCCCGTCCAGGAGCGAAACGAAGCGCCACAACGCCTGTCGTGTCTCGCCATCGATGAAAGTTTCAGCAGTAGCAGCAGCAGCAGCGACAGCCAAGGATGGCACCCAGCTACATCCGCTTCTGCTGCTACGTCGGAAGAGTAGTACAAGCCGCCGAGATTTATCGCGTGCGTTGTCGCCGTCGTCGCTCGCTAAAGATAAATTAATGCACGGCTGTCGGTACATATTTCCGGTTACGACTTAACGACGTCGGCCCGACATCCGACTCTTAGATGTGCTTCTGTTCAAATTATTTCGCTTGCTTATTTTCATGTTAATGATAACAGTAATGACAAAAAAGGAAACGATGACGTCGCGCGCACAGAGACATCAACAAAATCAACGGACGGACTGAGTTTACCGTGTGTCGAAAAAGCAGAAGAATTGCTAAGGCCGAAGTTGAAGTTCTGCGAAAATTAAAGGGGAAGTGTCGTTATATGGCGGACGTTTCTAACACCATATTTCCCTGGTCAAGGGTAACCTTGTTCTAAAAACTAGCTTGATTTCTCCTGTCGTTTAGCTATTCATCCATCTGAATAATCAGTGGTAGGCTGGTAGCAGAATATAAGCACTAACGTCTCTGTCCATAACAACAAGTGTCATCGGTTTTAACACGCCTGTAGCCTACTTCACAGAGCTCAATGATTTTAAAGAATTGCATGCATCATCGACCAAAATTTTGAAGTGCCGTCGTCAGTTGTGATAGTTACCGCACTATAATCAACGACAAAAGTAACGTTTTCGTGACGTGTGATCAGCAGATGGACACACTTGAGTAGAGAGAGATTATGGACAGTTATTGTCGCTCCAGACACTGTGACGAAAGATAGACGAAGAAAGTAGGTCATGAAATAAGAACAGTATATGCGACCAGTTATAGAGAGATATTTTATTTTGATGTCGTTGTTTCTAATTATACACATAACAAAGAACACGATGTAAGTCGAAGAGGAAATGTTGACAGTATCTATCCATGGGTTGCGTTAAGACGAATCAGTGGAGATAACATAATGGACGAAGAAAATGGACCCAAGTCCAACTCGGATGAGCTCAGCTGTGAGTAAACACGCGAACCAAACGCGGTCAGTGAACGAATATAACTCTAACAGGCGGTCACTGAGTTCAGTGACCACGCACTCCGTGCTCCCGGTCTGTACCACGATGCATGCAGCCGTGGGCAGTCAGCTGTCCAGTCGAATGGCTGCTCTACCATCGCAAACAGTTGTTGATTCGCGGTTGGCCGACCACCATCGTACAGGCCGACCGACCGACTCACGTGCCTGCTCTCATACCGTCGCGTCGTTTATCATCTCTCGTTGCTATAGTCGTGGTCGTCGGCCACAATTACAGCCGACAAGTATATTTCTCGGAGCGTGCACGCACCGATATTAATGCCCGGCTTCCATTTACGGCGACGGCCGACGAGTCGTACAGCGCGGCTATATCATAAGGCCACGATGTGCGGCGCGGCATCGACGCCAACCACGTTGGACACATGCGTGCATCTAAATTACATTTTACGTAAATGCGAGCCGGCCGCTCGACCGACCGGTCAGACTCGCGCATGTCGATGGCAGCATTACGGCGAAACAGCCGGACGGTGGCTGACCCGCTCTCGGCTGGACGCTGTGACGACGACGACCGACAATATCACCAGACGTCACCGGGCGTGATCCGCGTCACTGACAACATATATAGTGACCAGCCAGCGCTACGGCACTGGCGCCGACCTTCTACGACCGCACGATTAACACCGACAAAAATATACACGACCAGAATCCTGTAGATTACAGATCACTCGTATCGTGGAATCCCAAGCTTACATACCAATACTGTATTATCATACATCAACGGCCAATTTCCAATTCGTTTTCAGTAAAGTAACATTGAGCTGCTACACGTAACAGTGATGAAAACAGAGTGGGTTTAAGCGCTCAAACCCCCTACTGACGATAATACAATATTTTTGAACGAAAGTTATAGCCCATAATTATACTAAAGCACGGAAAGTAAAAGTTCGTATGTGTTTTTAACTTTTTTTATACCGTAAAATGTTATTCTTTGTCTCAAAATGTACCTAAATTATTATTATAACGTTTGGAGACCTGGCTCTGCTCGGGCCCGCTGGTGGAGCTCACAACGCTATCCTATACTCTACAGCTGGATTAAGGGAAGGGGCAAGGAGGGACAGGAGAGGAACGGGAGGAGAGGAAATGGGATAATTATGAGTTTTTAAAATTGCAATCTCCATTGCGAAATCCTGCAAACACTAATGATGTGCAACAAAAAACGTGGCAAGTCGTGATGATAATGATATTTCTGTATCATATGAAAAGTTTCTCGTTTCTCTTATGCGTTCTTTTCTGCCGCCACAAACCGGAAAATCTACTGCAGTCATGGAGATGATGTGACAGTACCACTGGAGTAGCCTACACCGAGTCAAATGAAGGCTTGACGGCAGTAAATACAGAATGGCGGACAGGCGACGTCACACGGCGCCGAAAACTCATCTCGGCGTGTTTACCTCCTAGGAACAATCCTCGAACTATCTTCATTACGCCCCTTGTCGCCATAACGTCATCTCCGACCTTCCCCGCCCTCCCTTCCAGCCCGCCATCGCTGCCGCATGACGTCCGACGGCTTCCGGGCCGCTGTGGCGTCGACGACGACGCTGGAATTGGAAATAGACGCCCTTGTGGCACGCGTGACGTTTGTCCGGAACGAGAATAGGCTGCCATCTGCGGACGCTGCATGCGACATCTTGCGAAAAGCAAACGCGACGACGTTATTACGCGACTGATTGGACGGCGTATGACGCAGATGGTACCAGATTCCTATGAGACCACGCCAACGTACAGCGCTATTGTCAATATTTGCTGTAAATAATCTACTTTTGCAACGTCGTGACGCCCATAAATCATACTTCACGCAAGACGTATCCTACGTATACGATCCTCTAATAACCTTGTATTTGTGTGTCAGTTATTTGTTACTTCAGACACGTTATGTAAAATTTTGAACGCTGTGGCGATGTCGCCCTCTCTCATATAAGGAAATTAGGAACATCTTGGTGAATAATTGGGGGCACTTCGTGTATGTTATCACACGCCACTCTGTCATGCGTATTTAGTAACAGTAATAATAATAATGGTAATTATAATAATACTTATTACTATTATAAATATTAATTATTATTATAAATTACAATTTTAATAATACCCCCGGGAGTAAAGATCCAAGAACGTCGGAATGCAAATAGTTGACAAATAATTTTATACAGACTGTTTTGAATCAAACTAACACACCATAGCAAGTTGAAACATCCACCGGGGTGTACAGAACGGTGAGTGGATACTGCACCTTTCTTACCACAGATAATAACCGCAAACTCTACTATCATACCGTTTATCGTGTGATCTCTTCCAGTTACCTGTTCACATTGTTAATTTCTTACCAATAGCTACTTATCACTCTCTGTCTCCACACAAGGTCTTTGATGTTCACCGTACACCTTTGAGAAATTATAGACAGGCTGTTCATTTCTTGAAAGCGGAGCAAAACGTCACATACTATAGTTTCCAGCCAATGCACCGGTATCTATTGCTCAGCCTCTGCAGCCCCCTCACTGGTCATCGTCGTCATCATCATCATCCTGTCTATTTCGCTTACCGCCAGCTCGGGCGCGCTCGTCTAGGCTGACCGGCGCAGTTAGAGCTGTTCCGGTCCAACGCCTGCCGCGCCACGGTGATCGATATCGGGGGCCGCCAGCGCCGATCACGCCGTCCGGACCGATGCATGCTTGACGTACCAATGAAGTCCGGTGTCCCGCCTGTCAATAATGCGCTGCTGTGGAATCCGATCATCGGCGACCGTTCGACAATTTATGCTTCTACAGCACCGCGTACTCAACATCCGCTATCACATCGTGATCCACTGCAATATTTGTCTATTTGTGTGTCCGCATACAAGAAAAATACGCGAAGCAAAATCGCCCAGAGCAAATATTCCACTAACAGGCGACAATAGTTCTCGATATAATGCATTGCACTTAACACATAAGTGAGATGTGTACACAACATAAAATAATATTAAAATTTCGAAATAAAGAAAGTAGCATCGTTGAGAAAACAGACGCGTCAGTCAGCAATGCCCTTGAATGACCTTCACCGTTAACCGGCTTAATTTTTATTCAAGGTTATCTAAACTACACTTAGGTTAAAAAATCGGATCCCTGTGAAATTCTTCAGTATCTCCAACATCAATTTTGCCAAATATAAATAATTTTCGATGAGTGTTCATTCTTTACGTATGTAACTGGCTTCCAGGATTTCATTAAACCGGGGAAGTAGGTTAGGTTAACTGATCTCATATCGCAATGTCCGTCTTGTTTCTGTTCTTATCGTTAGGGCGACCTCTTCAAAAATGCCTCCTAATGCTCCGTCATTTCAACTCGGATCGGATGAAATTTGGCAAGATTATTCTTCAAGTGAATACGCATCGATTGTCTGTGTCGGATTTCTGATATGATGTCATACTTTCAAAATGGCGGCCATGATGTCATTTCACGCAGAAAAGTGCTAGCACCTGGCGAATGTACATACAGCGTCTGCCTGGCGCAATGCAGCAGCGTCCGCCAGTTCCTGATCTATAGTGCATTCGTGCATTTGCTAACTGTATTGTGTAACTGTAACTGTATACGAGAGTATAATGACCACGTGCGAACTGTCACATTTGTCTCTGTGTAAGCTGTAGTACAATTAGCAGTGTTTCTCAGTAACGACGACTGGCAACGCACTGACAGTAGAGTGCAGACGTGATGTAGCAGTCCACTTTGCAGAATGGCCAGACAGGCTTGACGTCGTTCAGTAATTGATGCCATTACCACGATGCTGGTCAGTCGCCGCAACCCGTACTAACACTGCTTGCACGGTCCTGCTCAGTACGATGGCAGTCGCACACCAATGGAATGGACGCTTCTGAAAAATGTCTAAGCAGGTTCAACATTATTAACATGTGTTTTCAAAGTTCACGTTTACGCTGCACATACATGTACCTCTTAATTCCCAACCGCACGCTGCTATACAAATATTCGTATCATCCTATATGCGCAACAGAGAGGCGACCATAATATTTCGCATTACAACTTTTTTCCGAGCCAAATTCCTTAAAGATCTCTGAAATTCGAACCTATACATTCTCAAAACTGCCACACGATGTAGCGTTAAGCAACAGACGCTATCCGAATTTGTTTAAAGTACTCCCTAAAATTATAGTAGATGAATATTATAAACTCGTGTATCTCGATCACGCTTATTATGATTTTAATCGTTAAACACACACTTTACCAAAAGACGCATTCTAAGTTCTAACAGAGGCCTATAACTGCTTTGGTTTGGACTATCTGGGAGTAAGAAACGCGAGAGAATAGGCCTACGAAGAAATCACTTGGCAATCATCGTTGCCAATGCTGAAATTCTGGCGTCTGTGGTACAAGAAATAGCGACCAGCAGGTTGGGCATTGTCACACATACTAAATATTATTTATTTATTTTATTTATAATAGTAAATATTAGGCCTATTGCTGCTGCTGCTGCTGTTGTTGTTGTTGTTGTTGTTGTTGACAATCCGCAGCAGTATTCAGTAACTGAAGATGGGACCGACAACGTGCTGAAAATACTCTGGCGTGGCAGAAAACTCGAAACGAAGATTTCATGAACAGAGGAGCACCAGACGAACGACTCTTGCGCCGGGTGAAGTCAGTCGGTTAACCCCGGAATGGCCGAACCACCGGGGTCTACTTGGACGTGCTACGCCACGCTGCTTGCCCGGATCTGTCCGCTGTCCACGCACGGTTGATTGCTGATGCGTCCTCCAGGACTTAGCTCCGACCAATGCCGGTGGTCGCAGTCTCGGCCAGTTCCAGGTCGCCGGGCATCCAGGCAGGCTCGGCCAACCGCAAGCGATCGGCTTACGTGCCTGTAGCAGTTCCATGTATATGACGGACACTCGTCGGGTGAACCGTGTCCCAGTCACCACAGTCTCTTTGCTCACTCTTCACTCTCTGACGCCACAGCCCAGTTCATCTGCGCGGCTCTCAAGACTCAGTGCCCGCCCGCCGTTACTGTTGACGGTGTTTGTCTGTTTGCGTGTATGGAAGCTGAGCGCGCAGTTATCTCCTGTCATCACAAACTCACGCACGACTTAGCGGTCGTCGCAGACGACTGATGACTGATGACAGTTTGTCCTCCGGAAAATCAGCTTTGTACTGATTCAGCGCGTCATCCACGCCACACAATCGCAACATCTAGGAAAGGGATCGCCGCGACATCTAATCGATTATTTCTTGCCTAAAATCCTGCAGTCTTTTTGAAATGCTCACGAAAATTTATCCTGAACTTTTTGAGAATCATTCTGTTAGAGGCAAACTGTAGCTAACAAACCGATACAAACCATAACGTCATCTGCATACACATGACAAGAAAGCTGTGCTATCGCAAAGGTGACCACGCGATGCGCCCTATGCGCCATTCCACCCTAATTTTGTTCACGCCTACGCCCATCACTTTGCGCGGATTTGATTCTAAACGACCGTAAAACTTCCATTAAACGCCGGGTCTCAAACAAACGCCGGGGTCTTGAAGCAACACTTGAGTACCAGCCATACACTAGTTACGTCATAGCTACCAAAAAACTTAGTGCTGACACAGATAATTCCAGTTTTTTTGTTCGGTTTAACATTTAAATTTCACAAGGTAGTGCGGCAACAGAATTCAAGTGCGGTGGAAGATTTATTTTATTTAACCGTATTCCGCAGTTTATCTACGAATCCAAAAGTGAAAGAATTATTGAAATCGGTCCACATTTGCTAAAGTTATCGTAAAAATAAAATTGGCACCTTTTTTAATGGCCCACGGTGTAGATATAGGCCCTACTCGAGTTATCGGCAACAGTACATGACTACACGCAGACGTCGATAGAATTGCGCCCTCTACTTTCTACTTTAGTCATGCTGATACGACTCACTCGGCTGAGAACGTCAGTTAACACCAGTGTCAAGTTCAACCGTCATCTTATAGTTTCCGGTAAAAAGCCGCATTTTCAGCGTCCGCTGGCAAGCTACTGCACGGCGTGTGGTGCTGCGACTGTCGCAAATTAGGCTGGTGACGGCGAGTCGCCGAGTATGCAGTTCTTGTATAATAGGCCTATTTCGTGAAAGCA
>Ga0056131_1000181_pt1 | contig 13357 bp, 6 predicted proteins | sample WorMetLIZISLAND1_2_FD_67480 | JGI IMG/M metagenome (GOLD analysis project Ga0056131, IMG submission 67480) | Marine gutless worms symbiont microbial communities from Max Planck institute for Marine Microbiology, Germany - Olavius clavatus LIZARD... ...
CTGGTGGTGGAGGGGTGCGAGGATGGCTTCTTCTTGGGGCCGACGTTGTTCGATCATGTCTCCCGGGAGATGAGCGTGTACCGGGACGAGATCTTCGGGCCGGTGTTGTGCCATGTGCGGGTCGACGGCTACGAGGAGGCGATGAGGTTGGTGAACGAGAACCGCTGGGGGAACGGGGCGGCGGTGTTCACAGGCGACGGGGGAGCGGCGAGGAAGTTCCAGAGCGAGGTCGAGGCGGGCATGGTCGGCGTGAACGTCCCGATCCCGGTGCCGCTCTCGTTCTACTCTTTCGGGGGGTGGAAGGAGTCCCTGTTCGGCGACCACGACATCTACGGCCCCGACGGGTTCCGGTTCTACACGAGACAGAAGACGATCATCTCCCGCTGGCCCGACCCGATCCACCGCGGCGTCGACCTGGGATTCCCCCAACACCGATAGGGGAGCGGGCTGCGCTGATCCTCGAGACCGCCAGCGGTGTGTCGCTGATATCGTGATAAGGTCGAGGGAGTGCCGTCAGGAGTACCGAGCGCGCTCGGGCATACTGTCACCGCAGTTGACTCGCCATTTCAACGACACGCCACTGGGCCGAGCCGTCATGTAGCGGCTGACCCCCGGCCCACCGACGTGCGACCCGCGACGTCTTCCGGCCAGCTCTTGCCTGGGACTCGGCGCGGAGCGTCCTCGATTGGCCCGGCTCCGGCTCCGTGGTATGGTCTCGGCCGGTTGTAGGACTGGTCGTCGGACGGCCAACCGCGCGAACGTCGAGTCGCCAAGGAAGGAGATGGAAATGGCACCAGAGCGAATCGTGAGTGCAGGCGAGGATCGGGCAGCGGTGGATGACGCGGGAAGGCCCGTCGCGAGTGGTGTGGCGACGGGTGAGGGGGGAGACGGCCGCGAACGATTCCTCGACCTCATGAAGAGAGAGATTCTCAGAATCGACCTTGCCGATCTCGATTTCGGTATCTACCGCATTCTCAAACACCGCCGAGCCAGGATCGAAGCCTTCTTCGACGAGCAGTTGCCCGAGCTGCTAGATCGCGCGTTCAGCGAGGAGGGCCAGAAACGTCGTGTCGATATGGCGGACCGGGTGGCAGAGCTCCGCGCTGGCCTGGAGGACGTGGCGACTGAGCTCGGATACGATTCCGCCTTCGACGACGGCGTCTTGCGCTCCGATCTCGCGGGGTCGCCCAGAGCACTGGAGTACAGCAAGGCACGTCGAGCACTCGACTCGCTTGATGAGGATGACGAATTCAGCCGATCGGAGGAGAATCGGCTCTACAACGTCTTGTATACCTTCTTCAGTCGCTATTACCGCGACGGCGATTTCGAGCCTCAGCCGAGGCGGGCGAGGGAGGCCCGATACTCGGTCCCCTATGGTGGCGAGGATGTTCACTTCCATTGGCGCTCAAAGGGATCTCACTACGTTAAGACCGCTGAGGAACTGAAGTCCTACGCGTTCAACTCTGGTGAATGGACGGTACGGTTCGAGCTTGTGAAGGCGTTCCAGGAGTCTGACAATGTAAAGGGGCCTCATCGCTACTTCGTGCCGCTTGTCGCCGATGCCGGCCCTTCGGACACCGACCCCAAGCTGTATGTGCTACCGTTTGAGTTTCGCCGCTTGACCGAGAGCGAGTACCGACGGTTCGACGCCGAGAAGAAGACGGGCGTGCAGGAGCGGATCCTCACCCGGGCGGAGCCGATGATCGATCCACCCGAAGCCGTCTCCAAGGAAGAACTGGCGCGCCATTTGCGCAGGTACGTCCGCAAAAGCCGGACCGATTACCTTGTTCACCCTGGACTCGGCGTCTTTCTCCAGGGCGAACTCGACTACTTCCTCAAGAACGAGTTTCTTGACATAGGGGCTCTCCCGGATGTGGCGGCCGTCGGTGCCGCCATGACGAAGCTGCGAGTGCTTCGCCAGGTGGGCGGCCGTATCATCGAATTGCTGGACGAGGTCGAATCGATTCAGGCGCGGCTCTTTCAGAAGCGGCGCTTCATTGTGAGCAGCCACTACTTGGTCGCAATTCGGCTCGTCCCCGTTGAGCTTTGGGATCAAGTCCTTGGCAATGTGGCCCAAGTCGAGCGATGGCGAGATGACTTTGGCATGAGCGGGCGAGTTGACCGGTGGACTCTGGAGTGGCACCCGACGCTGGTGGTGGACACCTCGCTGTACGACCGTGCATTCTGCAAGGCACTGTTGGAGTCGTTCGAGGATCTGAGCGAGATTGAGGACGGTGTGCTGGTCGACGGCGAGAATTATGGTGCGCTGCGGACCCTGGTACCGCGGTACAGTGAGTCAGCGAAACTCGTATATGTCGACCCGCCGTACAACACGGGAGGAGATGGATTCCCGTACAAGGACGAGTTCTCGCGGCACAGCGCATGGCTGAGCATGATGGCGGAGCGGCTGCAGCTGGGCCGCGAGCTACTGACAAGCGACGGTTCACTGTTTGTAGCCGTGGACGATCGGGAGCACTCCAGCCTCAAGAAGGCCGGGGACGACATCTTCGGCGTTGACAATCATCTTACGAGCATGGTGTGGGAGGGGGGCCTGAAGAACGACTCGAACTACATTTCGGTGGGCCACGACTACATGGTGGGATGGCTTCGGGACGCCGAACACATGTCGGGATCGGGTGAGAAGTGGCGAATAACGAAGGACGGCATAGAGCGCATCTATGCCAAAGTGGCGGAGCTTACCGACGAGCACGGTGATGACTTCTCGGCGGGCTCAGAGGCTCTGAAGAAGTGGTATAGGGAGATTGGCAGGGATGATCCAGCGTACCGGCATAAGCAATACAACAGGATAGATGAGACGGGTGCCTACTTCGGTACCGATCTGTCTTGGCCGGGTGGCGGAGGTCCGAGATATGACGTGGCGCATCCGAGGACTGGGAAGCCGGTGAAGATCCCAGAGCGGGGGTGGCGTTACAAGCCCGAGAAGATGGCGGAGGCAATCTCGGAGGGAAAGATTCATTTTGGACCCGACGAGTCCAAGGTTCCAACGCTTAAGAAGTATTTGCATGAGATCGAAAGCCGGGTCCTCCCCTCGGTCTTCTATCGCGACCGACGGGCAGCGACGAAGGAACTCCGCGGGATACTTGGAGGCGACTACTTCGCCAATCCAAAGGATGTCGAGACGCTTAGAGAGCTTATCGAGGCGTCGACGAAGGAGGAGAGTCTGATTGTGGACTACTTCGCTGGCTCTGGTGCGACAGGCCACGCCGTGATTGAGCTTAATCGCCGGACGGGAGGAGCGAGGCGCTTCATCATGGTTGAGATGGGCGAGTATTTTGAGTCCGTGTTGAAACGGCGCATTGCGAAGGTCATGTTCGCGCGCGAATGGAAAGATGGCCGACCCACTGCAATGCCAGAACCTGGCGAGGCGCGGCCGGTTTGGATGGAACGATCGCCACGGATGATTCGGGTGATCCGACTTGAGAGCTACGAGGACGCGCTGGTGAACCTTAAGGTCGACGAGGAGCGGGAAGCCGACGACGGGCAGGAAGCCGACGACGGGCAGGAAACCGACAACAGACGCGAAGGTGCCTCTTGTGCGCTCGGATATACCGTCATGGGACTGCTTGACAGGTCGCCGGCGTTCGTCGCGACGGAGCAACTCGAGTCACCGTTCGACTACAGCTTGAAGGTCCACTCTGAAGCTGGCGTGGATACTGTTTCGGTCGATTTGGTGGAGACATTCAGCATGGTGAAGGGGATCAAGCCGCGACGATATCGCGAGTTGACTGATAGCGGCCGTCCGTATGTCCTGGTGGAAGGTAGCGAGGCTTCAGAGCTTGTGCTCGTCGTGTGGCGCGACGTCGAGAACCTCGATCCCTTCCAGGATAAGAAGTTCCTGGAGAGAAGCGTCCGGGAGTCGCTCCACACGAAGCTGACAGATTACTCGGTCATCTACCACAATGCCGATTCAGTGCTTCCGAGGAGCGCCAGTCTCGACGCCGACTTCAGACGACTCATGTTCGAGCCAGATCAGGTATTCTCGTGAGGCTCGCTTCACGGCTTGTTGTCTTCGACTATCTGAGTTCGCTGCTTGGCGGTGAGGCAGCCGATATTCGGAAGGCGGCCAAGAGGGTCGAGTTCGGCGGCGGCCGTTACCTCGACATGTTCGCCAGTTGGGGGGCACAGGTCCTGATCGACGCGGACGAGCTCGCCGAGTATGACAGCAATGTGCGCGGAATCGAGGATCGACTCGGGAAGCGACGGCCTGGGTTCCGCTTCACCTATTTTCAGTATCTGGCAGCGATGTATGCGGAAGTATATTTGCATCGACTCGCGGCAGATCCCGAGAAGCTGCTAGCCGAGTTGAAGAATTTTGGCGAAGGACATGCGGGAGGAGTGGGATCCTTGATCCGCAAGGAGGACCTGCAGAGGGCAGCGTTCTGGATGGCTACGGGGTCTGGGAAGACTCTCATCGCCCACGCCAACTTGATGCAGTTCCGCCACTACGAATCCTTCGTTCCCGATAGCGTGCTTGTTGTGCCGCCGTCACCAACTTTGGCGCAGCAGCATCTCAACGAGCTGGCGCTTAGCGGGATCAATGCACGGCATGCATTGGCACCGGGCGACGCGAGGGCAGTCCAGGTGCTCGAGATTACCAAGCTCTATGTGGATGGGCGAGACGACGATAGGCCGCGGGGCGGCGATAGCCTCCCAACGTCCGCGTTCGAGGGTCGGAACCTTGTTCTCGTCGATGAGGGGCACAAGGGGAGCAAGAGCGAGGAGAGGACGTGGAGGCAGAGGCGAGACGCATTGGCAGGAGACGGAGGCTTCACTTTCGAGTACTCCGCGACCTTCGCCCAAATCACGGAGAATGACGATGCGCTGTTGGATGAGTACGGCAAGGCGATCATCTTCGATTATGGCTACAGGCACTTCTGGGAAGACGGATATGGCAAAGACTATCGGGTCATCAACGTAAGGAAGGAAGGATCGTACGATACCGACGAGCTACTTCTCGCTGGCCTGCTGATCTTCTACGAGCAAATCAGCTACTTCCAGATGAACCAAGCTGCCATTCGTCCATATAACATCGAAAAACCTCTTGCGGTGTTTGTTGGTGCTTTCGTCAGCGGACAAGTAGACTCAGAGGTGTTAGAGATTGTGCGATTCCTCGATCGAGTCCTGTCGGACGAGAGATGGGCGGTCAGAATCATAGGAAATCTACTGGACCGGACCTCGAATCTTCCAGGAGATCTGTTTACCCATGAGTTCCCTCACCTGAGCGAGCTTGAGTTGAGTCCGGCGTATATATACGCGGATATGCGTAGATCGCTCTTCCGAGGCGAGGGCAGACTCCAGATGCACATGATCGTGCGCGGACGTGGCGAAATCGGACTTCGAACCAAGGACGCGGACCGCGACGTGTACTGTGGCGTGATCAATGTAGGTGATCCGGGGAAACTTGCGAAACTCGCTAGAGAGAGCGGGGTCGCGCAGGGGGAGGACGATCACATCTCGGATTCGCTGTTCAGAGGGATCGAGGAGCGCGAATCACAAGTCTGCTTCCTGATCGGGTCGAAGAAGTTCATCGAGGGTTGGTCGAGTTGGCGGGTATCCGCGATGGGTCTCCTCAAGGTCGGCAAATCGGCTGGCCCGCAGGTAATTCAATTGTTCGGCCGCGGCGTGCGGCTCAAGGGCAAGGGATTTGGGCTTCGCCGGTCCGAGGCGCTTCATGGCCACGACCATCCGAAACATCTGAAGATACTTGAGACGATCCACATCCTGGGCCTTAGAGCCGACTACCTGGAAGCCTTCAACGAGGCGATTCGGCGTGAGGACTCGCGGCTTCGGGTGCAACGCGTGCTTCCGGTGACAGCGCGCGATGACCTGGACAACCTGGGCCTGGTGGCTCCCGAGCCGGTTGATCGGGAGTCCTTCGCCAAGAAGGTGGTGATGTTTGATCCGAGCAAGCTAACAAAGCCGATCAACGTGAACCTTCTACCGAGCTTCACGACGGTGGATGGCGCGTCCGAGCGCAAGTCATCACACGGGGCGGGTCCGCGGAGATCGTTGGAGCTGCCAATGGCGATGATCGACAACGAGGAACTGTACCTTGAACTTCTCGCCTACAAGAGGCGGAAGGGATGGTACAACATCTACATCACGCGAGAGTCGGTGAAGGCCTTCTTGCAGAGGTATGCCGTGGTGACGGCTGTCGAGGGGAGCCTGGACGACACTGACGAGCGGACATGCCGTCTTGTTGACTCAGCTGGTCGGGCGGCCCTGCACAGGGGTCTGGACCGGTTTGTCTATCTGGCTGAGCGGGAGCATGAGAAGGAGGGTCTGACTGTCGGTGCAATCACGTCCGCGCACGGCAACTTTCCGACGGCTAGAAAGGAAGGGGCGGCTACTTTGGCCTATCAGCTCGAAGTGCCCGAGGACCTGATCGATGAGGTGGATGGGCTGCTGGCAAGCCTTTCGGCCGGTGAAGCGGTGCTTGAGGATCTGGTAACCCCGGTGCCTAGGCTTCATATAGATGCCCACCTATACAATCCGGTGCTAGTGAAGGAGGCCAAGGTAGGGGATGCGGGGGAGCAGCAGGCTCTATTCCGCGAAGTGGCAGTGCGAAGCATCCCTTCGGGCCTGGTTGCGAGCGAAGTCGAGTTTCTTCGCGATCTAGGGAACTTCTGGGAGGAGGCGCAAGAAGGCGATTCCGCTTGGGTCGACTATGAGATCTATGTGTTGCGTAACCTACCGAGGCGAGGTGTCGGCTTCTTTGCGACGGCTGGGTTCTATCCAGATTTTATGCTTTGAATGAAGAAGAGCGATCTGCAGGCGTTGGCCTTTGTGGAACCTCACGGAATGGTTCGCTGGGATAGCCTGCGAGTACAGTTACTCGAGGATATCCGCAGCCTTGAGCTCTCCATTCCGATTATCGGACTCATCGTGACACCAACGCGATTGGACAACATCCAGATTCCTGAAGTAATGCCTAGCGAGCGTGCCGAGTATCTACGGAGTCATCATATCGTGCTACAAGAGGGGAATTACATCAGGGATATCCTGGAGGAGCTGCGGCAGAAGCTGGACGCGGCTCGGCCACAAGCGCGCGAAGCCGAACGTGGCACCGACAGGTTCAGAATCATCGAGGTCGGTCTGATCGATGCGGAGGAGATACCGGATGATCGGAGGTACCTGGACTATGTGCCATTCTATAGCCTTAAGGCGGCTGCTGGGACCTTTGGACCGGGCGAGGACGTCGGAATTGTGGGTTGGCTGCGCGTAGAGGGGCCGCTGACCGACGCTCACTTCGCGAGCCGGGCTGTTGGCCGATCGATGGAACCGACGATTCAGGGAGGAGATCTTCTCCTGTTCCGGAGGTACAGTGGTGGTTCGAGGCAGGGCAAAGTGGTACTCGCCCAGTGGTCCGGTCCGGCAGACCCGGAGACCGGCGGCAGCTACGCTGTTAAGAGGTACCAGAGGCTCGGCGAGCGGGAGGAGGGCGGTGTCACCATAGAGCTCCAGTCAGACAATGGTGAATATGGGCCGATTGTGCTTTCGGGGGAGCATGAAGATGAGGTTGAGGTCATCGCAGAGCTAGTTCAAGTCTTGAGTCTGAAGTGAGTGAGACTGCGCGGCTAGCGGACTCCGATTGGCGACAGAGCATCGAATTGGCGCTCGCGTCCGGCCGCGACCCGGTGCCGGGTCACATGCTGCTGGCGGTGGGTGACCGAGGCGGTCGTCTCGGTCTCGACTCAGAGCTTGGCGTTGTCCTTGGTGTGGGATCAGGCTTCCGTATCCCGAATCGCCGCGATGAGGACGCTCCGTACTGAGTACGCGTCGTCGTTCAAGAGCTGCGAGGCGACTTCGCCGTCGAGCGGCACATTCTTCGATCTCGCTATGGCGTGAGCCAGGGTCGTCCGGACGAGGACGTGAGGATCATGTGCGAGCTGTACACCAAGGTCAGTGCTACGGTCGCGATCGTTAACCCACTGCATGGCCGCGAGGGCTCGAGGTGCGGCCTGAGGATGCCCAGCGAGCGCAGCTACGCTCGTCGCTAGACGAGGTCCGCTCAGCCCACTGAGCAACCGAGCGAGCCTATCTGTCGCCTCTTCGTCAGACGAGGCGAGCAGTGGCAGAGCGGAGTCCACGACGGCATTGACCTCGGCCTCGGACTTAGCCAATCGAGCAGCTGCCTCGAGTGCAAAGACCTCCAACCGTCCCCGCCACAGGCCAGCGGCGATTCGATAAAGAAGGCGATCGCGCTGGGTAGCCGAGTCAACGCGTGACGCCAAGGAGTCGCCAACACTGAGTCTCATGGCTCGATCATAGAGCTCACGACGCGTGCTACTAGCCAGAGAGTCACCCAACACCGCGATCGCAATCAGCGCTTCAGCTCGGGATGCGTTGAACACGCGCAGGTTCTCTGCGACCTTCATGCACCGCCTCGCAGCCAGGTGGCGCTGTTCTTGCGGGAGGACGACGATTAGCTGTGCGGCGTTCACGAGGCCCATTACGTAATCGAGCTGCCCGGGTGTCGGTGCTGGCGGGTTACGCACTTTGTCAAGGGCCTCTTCGGCCTTTCGGAGGACGTCGCCTGTCCGATGGCCGTGCGCGGCGAGGATGCGGCATGCCGCGTCGTTTCCGTCGGAGGCCAGAGCCTCGAGCATTGGCCGGACGGCGAGTTCGTTGGCCAGAAGGTAGCTTGCCTGAGTCGCCGCTGCGTCCCCAACGGAACCACCGTTCTCGAGAGCCTTGCCAATCAGGGACAAGGCCTCCTGCCGGTGGAGCGGATGGCCGCGGAACACGCCAGCGAGCGCATTCATGTGGTGGTCGGCCGTGCGACGACTGATGGTCTTCTCTCCCAGAAGAGATGACACCGTCCGAAGGACTCGATGCGCGTGGTCTGTCGAGGCGCGCTCAACGAGAGCACCGAGAGCAGCCAGTGCGGACACCCTGAGGTCGGGGCCGACGGCAATCAGCCGCACTTCCTCCTCCGCGATGGATTCGGCGTCGTCCAACGCTGCCGCGACGATCTCGTCAACATGGCAATCAGGGACGAAGTCGGCTTCTGTCGCAAGAGCCACATAGGCAGTCGCTCGGACCCAGGGGGCTGGCAGGGCCAACTCTGAACGAACGTCGACAAATGGCCCAAAGCGGAGCAGAGACGCTATCCTCTCATGTGCGCCAGCGCGCATGTAGTGGTGTGCCGCCTTGCCAGGATCGCCTGTGTTCTCGAACAGGGCACCGAGAAGGATGTGCGCATTGAGTTCGGACCCCCAGTGGCCAGCCACGACAGCCTCGCGCAAGAGCCTGTAGCCAGCACGCGCTGCTGCCTGATATTGCTCGTCGTGTATAGAGCGCAGCATCACCGCTTCACTGTCTGAGCCGTCGCCATACACCCGAAGCCTGGAATTGGCTGCAGAGAGAATCTGCATCTTCTGAGCGGATTCGTTTGGTTCCCCATTGATCGAACCGTATAGAGTATTGAGCCAGTTCTCCGCGTGAAGGCATTCCGCAGCGTCATGGTAGGCGGTGAGGAAGGCAGCGCGGTCGCGTGCCTTGCGGTAGCTGCGGCGCGCAGACGCGGAGTCGGCATTCCAGGCGTGGAAGCGACCACGGCGTGCGCGAACGAGCACGAGTTCGAGATCGCTGAGGGCTTGCGTCTCCTCGCGGGAGCCGACATCGGACCAGTCGCCGGTCGCCTCGGCCAGACACAACCTGAGGCGAGTTCCCAACGAGGGCCGATCCGATGGTGTTGAGGACTCTGCCGCCAGCATCTTAATGCGCGCAGATCGCTCAAGGACGAACTCAGGCTTCTCGGCGACGAGGGCGAGCTCGCAGAGGAGCACAAGAGCTGGCGCGCTGGTGTTTGTGCTGGGCGCGAGCTTGTCAACGGCGGCGGCCAATCCGTCGAGATGATCGAGCGGAGCGCGGACAGCGTTGGAGGCCTGCTTGGCAGCGTCCGCCCAGCCTGCAAGATCCTTGTTGTCGGACGCGGCCGTAGCGAGCCCAGACAGTTCGCGCTCCAGGATCTGGCTCTCAACGTCGGCTCCTTGGTCGAGACAATCCCAGAAGAGACGGGTGAACTCGAGGCCAGCGGCTTGGGTGTCGCCCGCCGCGGCGAGCGCATCGGCAGTCTTCCTCCTCATCATGCGCGCGTAAATGGCCGCCGTCCCTTCGAGCTTGTCGGCTATGACGCGGAAGAGGTCTGCGGCGGCGGCTGGATCGGACTCGGACAGCCGATTCGCGGCAGCTAGCTTCTCGCCTAGTCCCAGCGCCTCGACGGGTCCCCTCAGGATCACATCCGGGATCGAGGCTGGCTGAGTTTCGACACTGGTGCCAGTTGGGGCGTCGCCTAGCGGCCACGGATCGGTGCAGAACTGTTTGGCGCGCTCGTGGCCAAAGTAGCTCTTGACAATCGCGAAATGGGAGCGGAGAAGGTCTTCTAGTTCGTCCTTGCCGTAGAGGCAGATCTCAAAGTCATATGTCTGTTGAAGGTAATCGAGTTGATGGAGCAGTTGAGTCCGTCTTGTGCTGCACGCGACCGCTACCACTAATCGGCTGAAGTCATATGGCATTGCGTCAGGGGCGAAGTCGTCCACTGCGCGACGGAGATCATCTTCGTTGAATGTCCTCACGCGTCGGGCCTGATAGGCATAATGCTCGCCGCTAGCGTGCCAAGCGATGACATCGATGCCGTATTGCTTCTGACCTTCATCCCCGTATAGTCTGGCCTCTATGCATCCGGGATCAGTTTTTGCGATGCTGACAACCAGCTCCTCGAATTCTTTCGGTGTGCGGTCGTGGAAAGGGAGGGTCCTAGTCATGGGAGGGCTTCAGTCTTGGCGTCGGGGTCCGGGAGCGGAGTGCGGGAAATCGGAGTTCGTTGCGGGAGTCAGATCCGGGTCGTCATGTTTGTGCGGCGTCATAGGACGGTGACCTCGCGTAGGCAGTGTCGACGCTAGCAGACCGGAGCGAGGGGCAACGGGCGCTGGCCGGAGCGCGCCAAGGACGTGAGGTCGGCGACCGAGCCATCGGTGGACGCGGCTGGTGTGACTTGACATCAGTCGCAGCACGGCCCTGGTGGTCGGTCCGATCGAGCGAGACGGCGGTTGGAGGCGGCAGCGTGGGGCGGTGCTCAGGGGCTGCGAAACACGCGGACCTTGACGGTGCGCCCGCCGCTATCCCAGATAAGGGTTGGCGCCTCGCCCAGCTCGGCGACGTAGACGCCGGGGACATCGGCGGCCTGTTCGCATCCAGCGGACTCGCCGTGCAGGGCGAAGACAGCACGTCCGTCGTTCGTCCAGCCCCCGACGGAGGCCGAAGGCGCCTCGCCCCAGCTCGACCCCCCGAGAGGGGTGAGGGCGCCGTCGGCGATCAGCAGGCCGTTCTCGGACTCGCACTCGCCCGACCATTCGCCGAGCCACCGATCTCCCCACGGGACGAGCTCTTCCCAGTGGCCTGCCACCGCGTACGCCTCGTTGTCCCGCGGCCACGATTCCCCGTACAGCGCTCTCCACTCGTCCACGCCGGCCAAGACCTTCCCGCTCAGCGTCTCGATTGTTGCAGGCATCTCGTTGTTCTGGCAGGCCAACACCCAATCGGGGTCGGCGGCGTCGGCGACCCAGCATCCGGGTCGGAGGTCGACCCACTCGCGGGAGACCGCGTCGTAGGCGGCGCCGCCCTCGAACCAGTTCCTCGTCACCACCCGGGCGCGGGCGTCGGCTCGCCAGAAGTCGATCTCCACGTTGACCCCGTCCTCGTGCTCGATCGACCAAGCGTCGCCCGACTCGCTGGGGACAATCATCGCGTCGCCTGCGAGCGGGTAGCCGTCGAGGGGCTCGCCGTCGAGTCCGTGCAGCGCGTCGTCAGGGCCCAGAAGCACGAGGCCCGCATCCCCGGCGCGCGCTTGCAGTGCGAAGGAGGGGAGGTGGCCGAGCACGTCGCCGTCGAGATCGATCAACACGACGTCTCTTTCAGCCGACACCGCGATCATCTCCTTCGGGAGGGTCGCCAGGTCGGAGACGGTCAACGCCGGGCCCCGCTCGATGTCGGCAAAGGCCGGTTCCCGGTCGATGAGATCTGAAGACTCCCCGTCATCGGCGGGGAGAGTCGTCGCCGTGGTCACCGGCGCCGCGGGCGGGGCGACCCCGCCAGAGCCGCCGCCAACAGCCAGGCTGATCGCTTCATGACGAGCCAACGCCCCCACCAGGGGCGGAGTTCCCGGAGCGCCGGGATTTGGCTCTTCGGGGAGAGGGGAGGGTGTGGGCTGGCCGGGTCTCGGGCGGCGAGAGCCGTCGGGACACGTTTCTCAATGCACAAACTTCGGTATTCCGAATCCAGAGCATTAGGAAACTGGTTGGTCAGAGGCTGAGGAGGTTGATGAGGCGGTTGACGCCCCTCGAGTCGCCCATGACGTAGAAGTGGACCGACGGCAGCCCCTTCTCCAGCAGGTCCCGGGTCTGCTCCAGGCCCCACCGCACCCCCACCTCCCGGACCTCCTCCGGCCCGGCCGCCGCCGACACCTCGCTCGCCAGGGCGGGCGGGATGTCGCAGTGGAACGTCCTCGGGATCGACGTGAGCTGGCTCTTCGCCGTGATGAGCTTGACCCCCGGGACGATCGGCGCCGTCACCCCCTGGCGGCGGCACTCGTCGACGAACGCGTAGAAGACGGCGTTGTCGAAGAACATCTGGGTGACGATGTACTCCGCCCCCGCCTCCACCTTCTTCTTCACCCACCCGACGTCGGTCTCCAGGTTGGGCGCCTCCGAGTGCTTCTCCGGGTACCCGGCCGCCCCGATGGCGAAGTCCGTCGGCGACGTGTCGATCAGCTCCTCAAGGAACACGCCCCTGTTCAGCCCGGCGATCTGCTCGATCAGGTCGGTGGCGTGCTCGTTCCGGGTCCGCCCGTAGTCGAGCTTCTTCTCGAACCCCGTCGAGTCGCCGCGGACGGCCAGCACGTTGTCGATGCCCAGGTAGTGCAGCTCAATCAGGAAGTCCTCCGTCTCCTCCCGGTTGAACCCCTTGCAGATCACATGGGGGACGGCGTCGACGTCGTACTTGTGCTGGATCAGGGCGCACACCCCCAGGGTGCCCGGCCGCTTCCGTTTGACTCGGCGCTCGATCCCCGTCGTCGTCTCCTCGTGGACCATCTCCGCCGCGTGGCTGGTGATGTCGATGAACGGCGGGCGGTGAGCGACCAGATCCTCGATGAGCCGCATCAGGCTCGCCAGGTCGCCGCCGCGTTTCGGCGGCAGGATCTCGAACGTGATGAACGGGTCGGAGGCGTTCTCGAGGTGCTCGGTGACTTTCATCTCAACGGCGCAGATGGCGGGCGCCGGGCCCCTCACGTTACGCCGCCGCCGCCTCGAGGCAAGCCGCCTCCGGCCGTCGG
>Ga0056131_1000182_pt1 | contig 13331 bp, 11 predicted proteins | sample WorMetLIZISLAND1_2_FD_67480 | JGI IMG/M metagenome (GOLD analysis project Ga0056131, IMG submission 67480) | Marine gutless worms symbiont microbial communities from Max Planck institute for Marine Microbiology, Germany - Olavius clavatus LIZARD... ...
GAGCCAAACTAAAATAAGAAACTACAAAAAGTTAAAGAAAGAAGCAGTGCACCAGTGTGAAATGTCCGTAAGACTGAAGATATTAATGAAAGTCTTTGTCTTACTTTGACTTAAAGGTCAAGTTTGATTTTAAGGCTTACTGCCCTCATTGCAGCCTTCAGTTTGTGACTGCACTTCCACTGGCAAACAACGTGGGTTCTGAGCACCAAAAACTGGTGATAGAACCATGGCGTCTGATTCGTGAATACAAATGCCAGGCTCTGTTGTTGTTGTCTTCATCTGATGTAATTGTGTTTTCAGTGACAAATAAAATCAGAGAAACAACATAAGCGTGCTATTTCTTCCATTGAAGCTGCTCATTTGACTTTAATGTGATGATCTATTTGTTTGAAGCTATATAATAATATATAATGCAATTAATCAATGTCTCATTTTCAGTGTCAGTGACCACTCCATTGCCAAATAGATAAGTTAAATCAGTAATTTATGCCTGCAGATAATTACACTTGTCTGTGAAGGCTGGCGACCTAGTGCATTTGATGCACATAATTCCATCGAAGTTTCTGGAGCAGAATAGTGCAGGAATCCTATTTGGTCAGAGTTTCTAGTAGCAGATAAATCTTGGTACCAATAACACACATGAGTGTCAGAGCAAAGTTACTGGTACAAGATCTGGTGTGGTAATTTTAATCTGTTGTGCATGCTGCAAGTAGGTCACAGGACGGGTATATGATAATGAGTTTGTGATGTAATCATTTCCAATTAGCCAGAAAGAGTTTGAAAGAAAATGATTAATAAATGAAAATGAAAAAGTTAGTGGGTTGGTGGGTGCTTTGCACCTGGGAAAAATTGGACCCTTAAATACAAGTTTTAGATATCCTTTAACATAGTTGTACAAGTATTTCTGTTCTGTGCGTTACATTTTTGCCAGTGCAAACCAATAGCTGTTGTCACATGTGCAGGATAGACTATATAGAATATAAATACAACCTTCACAAGCAAGCACATATGTGAAGGACTGATGATTGAAAGTTGAAAGTGGAGTAGTCACAGCTCAGGTGAGTTTACACCAATCACAAGTAGATCAGTATGTGCATGTATGGCAGTGTAGTCACTGAAAGGTGCTGTACTAACTGTAGGGATGGTAGATGGGGAGACAGCCTAGGCCAGTTGTGACTGATATTATCAATCAGACTTTCTGTTTTAATTACAAGAAGCTCAGTAATGCAGACGAAACAGCGCATCAGTCACCTAAGCATTTCATTATGGCCCGTTAAGTGGACGTTCACGGTCATCTATTTTGGAGTTAGTGAAAAATCATATATAAATTATGGCCCTGTCTGAAAGTTAGAAACATTACAGTCATTGAAAGCACTGAAAATTGCTGTTTTGAGTGACCATACCAGTGTAATTTGTTGCACTCTTTCCAGAGAAAGCCTGTAAATATCCACACAAACTTTATATTACTTTATATCATATGCAAGAAAAGGGGGGATGGTGGGGATTTGAAAGGAAGAGAGAGGAAAGGACTAGGAGGGAGAGGAGTATTTGAACTTCTCTGTGTGAAAGTGTTGGTGTATAATCCTAGCTATATATGTTATCGCAGCATATCTCACCAAATGTTCTGCTTATGTGTCTGTGTATAAACTACAGAACATTGCAGAGATTGAGTATTGACTGTAGACTGTAGTGGTGTACTGTGTAACTGTTGCAGCAGCCATGACGATGGACACAGTGCGACGCTCTTTGCAGTTAGACAAGAGCGTCATAAAAAGTCGAGGGACGTGGGGCAGCAAGTTTGACTTCCTGCTGTCGTGTATTGGTTATGCTGTTGGACTTGGAACAATATGGCGGTTTCCGTATCTGTGCTATCGCAATGGCGGCGGTGAGTATATAATGACTGACTGCTGAGGTGCGTCCAACGAGGTAGATATTGCGAGATTTCGGCTACAGTACAGAACACTACGATTTTTCATTTGACAGATATCTACATTTAAGATGACTTCGAAACTACGGTGGGCGTGTCCACATCAGTTTACTTTTCGTCCAAATTTTGTCGAAAAAATGACAGCATCGAAAATAAATAGTAATCTCAAAAAATGGCTATTTCAAATAGATTGGATAATTATGAATGCTATTTGGTTATTCTCTGTCCTTACGTGGATGCCACTGTAAACAAAACTCAGTATGGAAGCGGACTTTATAGCAGTGTATTATGGGATGTCTGTGCATCGTAGCGTAAAAATTTTTACGCTACGTTTGGCTCGTAGTGTTTCGTAGATATCAACCGTAGCGTAGTGTCAAATAACTGGCTCATAGCGGCTACCTTGATGGACGCATCTCTGGGGTTGTTATTGTGACATTGTTTACATTGTTTAGTAAGTAATTAGCAGGGCAGGCTGGCTGGCTGGCTGGCTGCACTGTGAGCTAGTTGCAGAGCTAAATGTCCTAGTTAGTTGTTGTTGCTGTTGAACGGCTGATAAGCATCTGTGGACTATGAAGCTATTATTTACCTTGAGCACCTTGGAACTGAACTGAACACTGTCCCCTGCCTGTCCAGGTCCTTGACCTGCTGCTGAGGCTGAGGCTGGGGCTGCTCTGACTGTAAACAATGCTGACAGAGCCAGCTGTGCTATAATTAGCTGATGAGCACCATGACATGACACGTGCTGGATCTATGAGCCTGTGTGTGTTTTGTGGGGCTGGGCTGTCAGGGTCAGGTTGTGATGAATGTATGAGACAGGTTCACGGGTTGTATGTATATACTGTATACTAGTGGTGGCTGAGTTGCTTGTGTTCTGGTATACATGCAAACATACAGAGCATGAGCCTCCCAGCATCAGTCACTTACTGAACACTCATGCTACATTGCAACTGTTAAAAACCGCTTTGCTTTGCTGACTGCAGGGCAGCTGGTCTGTGAAAAAGCCTAGTCTGCAAAAAAAGCCTGCAACAAATCCTAACAGCTTAGCTTTGGAGTTTGACCCAACCTGGAATAAATGAATGCAAACTTGAAAGTGTGGACTGTTTAAATAGTAACATAACATTCTCTATATTTTCAAAAAAATAATTTTAGTGTATTCAGTGTCTGATGTCCCTTTTGTCAAGAGTCAAGACTGAGTTTGTTTTGATAATGTTGGCTGAGAATGATGTGATGACTTAGGGTCACACTTTTGAAACTGTTAGGCCAACACTGTGAGTTTCAACGTACTTTTAAACACGTTTTGCAAATGTTAATGAAAACATTTCATTTGTTGCTGAAATTATCAGCCATACTGGAGTGGAAGAGGCACTAGAATGTTGATTGTGACTATATATTGTCACTGACTTCTGCACATGCACGAACAGATCAAATTTGATCAAATTTTATTCGATGGTTTAAAGTTGAACCAAGTCAGCATATTGCTACAATGCAAATTATGACTGAACTCTGTTCAAGGTGAAATTTGAACTCGGCTAGCAATGATTGGTGCATTGTTTGTTCTGCTGTGTGTGTTGTAGGAGCGTTTTTGATACCGTACTTTTTCTACCTATTTGTAATGGGAATGCCTTTAGTGATGCTGGAGATGGCCTATGGACAGTTCTCCAGTCTTAGTCCAATTGCTATCTGGAAGATGGCGCCTCTGTTTGAAGGTACTGACTGCAGTTTCTCTCATTACTGCATTACAGGCTTCGTAGATTGTGATTGACATGGCTGCATGTATGTAGGTATTATTGTTATTATTGTCATTATTATTAGAGATGGGAAAGAACCCTGGCTCATGGCTGGGGTTCAGTTCTATTCGGGTTCTTTGTAGCTACAAGAAATAGAGTTCGGTTCAGGCTCATTTCTGAAGTGGCTGTATCTTCAGTTCTGTTTGGTTTGGTTCTATGTGGGTTCTGAAAATGTTTTCCAGTAGGTTTTAAGTTGACTTTGCCTAGTTTGCTTACAATTAAAAGGCCCATCTAAAATCCAGTATCTGTCGTAAAATCAGACTGATGATGGCCTTACTTACTTCCTTTATGGATAGGCTAATCAGGTAAATTAGTCTACCAGTTTGTTTAACTTTTTAGGAGCCCAAACAGTTTGGGTTAATTATAATGACTGGTTTGTTTCATTTCAAGTTCTACGTGTATTTCGTATTTTCTAGTTCTAGTTCGAAGTTTGGTTCTATCCAAAACGTGGGTTCTAATTCAGTTCCTTCAGTAAATCATCTTTACAGATAGCAATCAAACTGAAGGAACTGAATTAGAACCCACGTTTTGTATATTGTAACTAGTAGATGTTCTGATCTGGTGATGTGTGATCTGTGTTGTCAGGGGTTGGGTTCGGTATGGTGATCATATCGGCTATCGTCTGCGTCTATTACAATGTGATAATTGCGTGGACCGTCTACTACTTTGTCTTGTCGTTTGCGTGGGAGTTGCCGTGGAGTACGTGCAATAATGACTGGAACACGCAGTACTGCTACACGCGTAGCGGCAACAACACTCACTTCAACGGCATCAATGTTACCGACGGACCTGCCAACTTCACACTGAACAAAACTCGCAGTCCCAGCGAAGAATTCTTCGAGTTAGTGACGACACAACTTTGAATTATAGAAAGCACACACAACACGGCAGCATCTACTTATAATCATTGCGATGTGGATTTTGCAGACATATAGTAAGTAATTAGTTTAATTTCTAAAGTGCCAACTCTGACTCTGAGGCGCTGAGGTGATGGATTGCTAGGGGCGACGAAGAATGCCCATTGAAAATAGCATGTTTTACGGTGTTTCCAGAAGGTTGCTAGAGATTCACTGAAACGAATGCTGCGAGGCATCAGACTTATCCGGAGCCATTCTGTTTTTACAAAACCAGGTCTGATGGGAGACCAGGCATGATTGCAAAGCAGATATCGGGTTGTTGGGGTTCAGACGGGGACGTGGAGTTGAGTATCATCTGTGTACTGTTGCTGCTGAACATTATGGATCCTGGAAATTTTGGGGATCGCAGAAGTGTAAATAGAAGAAAGGAAGGAATGGCCCAAGCATGGAGCTGTGGCATAGACGTAACATAGATAACACAACGTTAGATAACATGGCAGAGATAGTGGGATATATCGTGCTGTAAGCTGAGCTGGCGAAGTGGTGATTGTGTGTTTGTAGACGGTACGTGTTGGGAATGTCAGACGGCATTGATAACCTCGGTACTCTGAGATGGCAGCTCGTTGTAGCCCTTCTTGCTGCGTGGATCTTCATTTTCCTGGCACTGTGCAAAGGTGTCAAGTCATCTGGCAAGGCACGTTGATTTATACATATTTATCTGTCCGTCTGTAAGTCCATCTGTGTGTTGCTGTGGTAATGTCGCCAATATATCAGTTCATATCTCGTGTTGTGATTTGTTGAGACACGTCCAACAAGGTAGATATTGCAAGATAGATTTCGGCTACAAAGCACTGCGATACGCTACGATTTTTCATTTGACGGATATATACATGTACATTTAAGATTTTGAAACTACGGTTGGCGTGTCCACATCAGTTTATTTTTGGTCCAAATTCTGTCGAAAAATGGTAGCGTTGAAAATATATGGTAATCTCAAAAACATGGCTATCCAAATAGGCTGGATAATTATTAATGGTATTTGGTTATTCTCTGTCCTTACGTCGAAAGGCAGAAGTCAAAAGTAAACAAAACTCAGTATGGAAGCAGACATTATACCGGTGTATTATGGGATCGTAGCCGAAAAATTTTTACGCTACATTCGGCTCGTGGCGCTTCGTAGATATCTACTGTAGTGTAGTGTCAAATAACATAGATAATGCAAGCGGCGACCTTGTTGAATGCATTTCTGGTAATTTGTATTGATTGCAGTGCAGCATGTAAACTGTGTCGACTGTCGACACTGACTAGCTGTGTTCTGAATGGTCGCAGGTTGTTTACGTGACGGCAACGCTGCCGTACATTCTGATATTTGCGTTTCTGATTCGTGCCGTGACGCTTGACGGTTCATATGACGGTATCAAACGCTACGTCTTGCCGGAGTGGGGTCAGCTCATCACATTCAGGGTGTGTACTGTTCTCCATTGCTCTATTGTGCCCCATCATTTAGGCATAAAACACGAACGTTAGACCAGGAGGCCACTAATTTGTTGACACAGTCACTGCTGCCAAGACGTACATTCCACACAAAGACCTATTGGTAACAGACTTAAGCCGGAGAAAATTTTGAATGGCTTGTTGATGGATAATGGCTGGCATGTTAAAGCTATATTATTTTCATGCTTTGGAATTCATAATGCATGTTGCTCCGCATCTAATATTACGAGTAATTTTACAGTTTTACAAGTGCTATGGAAGCAGCCTAACAAAGCCATACAGCTACAGTGCTCACTAACATTTGGTCTTATTTAATCTTCACAAAATCCGTTTTAACTGTTTGAAACTATAAACACAAACGACTAGCTGACTGGCTGGCTGTTAGCTACTTTAGTGTGATGCTAAATACGTTGAGCTCATTGCATTCACCTTGAGCCATTTGACAACGTCCAGTTATCAGTATTGTCAATGTCAGTATCATTGGTGTGTGGTGTGAAGATGCTATGATGAACTAACGTGAATTATTTGTGGCATGTCTGCTGGCTGTGCTGTGTTCTGCTGTATTGTGTTGTGTTTGCCTGGCGGTGTTGATTGATGCTGACTGACTGACTGACTGACTTATTGTCCACCTGATGGCAGTTCTTAATCCCTATCCACACTGGCGACTATAGTTGCTGAAATCTGCGACTATAGTCGACATTGTGGATGGGGCGTTGCACGTTTCCATCTAGTCTTGTCATCTTTGGCCTCAGCTGGTCTGCTGCAAGTTACGTGTGAGCTGGGCAGTCTCTTGAAGTTCTGGCTTTCTGAAGATTTGTGATGTTAATTTAGTTGGCTGGAGCCACTGGACAGACAGACAGATGGATGAGTGCAATGCATGATGGAATCTGCAGAGTATGAACTGTTCACTGATTCTCAGCTCTGTTGTTTATTTTATGCATGCTTTAATGTCACTCACCTTCTACCTGTCTCACTCTCCGTAACTGCTCTATAACCACATTTTATTTATACGAACTAAATAAATTTATTATTGGCCATTATCCCGCTACTACAAGTGTCGTCACTCTGTACAGGTGGTAAAATGTGATGTTAGTATGGATGCGTGGATGATGTTGAGCTGAATAGTGAGTTAACTACGGAGTGTGTTGTGTTTATGTTTAGTGTTACTGATTTTTTAATTTACGTAATTAAAATGTTATATTTGAATCGACTTGATAGTAGAGCATACATAGAAGAAGTAATGGACGAATGATTATTGTGTACTTGAGAGTAATTCATTGATTGATTGCTTGATTGATTCCATGTGAGAGACTATATCTCTCGTCGTCGTCGTGGCTTGCAGGCCTGCCACAGCCACATGGCATGACTGAGAAGAGACGGCGAGGGTCAGCTGGGTCGGTCTCAGCTAATCAAACTGGTGTGTCTTAGCTACCATAACTCTGGCTAAATACACTGCTCACACACAGTTAGGCTGTTGATCCATCTACACTACTTGTTCTGTTGTTGGGAGAATTGCTTCTGTGGGTTGCATATGTGTACAGATCACACGCACACACACATGCACATTTCTGTATGTAATGTCCATTGTTGACAGGCAGTTATTTAAGTGAATTGTAGAAGATTGTTTTATGGTAAACTGAGCTAAACTTGATGTTGTTATGTGGCTCTCTATTCACGTCATACCCGCCTCTCTGTCTCACTGTCTGTCCGTCTGTCTGTCCGTATGTCTGTCTGGGACTAATGAAGAATGGAAAGATCGGTTTACAAGGTTATAATAAAAGCACAAAATGGCTGCGGAGAGTCATGGCCACATAATGCTGAGATTGCCATACGGACTGTTAAATGTTGATAAAAAGTGAGTGCTGCGGCTAGAGACTGAAGATTTGATCCGAGTTGAAGCCGTTTGCAGTATATTCAGCACTTTGCAGCAGCAGGAAAGCAAAGTTTTAGTGTGATCTTGACAGTATTAGCCAAAATATGCTAAACTTTTGGCCAGTTTTATAACTTTACTACTTTGGTAGTAAAAATTGTTGGGAAAATACCATACCCCAACATGGTATGCACAAGCCTTGTATGTTCTCAATGACCTTCACCCCTTAGCACGTCAGATGTGAGCACCTGAAATAAATAATTTTAGATTGCGTATTTTTGCCATCTTTGTATCCAAGTTCACCAGATTAAGGAAACATGCGTTGGAGTGATTGTAGTTTGCAGAGGCATTCTTCTGACTGAAGATATATTGTTCCATTCCGGAGATGTTCACGATCAAGTTGCAAAGTTGCCTGAAATTGCACAGAAATGTTGCTGTTTTGAGCCACCAAATTCTTTGGCTTTGAAGGGACCCACCCCTTTTGACCTACATCTAGAAACCTCCAATATGTGACAGTTTGGTGATGATTGGCTAGGCGACATCCGAGATTATGCAGCGAAAAGAAGAAAAAGTAAGAGACGGAAGGAAGTATCTGCAGTGAAACAGAATGTCCTACTGGACAGCATTGCTGTGCCAGGCAGCCATAACAAACTGCATTTGTTGTAAATGGGGACAGAAGATGAAATAGTGTAGAGTACAGTATGTGTCAGTCTGAGGAGGGCCACATATCATTTCTGACATTGTCTGGTATGTGAGTGTGAGGGGTGTGTCTGTGTGTTGTTAATTGTGGTGATGTGAACTCGGAATGACTGAAAGATGTGTGAACATGTTTGTGTTATGGTCACGGTCAGCATCTCCGGGGTGATGAAGTAGCATTTTATTGCCATTTTATTGCCGCTAGAAATGAAACATGTGACATGAAAAATACACTCTGTTTGTTGTTCATTGCCATGGACTGCTGAGCCAAGGGCTAGTCACAAACCATCTACATACAGGTGCTAACATTGCCAGTTGCCACACCTGGCTTCACACTCCGTAGAACATCTGTTCAACTGTCAAAGCCGTTCGACGCAACTCTTAAGGGCAATGACCTATGGGACAACCCGGCTGCAGTTACAGACTTACTGAACCTGGACAACTCGATAAGAGAAGAACTGCTGGGCTATCAGAACAACAACAACAGCATTGCCAGCCACGCCTCTCAAGTCTGTTGCGCCCTGATTCTCTTCTGAGACTGGCGCTTAATTCCATCCTTGTGTATGTCTGAGTGCCAGCATGAACTGTCCGAGTCATGAGAGTATGTATGATATTTGACGTAGATAGTAGCACTGTTGATTGCTTGTTGGCTGGTGTTGAAATGTGTGATGTGGGATGTATGCAGTACAGTGTGTTGTCAGGTGACAGTTGTCTACATGGGTGTATGTGTGTGTGGTCTGATGAATGTTGATGATGAGTAAGTAACGTTGACGGTGTATGTTGTAATGTTATGACGCACAGCCGTGGGGTGATGCCGCAATGCAACTGTTCTACAGTATGGGAGCGGCATGGGGTGCACTGGTGACCATGTCCAGCTACAACAAGTTTGACAACAACTTCTACAGGTACCCACTGTACACTGTCTGCTTGTCTCTCAGATCTCAGCTCAATAACCAGTCTGATCTAATTACACAACAGACAAGATATCGGCATGGTTTGCATGCCATTTGGCATGGTTTGCATGCCATTTGCACCATGTATTTTAGTAGTTTGAATAACTGACATATGTTCAATGTGGTGACCGTAGCTTTGCTGTGCCAGGACCTCGTAGTCTGGAACAGTCTGCGCATTGAGCTTCGCGCTCCAGACATTTCACTGACTGTATTTCGAAACAAACTAAAAACTTATCTGTTCGACATCACATAACTGCTTCAGAGCATTTGTGGCACCATTTCTTAGTTGCACTGTGACTTGCGAACTTGCGCTATATAAATACCTTTAATAATAATAATAATAATAATAATAGTAATAATAATAATGTTAGTAGCTAGATTGAATGTTACGGACATTGCAAGTTATGTGTTGCCTGGGTCTGGGCGGTGTTGCAACCGTTAATACTTGAATCCAGTGACTGTCTTAGCACTGTTTCAACAGATGCCGTCAACAATGCTAACAGGATTCCCTTAACAAGCTTGTTGAACAGTGTGACTGAATGCACTGCAGTTGTTGTAGTGTAACAGATGAGGACAGTATCTTGTATGTTGCTGACTGGCATTGTGTCTGTCTGTCTGTCCATCTGTGTAGAGACGCAGTGATCATATCAATACTGGACACGTGTACAGCATTCATTGCTGGCTTTGTTATATTTGCAACAATCGGTTTCATGGCTGCTGAAACTGCGTCAACCATTGATGAAGTTGTCACTAAAGGTCTGTCTCTGTCTGTGATATCTCATTCCTACTTGTACCTTGTTAATGTCGACTTTGTTATCTAGTGTTATCTGCATATCTACGTGCCTCCGCAGTGGGTAATTGCTAATTGTTTAGAGACAGTACCCGCAAAATAACTTTCAGTCATTCAGTATTTAATGACACCAAATGGCAAAGTGGTGCTGTCTGCTTTTTCTGATGCACGCTGTATACACACAGTGTTCAAAAAAGATGACTCTGCAATATTCTAGGCATAACTTTTTACAACTTTAGACATGTTTCATAATTTTTGACTGTAAAAAATGAGAAAAACTTAGCCCAACATTGCTATGTGGAGATGACGTAATAAAGTTGTTGCGTCATCAAAAAATGCTATTTTCAGATGAACACAGACTTAATAAAACTTTGTGAAAAAAACACACCACAAGTCAATTGTCAAAGAAAGGATTAAGTCACTCAGTGCAAAAAAAACAATAAGTTTGTTTCTGTTGATGGCCATGTTGGCAGCCGATGTCAGTTTGGACGCAGTTTGAGGTGAGTTGTTGGGCCAGAGTGCACTGTGAGACCACTGAGGCTTTGTTATGAGATTTATGATGGAGTTTATGTGCATCTGTCTGTCTGTCTGTCGTTCGCCTGGTTGTTGATCATAAAGTTTTTACTAGGCAGCTGAGCGGAGCAGGGTAAGTAACTGTAACTGTAAGTAGGCCTGATGCAAGGCCCGATTATAGGAAATGTTGACGGGCCCAGGGCCGTGGGGCTCAATGTACAACCTAGCCAGCAGCCTGCGCCGTGCAGTCAGTCGTTATGTGGGCTACTGTGAGGTATGTGATGTCAGTGGGATGGCAAGTTGTGTACACTGATCACTAACTGTTGATGGGTGTGCTCGGGTCTGGTCTGCTAGTGAACCCCGGCGCTGCTGCTCCTGCTGCTGAAGGCAATAGCCCACCATCCTGAAGTGAGCCGCCTGGAAGTGACGCAGCATAGCAACCGCCACTGATAAATCCATAACCCTTAACCCTATTCCTAACCCTAAAACCCTAACCCGGAACATAATATAGTGGGTGTTTCTCAGTGGCGGTTGGTATGTTGCGTTACTTCCGGCGGCTAGCTTCCAAACGGTCAATAGCCCAATAGCCGGGTCGGTAAACTTCCGTGATGATGAACGCCGCCGTGTGCTAACTGATTACAAGTGACTGATTGCTTGATAACACTGATAGATGTAGGCCAGGCCTATGTAGCTGGGCGGCTGACTGGGATAACTGGAGGAAGTCAACTACCTGCTATAGTGTAGATGTATGTACTATCATTCACTGTGAGCTGGGCCGTATTGAGACCACTTCATAATACCGGGCGGGCGGCCATAATAACAGCGGGCAATGCCAGCCCACAGTTTGTCAGATCATATGACAGGCAGAACGCTACTAGTTCATGGTGCATTCTTCATATGTGAAACAGCTATTTAGAGAGGCTGGCCTTGAGCAAGGCCGTGACCCCGCCCCCAGTCAGTCCCTGAGTCGAGTGAGCGGCGGGCCGTGGCCTTGCTGACCTGACGCCCACGGACATACAGAGAGACACACACAGAGAGGCAGAGGGGAAGAGAGAGGGAGAGACATTGATAAATCTGTATGTGTGTGAAATATGGGCGCCGTGCCGTGCCGGGCTGGTGTAATGATCAATGAGACACCTAGTCACATATACTGCAGGGCCTACAGGCTACACTCACTCACTCACTGTCACTGACAATACATTCTCGTACTGGCTGGCTGGCTGTCCTGTGTGTAGCCTACTGGCTGTCCACTGCTGCGCTGCGCTCTGGTCCACTTCTTCTCACCGCAACCACGTTCACACGGTTCTGAAAGATGAGGGGGACCAGTTTCGTCCCTCCCCTTTCCCTCTCCTCTCTCCCTCTTGAAGAGAGCGAAGACAGAGGGAGAGAGGAGAGGGAAAGGGGAGGGAGGAAAGTCTTACCTTTCCTGCCCTTCCTTTCCCGTTCTTTCCTCCTATCCCTTTCCCTCTCCTTCCATTCCCTCGCCTTCCTTTGCTTTTCTCCCTCCCTATTCCCAGCGGCGTCTATCCCCAATACCCGTGGCGCCATTCCCCCAGTTTCCCCTCACCTGTCTTTTTCTCCTCCCTTTCCTCCTCTTCCCTCCCCTCCATTTTCCTCTCTGCGAAGTTCTACAGCGCTACCCGTCCGAAATGACTTGTCAGTTTTTGAGGGGGACCATTCTGGGGTTCCAAAAGTCGAGGGGGACGTGTCTCCCTGTCCTCTCCGGTGGTTGCGCCCCTGCGGGGTATAATGTTGACAACGTTCAGGCTCTCCCCCACATAGCACCGACTCTTTTTTTGATCCGACCGGCCACCCACCCAGCTACTGTGATTGATTGATTGATTGATTGAGCGCACTGGCACTGTTTGTTATAAGAACGTGTTGCATCAGTCGTTGGTGACCCAGCGTGAACGTGAACCAATAGCATCAATAGCCGGTAGTAACTAGTAACTACATGTAGGTGATTTGTGAACGTTGAGTATGCAGCAGGGTGCGTGTGTGTATGTGTGTGTGATGTCCCTCCGTCCACTGTGTATTGTGAGTTCTCTGCATACATAATTAATGTTGTTTATCTCGCGCGGGCTCAACTCAGGCCAGCTACTACACCGTGATAAACTCGTTATCGGCTAACCACGCCTATCTGCAAACGCTCTGTGCTTGATTTCATGTCTTCTGGTTGTTAATGGTACACCATCTCACAGCTACGCGACGTCGCTTGCCATATGGGATCACACAGTTTTACCTGACCCCAACACGAGTGAGCGCGCCCCGCCTAATCCCAGCCATGCAGGCTGGTACTCGATTTACCTACCTCAGAGGGATGGAAGGCTGAGTTGATTTAGTTGACATGATAGCGTCCCAGCTGGGAGTCAAACCGGCGACCTTTCGATCACGAGTCCGACCCGGAACCGCAGCACCACCAAGACAACCATTACTAGAAATTC
>Ga0056131_1000183_pt1 | contig 13328 bp, 8 predicted proteins | sample WorMetLIZISLAND1_2_FD_67480 | JGI IMG/M metagenome (GOLD analysis project Ga0056131, IMG submission 67480) | Marine gutless worms symbiont microbial communities from Max Planck institute for Marine Microbiology, Germany - Olavius clavatus LIZARD... ...
GTATGAACAGAGAATATAACAGCAGAGTTTCATCAAAAAACTCGGCGCTATTGATTAAAAATTTGAAAAATACGACAGGGGATTACTTTTTTTGCTGCACCCTGTACACATTTCTAATGTTTTCGCCTTCTTTAAATTTCTTTACTTGTCAAACGGGTGCCTGAGCTGGACTATATACTTAGTTAATTACCGTATGCAACTGTTACAGTTGATGGAGGGGGGGTGAATTTTTCCCAGGGGGCGATCCTGTTTTATGAGGTGGGGGCAATTTTTTCCTAGCGGGGGCGACTTTTCCGCCATAAACTTCACCCCCACGGCGATTGTATTTTGACGGGGCGGCGACAAAAGTGGGGGCGATCCTATTTTACAACACCGGCCCTGCACACAACTATAGCGAAAGTTTTGTATATACTTTCATGTAGACGTCACATTGCTCAGAATGTATGTGTTGTGTGCGCATGTGTATGCTTATATGTGTATTAAGTAAATGAGCAATTTTCTGTGCTATTCTGTGACCGTTATGGCAATATACACGGTGATTCGTAATTAGTGGACATGTTTAGTTATTAATATGGAACCTTGGTATATGGTATACTTAGCAGCAGTTGTATGGGGCTACTGCATCTGCAACCGCTGTTGCTGTCCTCTTCTCCACCTCGCTGCTGCTGCTGCTTTTTTTACGCGACTGCAACGTTTCCGAGTGAGCACTGAGCACCCATCGGACTGCAGAACTCCATTCACTCCATTCCAGTACTGCCATTTGTTGTTGACATCCACATCAGCTTGACAGTCTGCCATTCACGACATGCCATTGAATCACGCGCTAATTGCTTCATAATGTTACCTTATAAGTTGTTTATTTAACAACGGCGTCTGAACAGCGAAAGTCATAGGATTGACAACTGGCACATCTACGCCTGCTTCAAAAAGCCGCGCCTGTGGGACACAAAATACAAAATACGCAAATTCACCCGCATTCTGAGTTTTTGTTTGGTACAACATTCAGATAGTTCAGCATACAAATTCAGCAAATTTGTCCATAAAATCCGCCATGTTGTAATATAGGCGTATTATTATCACAGGCCACTGGCAAGGTCAAAAGTCAATAATGGTCGCTTGATCTGTGGATTTGTTGTACAGCACTGAATGATTGAACGACGTTGTACGTGCTGATGTGCTTGTGTTGGTCACAAGTCCGATGCCGTCGACGTTGTAATCAACACAACAAGGCAATAGTGAGTAATGAGTTTGGGCTACAGCTGACAGAAACTGCGTCCAACTATAAGTGCCGCTGTCGAATCTGGAAAGGCAGAACTTGATCGTTTCTTTTTCAGCGGGTTCGACTTCTTAGTCTGTTGAAAGAGGTCTGAGAAAGTTGGTTGGGTAAATTATAATGGTCGTTCTGTTTTTGACAGAGGTGAGTCACCTCTGATGACCATAATTAACGAAATCGTAAGCAGTTAGTGCAACGGTCACAGTGACGATACCGGCAGCGTGTAGGCCTAGCGGGTGAGCGTGTAATGAATGATGTGTGTGCATGTGTGATAGAATGTGTGAGCCGAGCGGGTGAACTACAAGACCTGTTGACGTGCGGCGACTGTCTGGAGGAGTTCCCGCTATGTGACATTGTGCGCTTCATCCGTCACAAAGTTTCACACGCACGACGACGCTGCGTTACGTCGTCACCGCCGGCCGATGACAACGATGACGCACACATGGTGACCGGTGATGCAGCTGGTGTGGAGGAGAGCAGGGAGAATGTGGTAGACGTATCACCTTCACGTGGTCTGCTCTGTGACTCATCACTGCCCGGTGATGACGCTGCTGCTGCTGCTGACAATAGACTGAACGGTGATGCTGACGACTGCTTCAATGACCGATCCATTTCTACAGGTCAGTTGAGCACTGTATTTCGGCTGTTCTTGTTTGGCGCTCGTTTTAGCAAACAGTGTTTGACAGGTGCGCTATTTCAGTGAAGTTCTTCTACAATGTGTCTGACCAGGTCCAACGTGATGGATCACGGACAAAATGCCACTGAAATTCAATGTAACAGGTCAAATGCCACTGGGTAGAGTCAAGTTGTGGGTCAAAATATTGACCCAGTTCTGTCTCTGGGTCAGAGACAGTAGGCCTGATCGTGTATTACATCAAGCTACAGATTGATCTCTGAGAAAGTGTTTGTGTGTGTGTGGAGTACGTATAGAGAGAATGATGCGAGACGTGATGCAGTCTGTGTGTGTTTCTGAGACGTGATGCAGTCTCTGCGTGTTTGTCTGTTTACAGGTCGGTCGTCAGTGACGTGTGCGTCATGTCGTAGACAGTTTGGCTCGCCGTGGTCACTCATCAACCATTTCCAGTCAGTGCATGGTGTGCGTGTCTACGCCGATGACAGTCCTCCACCGACGACCTCATCCAATGTTGATGATGATGAGATGGACTTGTCTCAGTCTCAGCATGGTCGACCGGACGTGCTGGACTCTGGCAGTTCGTCATCGCCACTCAGCCCTGGTAGGGATGTATACTCGCCGCCCGCCGCGTCGTCGGCCTTCACGCTGCCTTCTCACCCGGCGTTCAGCTGCCCGGCATCCCTAGCCGCCGCTGTGATCCCTAGCTTTTTTGGCGACCTCGCTCAGCACGCCCTGCTTGTGCCGCCACCGCCCGACATGTCTATGGCTAGGGCTTTTGACGCGGCTACTCCTTCCCTGCCTGCCGACTCGTGTGCTGAGCGACTGCGTCAGCTGGCCAACTGCTGCGCTGGAGTGACTCCCAACACTCTACTGCCTGATCTACCTGGCATCGACTCAGCATCAGCGTCCAGCTGGTGTCACGTCTGCCGCACACAGTTCGGAGACCCGGCCAGTCTGCTGCTGCACTGGAACGAGATGCATAGCTCTGTGCCTGTCGCGTCTGTGCTACGCATGCTGGGACACACGGATACGACAGCGAGACCTGTGACGCAATTTGAGTTTCCACCGACACAAGCTCTAGATGGACTGGAAGCTGCAAGATCTGAGAGCACGTCGATGAAACAAGAAAGAAACAGTTGTGATGAGTTGGACTGTGAGGTGTCACAAGACTGTGAGACGCGTTCCAAGTGGTCGGAGCACAATGAGCCGACTGATCTGTCAAAGCCCGGTACCAGGTCGACCTCAAGCGAGACGGAAACTGAACATGTTCAGCGACCTGATAACTCACCGGTCGAGAACGGCAAGGACCAAGCAACTTCACAGCATGCTGGTGATGACTTCAAGCGGATCCGACTGATAAAGTTGGATCCAGACAGAACAGTCAGTGAAGAACCGTCCTCTGACGTGTTTCACAAGGCGTTCCAGCAGCATAAAAGCGCTATATTATTCCAGCCGGGCTTTCAAGCGTTCCCTCACCGGTCACCATTACTGTCGACATGGCCGGCTAGTGTATCAGCGCCAAACACCGGCGTCTACTCGGCTGACACTCCAGCTGACACCGGACATGATGCTGCGTGCTCGCCATTAGCTAAGAGTTCACCGCTGGTGTCGCGTGGCGTGCCGCCGGGTGAGGTGTCTGTAGTGCCGACAGCTCCAGCTCGTAGACGTAACGACACGTGCGAGTACTGCGGCAAAGTGTTCAAGAATTGTAGCAACCTGACGGTGCATCGTCGCTCTCACACTGGTGAGAAGCCATACCGCTGCTCCATCTGTGCGTACGCATGCGCCCAGTCAAGTAAGCTGACACGACACATGAAGACTCATGGAGGTAGTGGTCGTGTGGGTCAGTCAGCCGTGCAGTCGTATGATCGTACTGTCAGGTCTGGAGGTGCTTACCGCTGTCGGTTTTGTGACGTTCCGTTCGGCCAGCTGTCATCACTCGATCGTCATATCCGACTTTGTCACTCAATGATGTCAGACGATCCTGCAGCTGACACGACACCCACTACCGTCGACGACTCCATGCCGCAGTCAGCGCCACATGGACCGGTGTCGAGCGGCGACGTGTCGGACGATGGCGGCACGTTGACCGACGAGTCGTCGCTGTCTCCAGGGACGCCACAAGTTCCTACCGCCGGCCATGAAACGTCGACTGTCTGTGGCGCGACTGACGAGCCAGTTGAGCATGTCGAGTCGTCGTCGCCGTCTTCAACTGCTGCTGTGTAGACTATGCTGACCTCGCTGACGACGTCGCCGTCGCTAACAGTCCACTGTCATCACCAAGCACTCTATGTCTGATGATACACTACACATGAAACAGTTGGCCAGCCTCTGTACCTGCATCATCTTGATCAGCACTGATATTGTGCCACGTCTCTGACTGTTTTTGGTTAAACCTTTGCTGAGGAAAATTGTCTGTCGGTATACTTTGAGAACGTAATTTGTAGCTGAGATGTCTGTAAAAGACATCCCTGAGATTTGGGCAGCTGTTGTACTGTACCAGTACTGAGTGCAGAGCGTGTGACATGAGGGAGAGGTTTTATCATTTAGTCATTCTTGTCATCCGTGACCTGTCTCAGATATTGCTGACAGGTATTCACTTCAAGTGGATGGTGTTGCGTGGTATTGCTGTTCATGTCTCAACGTCAGGTGTCTGTTTTTGCTGGTGGTGAATGGTCTGTGGCAGTGATATTGATTGGCAGTGGTTAGTTGTCACGCTGGTCACACTGGCTGTGGCATTAATAGAAAACATTCTGTAGAATTCAAGAAGAGCAGTGAGATATTGTTGCTGGCCTCAGTCAGTTTGTGATGGATATGTTGTACAAGTTGAAAGTGCCTTGCTATGTACTGCAGTCTATTTTCTTACTAGACTTGATGTCCTCATTTCAGTGCCTCATGCTCGAGAAAGCATTTCAAAGTGTTAAGAGTTGTGGATGTGATGCAGCCTGCTAGAGCATCAACTGAAGTATTTTACAGCAACTTCATACATGGCATAGGCCTAGATGTCTGTTGCAAAATATTCGCTATTTTGATGGTCCGTTTTTATGGCATTGTTATTTTGTACAGGTGTCTGTATATGTGGCTGCCACAGCTGGTAGTTGTTGTAATATTGTTGTTACTGTTGTTTGGAAAAACTTACAAATCTATAAAACTGACAAATAGATCTAGTGTATTATTTCAAGTGGTAATAGATATCACCGTGAGAGTTGTGTGCGTTTGGGTTAGCGGTGGAATTTGTTGTGGTAAATGTTCACTGTTTATGTCCGTCCGTCCCATGTTTGTAACATTCTGTTAATTTATGGCAATACCATTCAGCAGCCTAGAGAGCCAAGTTTTACACCATGTCACTGAACTAGTAGCTGGGATAGAATGGCACTAAGAAATTAGGGAAATAAGCAGCTGCACAGTGTAATTTATAAACTAAGCACCACATGCAGTGTTAGGAATTCTGTTTAACTGATATACCGGGTGGCCCAGAAAAAACGTCCTGAACTTTCACATGGCGTTATGCAAGAGAGCAGGTGAAGTGAATGAGCAGAAAAGCATGTGTGTAATGAGCAAACGTCTTCGAATGTGTCTATAAAATTTCACCTAAAACGCTTCCATATTAGCCGTTGTACAAGGGAAATAGTGTTACATGTCATAAGACGATGTTTACAAGCAGTTCGTCATTTATGTTGTTGGCTGTACGCAGGCTACACCAGAACGTCACAGTAATTAGTATCAGTCAACTGATCAGCAGAAAAATGTGCTGAATACTGAATAGGTCTGTCATTCTGCTTTGCCAGAGCTGCTAAACGCCTTTTCCATTGCAATATAGCTTTTCAGACTGGTCATCGACATCATGTCATTTGTTTCTGATAACATTCCGAAGATCTTTGAGATTCATAAACGGTTCACGCTTCCTTTGTAGACAAGTTCTTGCAAGATATCCCAAACTGAGTAATCTAGCAGATTCAAATCTGGTGAATGTGGTGTCCATTTTTGTGAGCTAATTAAATCGGGCGTGTTGTCATGGAGAAAATTTTGAGTTGCTTTGGCGCGGTGTGATGGTGTGCTGTCAAGCAGGGTGACCACTCACCTGGAAAACCTGGAAAAGTCAGGGAATTCCAGAGTGGTCAGGGAAAAGTCAGGGAAAATGGTGAAAGTCAGGGAAAAGTCAGGGGAAGTGAAACCAGGTGTGTTTTTTCAAGCTCTAAATACTCCAAAACTCGTTTTTCAGCCGGGGGGCACTAGGGGAGCTTACGACGCTCCCCCAGACCCAAGTAGTCGGCTGGGGAGGGGGACACCCCATCCCCTTCCACCAGCTGTTTCAACCCCAACTGGTAAATAATTGACTATCTGGCCTACCCTGTTTTTCATTAATATGAAACAACTACTGTTGACCATATCGGTAAACACTTGATACCGGGTAATATTTGCTTGCCTCTACTGGAAAAGTCGGGGAAAAGTCAGGGAATTTCATGTGGTCTGGAAAGTGGTCACCCGGCATTCTGGCAGCAAGGACGTCTTTAAAAAGTCATTGTAAGTCTTCTGGTTGACCTTAGTCTTCTGAGGGTCGTTGAAAAAGATTTATGTTTTTCCATTCCACGACACACCTGCACTTACCATCAGCTTCTTCAAAAACCGATTTCTATGGTGATAAAGTCTATTTGAACAAATGTCTGATTTCCTGCCCTTTGCATAAACACAGTCATTCTGCCGGTTTGTAGGGAGTTCCAGTGTAAAATCCTTCTCGTCTGTGAAGATTACTTTCTTTACAGTAGCCAATGAGAAGCGCCGGTACAGAGCCTGACTTCTAGTCTTGCGTTTGTGTCTGGCATTGGCATTCACTGCTGATGTTCGCATTCTCTTGAATGCAAGAAGGCTGTACGCTGCTCCGTGATATGCCAATGATACGCGCTGTTTGACGCTGACTTTTGTGACTTCCTGGTTTATCTTCTTGTGACTGACAAAGCTGTTCAACTTGACGGAGGTTTTTGTCGGTCATCGCGGTCACGGGTCTTCCGCTGCCCTTCATGCGGTCAGTACCGCCCGTTTGATGATACTTCACTAGAACTTGATTGATGCTTCGGTAATTCCATTTCTTATTCGGAAATTCTCTTGCAATCCGAGTACCAGTCCATTCTTTTTCAGTGAAACACGCAGCAATAACTGCCAAATCATCTTTTGAAAAAACCATTTCAATCACATCAACAAATACGTTATTTACATAATTTGATTTTTACATGGTCTTACGTCATAATGCGCATTTGGTGACCTCATTAATGATGTTACTGAAATTTATAAGTAAGTAACAGTACATTTTTATCTACAAATGTGCCAAAGGAAATTTCTCCCCATAAAGTATACGTGCCATTATAGTTATGCAAAGTTTGGGACGTTTTTTGGGCCACCCGGTGTATTTCCTCAAGGCTGTTTTTCTTACATTTATGTGCTACACTAGACAGATGCATTTTTGCTTGCGTCTTTTTGGCTTTTTCATGAGAACATGTCGTTTACAAGTGCCTTGACAACTAGACGTTGATGTATCACTGGACCAACTGAGATATTGCTAAATACTCGCTAGCAACTGCTTTGTATTTTGAGGTACGGTAGTATGTGTTGCATATGTGCTAACATGTCTCTCAGCATAGCATATATATCAACTCAGCATTCTGATCTGTCTCAGTTAGTACAGACAACATGCATGTCTTGTTTGTGAAGTAAATAACAGCAACAGTGATATGTGGCAACAGCAGGTAGACAGATTAACGTACCAGCTGTTCTCAGCATGTCTCATTGCTATAGTTAAATTACATTCATTTGCATAGCTTATTGTTAGTAAATGGATTGTATTACTTCCGTAAGATGTGATGGTGTTGCTCTATATCACGTTTTTCATTTTTGGATTTAATTTTACAAGTTGGTATTTACAGGGCTCTTGTGGGTCCTTGAAAGTGCTTGAATTTGATTTTCTAAAATGCCGTGACTGAACAAGTGATTGCTGTCACCAGAGTGTTTCCTGGGCTCTAATGCCACAGAAATACGTTAGCAGCCGGGGGACCCCGCTGGGAGAGCTTACAGCGCTCCCCGAGATCCTCTGGCTGGATTTGAGGGAGCTGCTTCATCTGCTTATGCTTTTAAAAGTGCTGATTTGCTTTAATTTAGTTCTCCTTATATATCCTTTGTATGGTCCTTGAAAGTCCTTGAATTTGATTTTGACAAATGGACAAGAACCCTGTATTTAAATTTTAATAGAGCCTGAATAACAAATGTTTATTTTGTGGCATTCGTATTTAAATTTGTGCATTAGATTTGGTGTTATGTGTAGTAAAACAGCAAAGTTAATTGTCCTTTAAATTATCTTTTAAATAGAGCAAAGCTTTTTAATTGTTATTAGTATAGATAGTATAGATAGGTCTAATGTTTGTAAGATAACTCAACAGTTTTTATCTACATTTTTCTGATATATTGACTTATTGTTGCGAAAAAGTACTCGTGTGTGTTTTTATTGCATTTATTGAACTAACTTAATGCCTTATCAACTGTGTCATTTTTCACTGTCTAATCTAACAGTTCAATTGCTATACCTGGAATACAGTTAGCAGTTGACAGCTTTAACAATGTTTGTTTGCTATAAGTAATCAGTTGAGTCAGTTCTGTTCAATGTTCATGCTGCATGAGATTTGTGCATCTTACACTGCTGCCTGTATGTTGGACATCACATCTCTGTCCCGTGATGAACATATTCATTTAGTGTTTTTAGACTAAAGATGGCGTGGTTTTTGTGCCTTGTAAAGTGTGTCAGCTGTACACTGACACAGAAGTGTGCGTACATTATTGTGTCAGCTAAGCTTGTACAGCAGTTGCATTGCAGTCAACTTACATAGTTACAGTGTTGGGAGTCTTCAGTCGTTTTCAGTGCATACTGATGGGATTGGAGTGACTGCGTTGTTAGCTAATGAACAGCTAGTTTTAATGTTGATGTAATTGTTTGGTGTTTTTGTCAGTTGTTTGTTTTGTCATCTGTCATAAAGTGATTTCCTGGGAATGACAGTGCCCCCAAAGTAGGATGGGTGCATACATCTTGCCCGGAAAAAGTCTACAGTTTTCTCTGTATAACTGTAACAAATTTAGGGGTAGTTTTGTCATTTTTGACATGAACCATCCTGTTAACCAATTTTACTAAAAATAGGAAATTTCTTTCAATTTTTTCGCTATGTAGTGCTGATGTAATTATGGCATCGTTAGAAACGATGCTATCACCAGCTGAGGAGAAAAGATTCATCAATACTCTGTCTAGTAGTTTCTGTAGAAAATTCAAATTGTTGTAATGTGTTAAACTAGTAGTACAGTGAAATCCTGCATCACTTAATCAGTGCTTCTACTTTGCCTTGCGGAATGAAGTGCCTCTGAGCCATTATGCAACAACACCAAGATGAAAATTGCAGAAAAACATAAGTGTTTGAGTTGTCTACGGCAGTAGGAAAAGTTTATAATATAAAAGTTATTAATGCCAGCTTAAGTCAAAATGGTTATCAAAATGTGCACCACCACTCCACCAGCCTTAACACATGCAGTTAGAGATGATGACGCCACTGATGACTGCATGATCAAGTTGACGACGTCCACTACGCACATGGCGACCAACTGAACCGAATTTAGTACTTTTTTTGCAGAAAATGATTTAATCCACTGCGACTCCAGTTTCTGATAGGAAATGCTTTCAACAGTTGACTTTTCCTTTCACTTGGCTTTTGTTGCTGTGTTGTTGGGCTACATTTTCTACTTTTTCAGTTAATTTGAGTTTCAGGATGGTTCGTGTTAAAATTACAAAATTGTCTAATTTGTTAGAGTTATGCCTAGAATACTGTAGACTTTGTTTTCCAGACACATTGTATGTGTGTGTAAGTAAAGAGAGTATCATAGGTAGAGATGGAACCAGGTCAGGATTTTGACGTTACCCAAACCTGGTCGTGAAGTGTCATGGACAGCGGCTTGACAGTAGCATCAATTAACTGCCAGGAAACCCAGATAAACACGTAAGTAAGCAAATATTATGAGCACAAAATGAAGTAAGTAAACCAGTAGTGCTGTGGTGGAAATGAAATCGAAACTGCAGATATTAGTTTGCCAAGATGGTGTTATTCTGTAGAAACAGCGCCACATGTATGTTAAAACTCAAAACCTGGTTAAACAACGGGTCTGACACGCTGACCTGTGACCTGACCCGACCCGGTCAAAATCGCTAACTCGGAGGCCCGGTTCCATCTCTAATTGTAGGATTTCTTTTAGGTAGGTGCTATTAAGGGTATTTGAATTGTTGAAAGTAGCTGAGAGGCTTGAAGTCCTGTGTTTGTATCTCCATATCAGTCTATTTTTAGTTAATAAATCACATATTTCACATATAATGAACATGTAGTGAACTTGTGACAGGCAGCTCAGAGGTTCAGTGGTTCGGGGTTAAACCTCCACACTTCAAATGCGTGTCTGTAGTCAGTCGTCTTACAGTAGTCGTTTTTGTCATTAATTTTAGTAAATTGTTTTAATGTGTTCCATTTTGCATATTTCCGTACGCTCGGAAATTCAATATTTCGTTGTTGTTTTTTTGTTTTTTTTTGCGTTCCGTAATTGTTTTATTGTCCTTCGTCATAGGCAAAATGAAAGAAATCCTCGTTGTGTATTTGATGCTGGTAGCTAGTCAGAAATGTGTAGTTCATTGCTGTGCTGTCAGTTAAACTGATGAGGCTTATGTTCCCTTTGGCATTACTACCAGCTGTTTTATAAGTATTTATATTATATTGTTATCTAGCCTCCTAATTTTATTTTAAGTCTGTGCTTTATGTGACTCATCCATGTGTTGGGTGACCGATGGGTCAACCACGACAAGTCACAAGTTCTAGACAGGCTGGTGGGTTTGTTCAGGTTGAAAATGAGATTTTTAAAATTAGTTCATGCTCAGAGAGTGCTGGTTGTAAATACTAGTTGATAGTTAGGCTTACAGGACAGCAAAACATATTTACACTGTTGAATAAGTAATCATTTGTGAACTTTCAGGTGAAGCCAGTGTGAATGGTTGGTTGGTGTTTAGAGGCTTTATGGGTGTTATCACTCTTTTTGTTGGAAACTAGCACCAACGACCAACGTTGTCAACTGGTGGACCTTATGAACTGATTTTGTTTAATGTTTTGTTCGCTTGTTTACTTCTGCTGCATTAATGAGGCTACTGAACGCGTTATGGCCGTGAAATTGAAATATTGCTGATATTACTCTTTTTATGGGGCTAATTACAGTTATGTAGTTGTCTCAATATGTCATCAGTTGTCAGTTATTTTCGTATCATTTCCTTCCTGTGTGTAGTATTGGGCTTGTAAATGATGCATGCTGCTGTTGCTCACGCCAGTAATGAAAGAGTAATTTCAAACTGGCTGTTAGTGGATATCAGTTGCCAAGTTCATTGTCGTTCACTCTGTCTTGCAAGTTCTTGCTTGTATTGTTTATTGTGTTGTTAGTTTTCCAGACCGATGTGATTATATTCTAGACAGCACATAGTGCCTTTGCTATGGTCATGTTTATAACTGTATTTTGTGCACGTAACGTGGTTTTCTTGACTGTATTATAGCCAAACAGTTCATATGTTTTTGTGAGCAGTATCCACTGTACAAGAGAGAGTTCCCAAAATTACTGTAGCAGTGTCAACAGTATCCATGTATCATTGCGTAAGTAATGTCATGTAGTAGTGAAGATTTTGCTGTAATGTAGTACTACGTGCCGACAGATTATTTGTGTTGTTTTGGCTCAGAATGCTGGCAGTAAACACCAACCAGCTGCCACTTCTGATCAATGTGTACATACTGTACTGTTGAACCTTGCAGTAACCCACAGAAAAGTGTATTGGTGAAATTACTGCGTAGGTAAAGGTTTGTTAGTTGTTTTCTGATATGTTTTAAATACATATCAGGAAAATTGTCTGTTTCCGGTGTAAAATAGTCTGAGCAGAGTTTGTTCCTTATTGGCCTTATTTGAAGCCAGCTGGGTACTTTGTACATTAGCTGGGAGTATTTCTTCTGTTACTCGTACCTGTATGCATATGTTAGCCTGAAGCACGTCATCACAGTCACTGGCGTTAATGTGTGTATGTAACTTTTGGTATTGCATCGTATCGTATCATATCGGTATTGAATATGCACGCTTGAAAGCCTCTATGTCCACCTCATACTGAATTCAATACAATTACTAATCAATTCTCACTCAGACTTCTGTTTCCACTTATGGCAGTATTACATCTAAAATAGTACACTACACCTCTTGATTACTCCAAAAAATATGCCAGTTATTCTTGAAGCTTTTTACTGAACTCGAATTAGGCCTAACAATGTGTGACCGCAAGCTATTCCAAATATTTATGATCCTTTGAGTAAAAACGTATTTATGCATATTATACATATTATAACTAGTAAAACTGAATTATGAATACATAGCTGGGTATGAAGCATGAAGCAAGATATCTGTGGCTAACTTGTTTGTAGTTCCATGTCTCTTTGATTTCAGCCAGAATATGCCTCTGTTTGCATTCCATGACCACAGCGTCAGTCACTGTCAAACAGTGTGAGTCTGGGTTGGGTGTCAGACGTGCACGTGTTTACCTGTTGGATGTCGTTGTCTGTTGCGCTGCATGTACACGTTGCTACTCTTTGTGATACTGACACACAGATCGCTGACTGTAGTACTCTTAGTTTTATGAACCGTTTACGCCGCTATTGTCGTGTGTGTCTCGCTTATAGGAAGATTTCTCGATGTTGTTGCGTTTTAACACAGCTTAATCATTAATGCCATTCCAGAAGCTGACAGAAAGTGACAGTCTTGAGGTGACTGATGCAATTGATTGTCTGATGGTGTTTAAGTTGAGGAAGGAAAGTCCAGTTGATGAGAAGTGTGTCTAGCATCTTTCAGCGCGGCATTACATTACGCACATGTAACACTGCGCTTACTGAACTTGTCAAGGATTTTTTCCTTCTGGTTCTGTTGCAAGTTGCAACCAGGGACGTAGCCAGAATTTGGTTAGGGAGTTATCCCAAAGCATTTCCTCCCCTTTCTTTTACCTCATGCTTGCGTCCTTTTTCCACAGGTTCCTCCTATAAATTCAGCTAAGGAGTTTGGGGGCGGTGTAAGCTCAGCACTGGGGTCTGGAGTGAATCTTTGGGCACAATCGATTTGGGACATGCTGAGCCTGGAAGAACGCGTTTGTGAGCAAGCTAGAGAAGCCAGATAGACACCGTGTCCCAGAAAAAAAGAAGCCACTTTAATTTTCTACATTAACTTTGCCGTCTACTGAGATATTTTTTTACAGTTTTGAAGCATTTTTGTTAGGAATAATTAATGCATGATACAGTGTAGCAAAAAAGGCTAACTTTAATCTCTGACCTTCATCTACTAGTT
>Ga0056131_1000184_pt1 | contig 13313 bp, 9 predicted proteins | sample WorMetLIZISLAND1_2_FD_67480 | JGI IMG/M metagenome (GOLD analysis project Ga0056131, IMG submission 67480) | Marine gutless worms symbiont microbial communities from Max Planck institute for Marine Microbiology, Germany - Olavius clavatus LIZARD... ...
AAAATCAATACAGTTGAAGTCATATCTGTTATTTGGGCAAATATTCTAACGTGTTTTTTCCACTCCAGTTAATTAAGTTTACTTATTAAGTTTACATGAAGGTACATGCGCGGCCTATAACGTGAAGTAAAAAAGTAAACGTAAGCCGTACTGGACTACTGGATGAGTATTGGATCTGGGGCTGAGCCCTCCCCCCCCGTCCAAGCAGTCAGCCCGCAGGTGACATGGTCATGAACCCGTTGGTAGGCCGCGATCTTTCCTCCAGGCCTGGAGTAGCCATGGAAAAATTGTGGTGGGTTATTAATAGAAGTAGCAGGTGTAGCGTTGTTTGTGATTCCGTTCGATGTTGATGTTGCTGTCAACTGTGATTTAGACTCCCAATCGAATTGCACATCTGCTACGCCCGGTCCGCTGTCTCCTCACTCCGTGGGACGACGGACACCTGCCGACAAGAAGTTGAACAAGCGTAACGAGCGTGGAGAAACGGCGCTGCACGTCGCCGCAATACGAGGCGACGTTAAGCAGATGAAGAAATTGATCAAGAGCGGTGCCGACGTCAACGTCAAAGACTACGCAGGTAAACAGAATAAATGACACGTTCTAGTGCTCAGAGCAGTATTTAATTAGTCACGTAGAAACAATGTAATAGTGGCTTGATTACTGGATATAGGGCTGTATGTGTCAATGTAAAACTACTCGCTTACTGACTCATATTTCAAGGGCGGGAGAGGCCAGTTGCAGGGAGTCTCTACAACGGTGGCCACAGCAATGACGTGATGGTGACGTGAGGTGATAAGAGCGAGAGAGTTGAGGGGAATCTTTTACGGGGTGAGGGAGGGGCGACTGAAAATATGGCGACGTTTGTTTGAGGCTGTCATTTTTTGTGGCCGTCGTTGACTATCATGCGGCCGTCGTTGTCTGTGTCCGTATTGTCAACCCCCTTTGCAGGAGGCATGTCTGTTCTCGGTCGAAAAAGTAAGCTGTTACAGTTACAAAGGACGGTAGTCGGGACCCATCAAGTGTCGTTGACCAACATGAACTGTTTTCTGGACACCATGAGGGGTCTGTCCCCGGGCCTCCCCTGACCAATACAGCCCTGGCTTAAAAGGAAAAGAACTGACCCAGTGACCTGTAACCCCTGGACCTGGTTCCGTTTTTGGCTGGTTGTAACTTGACAACGACTCTCCATATATAAGCCAGTGGATCCTGTCGGAGGTTGTTTTGTACTTGAGTTGGCTGCTGTGACTTGTGTGAAAGGTTGGACAGCACTACATGAAGCTTGTAATCATGGCTGGTTTGACGTGGCGCGTCAGCTGCTGAACGCTGGAGCTGACGTCAACGTTCAGGGTCTGGAGAATGACACGCCACTTCACGATGCCGCTATCAATGGTCACACCAAGGTTCGTGTCACTTTGCCATTATATTTTTGGTTGGTAGAATGATAGTTTGGTCGTTGGGCTGTGATTGAGACGTGATCTGCAAAAGGGTGACATGGTACTGTAGTGGTTAGGGTGTCGAACTTGTAATCAGCGGCTTGCAAGTTCGACTCCCAGGCATGCGCTACCGGGTTAGTAGGCCTACTTGGATGGGGACTGTCTGGGCGGGTAAACCATATCGGTGTGTAACCAATCACGTAGCTTAACTCAGCCTTCCGTCCATCTAGGGTAGGTAAATCGAGTACTGACCTGTCATGGCTAGGGTTAAGGTGGGGTGCATTCACTTGTGTCCTTCGGCAGGTAACACTGTATGATCCCATATGGCTAGTGATGTCCGTTTCAAATCCTTTGTGTGATGATTTTGATTTTGATTGCAGACCACATCACTGGGGACATGTCCTTCTCACGAATGTGTGCCTCTGTCACCAGCAGTTGAAAGTTAACTGTCATTGCATAGACTTGTTATATTTCTGCCTGGTTGATAGTATGAGTCTGAAGTCCTGTGTTTATATTTGAAGCTGATGGTAGTAGTGGTAGTTTCATGACAAATATCTATTGCCCAGTATGACGTATGATGTTATGAACGGTGTGTTTATGCATGCTGTGGTTGGCAGTTGGTGCAGTTGCTGCTGCGTCGTGGTGCCAATGCCCAGCAGTCAAACCTCCGAGGCAAGACACCAGTGGACGTTGCAGCCACTGATGTCATTGCACGGCTGCTGCATGGAGAAGACAACGTCCATCGTAACAACCAGATGTCACTGGCGTCCAGCGATGACAGTAATGAATCTGCAAGTCCTGTGTTAGTGCCAGCAGTTACATCACCAGCCACTGTCGCCAGCTGTGTTTCTTCCAGGCTGGCCCCCAGCAGTGACAGCAGTTCGTATCAAATGTGTTCTTTTTAGTGCTGATGATTTGACGTGTTAACTTAATGCATTAAGGAATTAATCGCAATTTTAAAAAATCATTGCCATTAGAACGCACATACATTCTATGAAGCAGGAGTTCCAATACTTAATTAAACGGCGGTTATTTGACCATCGAATAATACTCAATTAATTATTATGTTTTGGTTACAGCACCTCTGTGATAATTTTCAGTTGAGAAGCTAATAAAACAAGTTCGACAGTGGGCACATCTTTCGCAACCTACTACATAAATAGACTTGTCAAATTGATGCATTAACTAATGCATTAACGCATGATTTAAATAATTAATCACATGCAATTTAGCACTGTTAAAAGAAGTAATCGCTCAACAGCTCTAGTTCTTTTATTTCTCCTGATGGTGCTCTACAGAGCTGCTGTTTGGGCAGCAGGATGAGCTGACTGACCAGTTTAGAAATACTGCCACACCATCCCTGGAGGTTTACCCCAGAAAACCATGTGTTATGGCAATCAGCGCAACTGTAGTTACTAATTACTATGGAAAATAGGGTTAGTTAAATAGAAATCATTCTAATCATGCTGTTGTGTTTGTGGATGTTGATGTTATATAGTGGAAGATATTTGCACTTTGTGTGGAAGTGAGCATCAATACTTGTGGCTGTTTAGCTAGTAGCTAAATTCTTTGGTGATTACGTTTACGTCTACTTTATTCTTGGAATTTGCTGATAGCCTGATACTGAGGTGCACAAGTGAATATGGAAAATCAGATGTAGGTTGCTTGGACTGTGTAGACTGTAGAAGAACTGATTAAGCACATTATAACTGTATGTGACCACTCGCCTAGGTCAACTCAGCCTTCCGTCCTTCTAGGGTAGGTAAATCGAGTACCGGCCTCTGGCTGGGGTTAAGGCATGGTATGTTCACTTGTGTCAGGTGGCAGGTAACAGTATGATCCCATATGGCAAGTGACAATCCGCTGCTGAACAGAAACTGATCGTTCCACGGTGCCGTTGGAAGACGTTCGGCTGCCAGGCTTTTTCGGTGGCAAGTCCATCAGTCTGGAATGCATTACCGGACAGTCTCAGAGATCCAGAGCTGACTTTAGACATTTTCAGGCGTCAACTGGAAGCCTGGAATCATCTTCCAGCGGACATACGTGCGATCGACACTGTCAGCACCTTTAAAACTGCACTGATGACATTCCTGTTCCGCGATTAGTTTAGTCTGGACACGTCGCGCCCTTGTAATCGATTTCATGTTACGGCGCGTTAGAAATTGTCAGTGCTATTATTATTATTAACTGAAGACATACTTCTTCACATTATATTAGATGTACTTGCATGTTCAGCGCATTAAGAGATTTTTTTGGTAATGCGCTATATAAATCTACTTTTTACTTACTTACTTACTTACTGACGTCCCATAGACCTTTGATTGATTTTGATTAAGAGCTCTACTCCTCTTCTTAACCAAACTGATTTGTGCTGTGTGTATCAGAGGGGTATAACAATTCATTGACGTCGTCAACGGATGCTACACAACAGCGTCTGTGTTCTTCAAGCAACCACGTCAGCCCTGGAAAGTCAGGAAGTTGCTTGAGCAAACGGCCGACATCATCTGCCAGCACGACAAGTCCTCCTTGTGGTGTTCTCAAGAATGTAATGGTGTCGCACCACATGGATCGCTCATCTTCGACGCCACGCTTGACTCTAAAGTTCCATCATGTTAAGCGGCATGAAAATGGCATTGCAGCAGCTGCAGACATTTCGCGGTTACACTCGGGCACTGATGGCACTACTCAGTTGCCGGCAGCCGTTTCCTCCGGTGGCAAAACTAATTGTAGCATATCACACATGGATTCCCCGTACTTGACCTCATCTTCACCCGACTCTAGGTATCACAGAGCTGATGTAACTGCTGAAAATCACCTAGTACTGAAGAACAGTCTTGAGCAAACCCAGAACAGTATATCCTCCGAACAACCGTGTGCGGCGATGGCTTTCTCTCCACAGTTTGAAGACATCAGTGATGCTGAGGATGAAGTTCGACCGTCCGCAGTGAATTCGAGAGAGTCTGTCTGTACTGTGGCGGGATACAGCTTACCTCCATTTGCCTCTCAGTGCTTGCCGGCACTGTCGTCTGGATTGTATCGTTCCACAGCAAGTTCGACATTTTGTGCGTCCACTGCCGTTACTGTGTCGTCGTCCTGTCTGCCAGTCGTTGGCTGGAATAACTACTCCGGGTTTTCACCGCAGACTGCAATGACACTTCTGCCACCTACAGCTACCGCCGGACAGTCTTCTGCTGGTAGAATGCTACCTTGGATAGATGAGAATCACACTCAGATGGCTGTTATCAATAATTTGTCGCCAGTAATGAGTGGTGCACGCAGTAATGGTGCTGTTCAAACTGCAGATGCTCAGCGGCTCCACCTGCCAACAAAGCAGCCATTTCTGAGTGACCGATTTGTTGCGAGTGATGGCACTGGGTGCTTCAAGTCGGATGTCTTTCCTGTAAAATCTGAAGTTCTGCAGAATGACAAAGCTGTGGACCATCAGACGTCTTTTAAGTTGCAGAGTTGTAATGGACATGTAGGCGATGTTAAGGGCAACATGTATATTAAAGCCGAATCACCTGTCAGTCACGCGGAGACCAGTCGAGATCGGTGTCTGACCTCATTCGAAAGCAACGTGAACTTTCTTGCTTCACGATCTAAATCTGAAGAAATGCCATTTTTAAATAGTAGCACTTTCAGAGATAGTCACCACGTGAATGAAGACAGAAAGGACGAGCGGAAGATTGCTTCATGTGATAGTGAGCCGAACCTTCATAACGGTCTACGAATTAAACGAGACATTGATAGTTCATTGCCATCCCCTTACAATTCCTGTCAGCATTCTCCTGCCCGGTCCATTTCGCCTTCACTGCCGGCTAGTTGTCTGGAACCTGGTGTTGCCGTCAACTCCATTGCTGCATCGTCACAAGTCTCTACCGATGCTCAGATTACAAATCTGGAGCCGAAGGTTCCACCTCTTCGCATTATTATTCCATCAAAAGTTTGTTCGTCCGGTGCACTGTCTGATGGTTCAAACACAAACGCTGCATCTCGCGGCAGTGCTGGTTCGCTCCCATACGTTGTTAGTCGGACACACAGTGCAGATAGTGATGGGCTCAGCATCACAACGGATGAAGTCCAACGTTCAGACTCAAGTCCTGCAGTTTTTGTTTTTTCTGATAATGATCGTTTATCTTCTGCTAAAGACGCTTCAGCAACTTCCGAGCTGGTCCCGGCCAAACGACGAAAGATAAAACACTCCGGCAAGGTGAGTGTATATGTTCATGTACAGTTGATACCAGTCATTTGTTATGGAGGATGCAGTTTTCAGTTATGATCTTGCTATATTATTTTGAATCACTCATAGTACCTTTATATGTTTTGTTGCTTATTATTTGTGAAGAATTGAACAAGGCAGTAAGCTTAGGAAAGTGTGGGATGAATGACAGTACCTCTTTAAGCCCTAATCGTGCTAACAAGTTTAATTCAATAAACTGATCACGCAATGACGACTACTTTCAATTTTTTTAACCAGCCAACTTTTCTGCAGAGTTTATCCCCGATAGGGTCTATAAATGAGAATTTTTTGGGAACTAACCGCCACAGCTACATCTTGTTTATGGTATGGATGTCCTTACTGGTGCGTACGAGCTGCATCAGAGCATGAAAGAAAATTAAATGAAGAGAAGCTGACATAGAGCAAAGTAGATGTTTAAACTAGAATGATATTTTGTTGCTGTACAGTCTAAGGATGAGGAAAAGTCCAGCCAGAAATCTGCTACGGAGTCCAGCAATATGGTGGATGATTCCCAAACATTATTTGATCAGGATGAGCTGAGCTGTGGTGCTGCCGGGCTGGAGATGTCTACCGGTACCGGTCGGTCGGGTTCAACATCAGAACGTCGAGTTACGCGGGCGTCTGCCAGGTCCCAGCAGCAACGTGGCCGATCCAGTGCTGATGGTACGATTCACCTTCCTTTTGTCATTGTTGCCATTTAACTGTGAATTTTCTACTTTTCTTCTGCCTTTAGTTGTATGGCACTAAATGACTATATTGTGCTGAAGTGCCATTAAGAAACTGCTCACTCACTCACTGCTAAGCACTCATGTAATCATTTTCACATTTTATTCATGAAGTATTACATTGTATTGCTGTAGAGCTGTAATGACAGTATTCAGTGCATATTATTTTCAGTGCTGTTGGTTGGAAGAGACTGTAAAATGTCTGCTTCAAAACCTCTGGAATGATGTTATGGCATTTAATGAAAGCGGGTTGGGTATAGCCCGACGTACCCTTTGGGCAGTGCCACCTATCTACTTCAGAAAGAACAGTACGAAGAATTTATGTCCGACTTTGAGAATGCCTGTGTCTGATACTGGCCCAACCAGGTTGACCTAAAGCAGTGGTGCACAGAATCCAGATGACAGAACACATCGGGACTGTGAAGAGTTATGTGGTCCTTTATCCTTGTGACGTACGAAAGAAAAATGTGCAAAAATATGATATGTTCCTTACTTACTTGCAAGCTTAGATGTCACATTGACGCGACTTAAAGAGCACATTTAATGCACCTTGCTGAAAACAGTTTTTATGCACTGCTGCATTAAAGTAAAGACCACCCCACCACCACCACCATCATCGTAATGCTCGAGCCGCGGAGGCCCCCAGGTCCAGTGTCATTTGACAGGAATGTCCGTGTCCGACTGCAAGGTCTCATTCCTGGCAGCTGGAGGCTGTGGAGCCATCACCAATCTGGTGCAGCCAAGTCTGCCTTGGACGTCCGGGTGGTCTTCCCCAGACTGGCGAAGGTCATTTTTTGGACACCAAGGACACCACTATCTACCCGAGCCACGTGTCTAAAGTGACATGAGCAGTGTGTTGCTGTTATTGTCATCACAGCTGACATTAGTGAAGATGTCTGTTGTTTGTAGCATCGAGTCACCGTGCGGATGTAGAGAAAGACGTGTTAGCGCCACAGGTGGACAGTTGCAGCACCGTAGTGATGACGGCAACAGATGAGGACAGCTCTGCTGGGTCTGCTGTGGTTGTACAACGTAAACACAAGAAGATTCAGCGATCTGCTGCCTCAGCTGCTGCCACCGTCGCACAGTCGCAAGACTCCACCTTCTGTGCCGAGGCACACGTTCCATTGGCTCCCATGCATCCGTACCGCAAACCCGCGAATCCATATGCTGCATACCGCAACATTAAAATGAAGGTGAATGATTAGCGAAATTTAGTGTGCAATTTAATAAATGTAGATACATGTAGTCAGTAGTTTATGTGTGTCTGATGTAAGTGGTTGTGAGCATTGTTGACAAAACACAAAACCTACCATGAGTATACTACTGCTGTTGCTGCTACTGCTGAACTTTCAGTTTCTGTCTGACCAGGACTAGGTGATTTTTCAGGTTAGTTCGTGCTCTGCAAAAGTTCCGGGTGTTGTTGGAGCAGAACTTCTAATAGGTTTAACACCCTACTTCTTGGCTAATCACCAGTGATTAGTGGAAACACAAAATGCCAGTCAAATAACCTATTCATGTTGCTTAAATTGGACTTGAACATGACACTTTCAGATCAGGAACTCATTTTACATCGATACTTATCTTGTTGTTGTTCTTTGTGGTCTCGTTGGGCGACCTAATGCTCCATTGTTTCAAATCGGATCAGGATGAAATTTGTAGGATTGTTCTTCAAGTAAATATGCATCGATTGACACAGTAAGATTTCCAATATGATGTTATTCTTTCAAGATGGCGGACATGACATGATTTTGTGCAGAAAATTGCTGCCATCTGGTGAATGCAGACACTGTCTCAGTCTGCCAGGCATCTGTGCAGCAGTATCCACCAGTTTCTGATCTGTAGTACATTTGTATTTGTTGACTCGATGCATGTGCAGAGTCTAGTTAGTGATCGGTTGTCACTGAGAAGTCTGTCATTGCTGTTGTCCTACTAGGTGAATGAACGTAAGAAGCAGTTGTGCACAGTTGTTCCAAAAGCTCCATCACGTTTCGGCGAATTTAGTCTGATGACAAGGCGATATGCTTTACACGTTGGACAATCGTCACTAGTGCCGGTACAGACATATTTTCTGTTGTTCACGCTACTGCTTATCTGTCTACTTGCTTGAGATGTGAAGTCCTTTGATGGGCAGTGTCTTTGTTGATTAAGATATCTGGTAAATGTTCGGGTGTATTTTACTGAAACTAGGCATTACGATAGTAAGAACTCTTTAGGCAATGAACTGTGACAGTTTTAACGTTTCTGGTTAATATTGAGTACACACTGTTGAATGCCACGGTCGTGAGATGCAGTGATGCTAAATAAACATAAATGGAAATTCTACCATGCTTTAGAGCTTTGACACTGAGAGGAAGGGCATCCCACCTAAAAAAAACTTGCTTCAACACCCCTCATTATCAAGGGGCAACTGGTAAACTTATGTTTCACCTGGAATATTTCTGTTAAAAAAAGCGTGTGTATGTTGGTTAGGTTACACCTGCGCCGAGTGGATTGGTTGGTCCACTGAGTGACCTCTTTACTGAGCAGGAAAAAGCTCGCTGTCAGCTACGAATGCAGCACATTAAAGAAAGGGTATGACAGTGTATCTCTGTCACTCCTTGTCTACAAGACCACTGTTCTATACTTGTGATGGCTAAATTACTTGCATAAAATTCCTTTGTAAACTCAGTTTAGCATTGTGAAGTACATCATTCAGTATTATAAACAGTTTCGTAAAGTGCATGTCTCAGCAGTTGATTATTTATATTATGAGAATGGCACTGACAGCCCGTGAACTTACCTGTGTCTATGCAGCAGAATTAGAGTCATGTGATGTTGATTCGTGTGTAAGTGGGATGCCACCAGCACGGTCCTGTGATCAAGTTACTCTGCTGCAGAAACACACTATTGCTGCACCCCTAGAGGCCAGCCGACCAGTCAGCGAGCAAACAGCTAGGACAGGCACATTTTTATAAAAATATAGATTGTGTTAATGATGTACCTTAATGGTGTTGGTTGGATGTCAGTAAGTACATCCTGGTGCAGCAGTCTCGTTTAGAGACCCAGCTTAACTCTAGAATAGTTGGATAGTTAAACAACAAAAATGGAATGCCTTATGCCAGTGATGTACAAATGACGTACACCGTGTAAATGATGTATGTTTTAGGATCGGCTGGTACTGCTAGCTGAACAAGAGATGCTGCGTATTGACTGCCACCAGGCTCGAGCTGCTAACTATAACCATGCTGGCGTGCTGAGTGTCTGCTCCTTGCTGTCAGTTGAGTCGGGTCTCTATGGTGGCAGTGCAGCGGTGATGCGTGATGCCAGCAACCCACCAGTCACCGGCGAATCCTCGGCCGCCGACGACCGTGACGTAAGATCACGATGCAGCGCGCGACACTTCATTGCATGGTCGCAGGAAGTGACGGAGAAATTTGAACGACTGAAGGTTGGTCTAAGAGTTTGCTGAATTGATCTGCATTCATTACACAAGCATTTCCTAACAGAACTCGTATTAACTGTGTCACAAGTCCACTGAATTGAGTTCAGGGTGACCACTCACCTGGAAAACCTGGAAAAGTCAGGGAATTCCATAGTGGTCAGGGAAAAGTCAGGGAAAATGGAAAAAGTCAGGGAAAAGTCAGGGGAAGTGAAATCAGGTGTGTTTTTTCAAGCTCTAAATACTAAAACTTGTTTTTCGGCCTGGGGCAGCTTACAATGCTTCACTATAGCCCTTAGTTGATGCTCCCCTATAGCCCCTAGTTGGCTGGGGAGGGGACATCCCATCCCCTTCCCCCAGCTGTTAAAACCCCAACTGTTAAATAATTGACTATCTAGCCTCACCGTGTTTTTCATTATTATGAAACTACGACAGTGTTGACCATATCGGTAAACACTCGATACCGGGTAATCTTTGCTTGCCTCTACTGGAAAAGTCAGGGAAAAGTCAGGGAATTTCATCTGGTCTGGAAAGTGGTCACCCTGTTAGTTAACAACGTACTATACATTAATAGTATTAGTTCTAATTGTCTGACTTTATTTGACAAAAGTGTGTATAGAATTTATCAGAAACAGTGAGGTAATGCAGATAGTATTTAACTGCAATTATGAATGATGTAAATCGTTTCACTTCTGCGTCATCAACGTCTCTGGATGTTCACATCAGCTGTCCACCATCGGCAAAAGAGGGTTTCCTGTATGATGCAGCCACTCGTCTGTGAAAGAGTCTTCCATCTTGCGTCACTGCTGCCTCCTCTCTCCATCTTGTGCTGTCATCTTAAATCACATCACTTCTCATTTCCTTATCCTGCTTCCTGACACTTCTCTCATTTGTACAGTGCCTGTGCAGTGTCTTGTTATTTTGGACATTATAATCGTTATTACGTTACAGTGATTAGTCACAAAATGTAGAAAAAGTAGAAATTGCTAGTTAATGTAGTTAGTTAATTGTTTCTGTGCAACATCACAGGAGGAGATGCGATTACGACACCACCATGAAGCGGACGTTCTCTGTGCCGTCCAGCGACTTGATTGGGAATGGAAGGCACGTGAAGTTGGCTCTGGCATACGAGATCATCCAGCGGATGCCACGGCTACGGCAGCTGCTACGAACGTCGAGATACATGTACCTTCCATTCCAGTTGATGACGAGCTCCATCTGGTGCCGCTGTAGTGATTCTTCCTGTGCAAGCTACTGGCTGCCAGACAAGGACGTCGTCGTGATCAAGTCTTGTCAGTCTGTGAATCCTGATCTCGGTTGACAGCTGTGTACTGTATGCTGGACGTACCATACATCTTGTGATCGTAACAGTATTGAGTGTGTAGCATTCGAACATTCAGGTTTTGTTCTTGTTACTTTCCACATAGCTTCATGCATCGGTTTTTATGGTGTGGCGGTGATGCCGGACACACCTGTGCTATATGTTGCTGTCTGCTATGAACCTTGCTTAACTGTGTTGGCTATAAATGCTGATTTTGCTGCCCCCTGGTAAAGTGCATCAGACTGATTCATGGGATGGTTGGAATAGCCCAAGTCTCAGTAGCCATATCACTGTATGTTTGTCGTCACTCGCTATGCCGTATGCTTGATTTTTACTTACTTAGTGAGTTGCCTGCTGTGTTCCACTTAATCAAAATTCTCACCAGCTTTCATTTGGCTTTTAGAAGCTAGCATTTGGATGATGACTTAGAATACGCTTTGCATTTGTCACACACGCTGTGTTTAGTCAAGTAAGCTCTTCGTTTTGCTAGTCTTGCTTAACCTTTGTTGCACTGCCGTCTTGGGTACTTGTGCTGTGTTGTAAGGGCATTGGACACTGTTGCTTGTGAGTTGTAAGCAAAGCCTGTTGTGTCATACATTCTTTCATAGTTGATTTTGTAAATGTTTCTGAAATTTTTCCCAGAGATGATTGTGCTAGAAGCTTATGCTACCAAGCAGTGTTTTTGCAGTTCCCAATAGTCATTAACTACAGTAATACTTAGTAATAATTCATACTAAATATAATTTGTTTACTAGGTAAATGCTGCGTAGTGTGACTATATAATAAACATGTACAGAATAACTAACGAATGTTGGCTGTGGCCTGCTGTCCCACAATTGTAATGTCATAATAGGACAGCCCGAGTGCGCTAATTTCATCAAAGGACTTACATGCTTCGATGTTTGGCATCAGTCTTGTTGATAGGTTGTAGCCTGTTAAGATTCAGCCAATCACAGTATACAATAACTAAACGCTTAAGCTCACTGGACTATTTAACATTTGGCAACTGCAGGGTACATTGCCGCTCTATACCGAGACACTAACTTAACATTTAAATCGGCCCAGCTTGTACTGTGCATGAATGGGCATAGTTAACTTTAGCTGTATTTTGTGACACCATTTCTAATTGTCACTTCTGTACATTTCAGTTTGTGGTATTGTGGTATGACAGTCTAATATAATTCATCTCTAATCTCTCCATAATACGATGGCATTTTTCAGTAATTAATTAATTGATTAAAATCAACCAGTGTGTAAATTTGTTTCCTTAATAACTTTGTAAACTCACTTATACAAATAGACAAATATCTCAAATATCTGCATGCTTGTTCATTTCTGTGAGAATTTAAAAAGCGGGTTTATAAAATACCGCAAAACTTGTAATAAATGCTGAGTCTCAAATAAGTGCCAGATTCTTGCAGACACAGAGTTGTCCGAGTCTTTAGCTAATCAAAGAGATATAAACATAAAGGTTCAAATGACCTGGAATAAATAGCAGTAGTAAATGTAGGGGCTCGAAACCAGTGCTCTAATGGCATTTGCTGCCAGGTGTTTATTACAAGTTTTACGATTTGACACGACGTGGTATGTTTGACAATTGGACACAGTGACTGTTAGCACTGTAATTTTTGGCCAAGAAAGATTTTACTTGTGATTTTAGTGTTAATATCGTGTCCTTCGTTATGTAACCCACACATCTTATTTTGGGGACACTTGCTGTATGCCAACATTGAAGTTGCTCTGCAATGTCTTCTGTTGCTGTGTTTGTCTGTGCTTTGTCACTCGATATTGTGGCCATGTTGTGACGTCACGTCTGGTCACGTGAGCCAATAAACGGTCGGTCATTGTCTAAATTAATGCCACATAAATACCTAGCATTGTCGTGTTGCTGTTGTTGTCTTCGATAATTTTGTCTGTGTACATGCCGTTCTACTGTTTGATTTTGCTGAATTTATTTTTTAGAAGAAAAATTATATGTAAGTTTGTAATGGTGTATATGTTCGTTTATTAATTATGAGAGGTAACTAGACGTGCATACAACTATCATTGCTGCTGAAAGAGACGACGTAACGACAAAGATTCAGTCAGTGTTGTAACTGATCACTAATTTTTTGATTTAGATCAAAATCACAAATCTCCCATCAGAAAATGATTTCTAAATCAAATCAAAATC
>Ga0056131_1000185_pt1 | contig 13287 bp, 17 predicted proteins | sample WorMetLIZISLAND1_2_FD_67480 | JGI IMG/M metagenome (GOLD analysis project Ga0056131, IMG submission 67480) | Marine gutless worms symbiont microbial communities from Max Planck institute for Marine Microbiology, Germany - Olavius clavatus LIZARD... ...
GTATTAACCCTATAGTATTTTGGAAGGTTCTAGAAGAATTATGACATGTGTGAACAAACGTGGCCACATCATATTAAGGTTTTTTCGGCACTTCATTCTCACGTTTCGCCGACTATCACCTGTAGATCGCAGTCAGCTTGACACTGGGCAGGCGATGAGATGTTTTTATGGTCTAGATAAAATAATTTTTTAGCTCCTATAAAAAAGCAATATTTTGATTATTTTACAATCTGTTTATATATCGCTACTTTTAGTCTTGTACACAGGAAAAAATCGTACGAATAATATACTACTGAAATATGATGCGAATATCAAAGTACGTGTATGGGTCTGTTGCTGGGCCCCGGTTGAAGGTGCTCCCTTTAGCCCTGTCGTCAGTCCAAGTTGATGTGTCCGTATTCAAACTTAATACTCATTATTCATTATTATTAAAATATTTGAAAAACGTTCAAACTAGTACGGCTAGTGAATTACGTGTGACGTGAAATGTTGTAGCGACGCCAGAACCGGACGATGTCAATCACGGGAGACCGAGACCACCCAACGCGAACAACACAGAGCGCCGGCGGCGGCTACCTGAACACATCCAGATGAGACTGGAAATGAGGCGCGGAAGAAGAATCGACCTGAACTTGACCAGGTCACGAAAGGTCAACTTCAAGGTAGGCAGAGGCAGAGACGAAGACGACGTTCCAAGTGGACATAAAGTGTTCATCGGAGAGCGAGGTCGAGTCACCGCCTGGTCACCCTCTGATAATGAGGTGAATATTTTCAGTACTGCGTGTATACACAGGGTGGGCGAAAAAATAAGAAACCGGGTTTCACGATTTCATAACTCCGTCAAACATTGACCAATTTTCAAAATTAAACTGGCAGAATATGTTTAAGTAAAAATGTTATATATACGCTATAGACCAGACCTACAGATTCTCGTTCACCGCGCGTATAATGACATGATAAAGACGCTTCATATCACGCATTAAATAAATGAAATAATGTATTAACAGTTCGTAATTGTTAATCAGTGCCACTAACATGTGGACATATTGCATTGTCTATAGACGTTTGAGGTGTATGAAGACAGAAGGAACGATGCTTCTATGGTTGTCGTCAACAGCACGAAAAACGGCCGCGATAGACAACGTTACGTACGTCAATTTTACCAACTTTCAAATATGTAGAGCGGTCCGCAAAAATAAGTCACCAGATGTTGTTATAACCACAGTTTTTTCAGTTAGAAAAAAATAATAACGATAATGATAACGAGTTTCGTTATCGTAGAGCGGTTTAATTCTCTTCAGTCTTGCTGCATGGCAGTTTTGTGTTGAGGACCAGCCGGACTGATGTTCTTCTCAAATTTTTGAAACACCCGGCACTATGTCCTCGGTTTTAATAATGATGATGATGATGATGATGATGATGATAATAATAATAATGATAATAATGATAATGATAACATGTGCAGATGGGCTGTGTGAGAATTGATGGGGTCATGTACTCGCTGCGTCCATACAAACGCGGTGCATTCAGTCGGATGCCGTACCCTGCAGCTGTCGAATACCTTGACTTTGGCACTGACTCTTACAGACTCACACCAGTCGAGCTACGTCTCAAGTTCGACGACGAACAGCAGCATACGCTCACCGGTAAGTCTTGTTCTACAGGATGTCGCGTAAAACAGCTCTCGATGCAAATTTAAAGCATCAACTGTAAACACGTTCAACAACGGACTTGACAATTTTTTTGTCGTTTTCACAAAATCTGCACATTAATTACAAAGATTTTTAATTGTTTAGTTGCCACCAGATGGCGTCAGTTTCTATTTGTTATTGTAATAATTTAATCCAACTACAGTCTAATTTAGGTGAATTTATATATTTTAGCATAGGCCTATTTATGGACATAAAACTGCAGTTTTTGTTTGTTATAAATATAGCTGAATTAAATTTAAGAAGGCTTAACCAAATTTACAAAACGACGAAGCGAGTTCGTGAGTTCTGTGTAATTACTTGAAGTAGGCTAACCCACCTAAATAGGCTAACCACATTACGTAAACGTTACGGGCGGACGGACGGATAGATGGACGGAGAGACAACATAGCGTAGCATATACCACGCTAACGACAAAATGGAAAAGCATAGACTCAGACTCGAAGTTAACGTCACTTTTGTCGTTGCAGGTCAGCCACCAGTCAAGTCAAAGTCAACAGTAATGGCGCATCTGAATAACGAATAATCGTTTACAGTTTTTAAATTTAATTTCGCATGTTGGCAGATACTGTGAGGTAAATAAGTCAAACTAGAGCCGAAACTGTCTGTTGTTATGTAGGTCGGCCACACAGACGGGTCACTCCAACAACCAGACGACCAACAGGTTAGTAAACAACTCTCGCCTTATGTAGAGATGATATGCATGCTAAAATTAATAATAGAGTTAATAGACTGTTAAGTTTCAGAATGAATGCAGTGATTAGTGAAAAGTAATTGGAGCTAAGTGAAAGAGGGGGTTACACTTAATAATGCACCGGACTATCGGACTAACAGGCTATATCGGATCCCTAGCTCTAACCCTAACCCTAGTCCGTTCGTCCGTTTAGCCCGATAGTGTGGTAGCCCGTTACCGTTAGTCCGATAGTCGGAATTCGGCGTCCGATGCGTTAAAACAGCGTTATGCCTATTAAGTATAACCATGGAAGAGATGGAGAGTGAATGTATGGTGGGTGATGTTGTCTGCTGATGCAGGGAGAAAAATGCGAGAAAATGAAGCAACACAACAACGAACGAAACGGGAAACGACGATACAGGAAAACAGCGTTGAAGTGCTGATGGTGCTAGATTACTCAATCTATTACAGGTAAGGCACAACACCTGTGTACGCTACACAGCCTATGTCATCATCACCATCATCATCATCATCATAATCATTATCAAAGTCTGTGTCTTGTTGACGGCATTCATTCATTCATTCACTCATAGCAACAGCTGATACAATTTTATTTCTCTGTATTCTGGACGGCTATTCCGCTGACAGTGTATAAATCACGCCATTCTTCAATGTTCTCAGTTTATCAGTTGTGAGTTCACGTCGTCTGGTTGTGCAACGTACCAGTGTAAGTTGATTATAAAAATAATCTTATCGGTTTTAATCAGATACGATTTTAGTACATGTCTTAGATGTCTAGGATATTTATCTCTGTGTAGCTGGTATGATATGCGGCTGTCCCTGCAATTTCGACATTGCTTTATCGGTTTAATAACACTTAATCGTTGCGACATCTAACCGCAGCGACAGATAACTGGGTGCCATTACCGAGCGACACATCGCGCGAACAGTCGTCCACGTGTCCAGCACCATAAATTAATTTACCTGATACTACTTTATTATTATGCACAATATCATGAGCACTACGTGAACAGTATATACAATAACTAATTTTGTGTTGAGTTTGTTGGGAATAATAGCTTGTCAGAAATTGTCAACATGGTCACTGTGTCTGTGCTATTTCATTAATACCCCCGATTAAACGTCGCCCGATTAGATCTAAGTGTCGCCCGGTTATCTGTCGCTGCGGTTCGCTGCGATTAACTGTCGTACGGTGAACTGTCGCCATTTAACTGTCACCGCTTTATCCTTGGGATATTTTGATTTTTTGACTATTTGACTTTGAGATTTAACGTATTCGCCGAGTAAACTGACAGACCGACAGGCAGACGGAGAGCAGCATAACCTCATAGAGAGGAACTGCATGACCAGTTAGGTATAATTTTAACGAATGACACAGTTAGCAGTTAGCACTGTTTTCTACTGATGCGCAGCTGGTACATATCAAGCTCGGAGACCACGACGTCAGAGAAGAGACAGGACGCTATAAAGAACATCATCTACTACTACACGAATATTATCAACGGGGTAAGTAGTACAGCGGCAATCAGTGCTCCGAGTTTGTTGCGAATTGTTAAGTATAACGAGCCTAAAGTAGGCCTAAGTTGTCTGATCTGTTGCAATATTGTGCGTTTTGCCTATTAACGTACGTCGTGTATAGGCCTACTTCAACGTCTCGGTCATTGCCATGTGCAAAGAACCGTTCTTCAGAAGATTTAATTTCGATCGTGTTTATTTGCTTTCGTAATACAAGGGTTCTTCGTTTCGTTAGATTGGTATTTCGAAAGCATACAGCAAAACTTGCCAGTAAGTGTTCGATAACATAAAAGTTCAGGTCTCAAATTTATTGGTCTAATGAAATAAAAACAATATCGTGCAGACTGCAGAAGGAGCATTCTGTTTAAAGGCCTTCTTGACTTCACCATTATATTATTGCGCACGATTGACTAGTTAATATTTTATAAAAGTGAATCATTCGTAATATATTTAATATTTAATATTTTTAATTTTCGGTTCTTTCAGTGCTGTGACGCTGGTTACAAGAAGGACATCGAGCCTGTAAAAACCTGCTACAACAGTTCACAAAGGTTCTTCGTTGAGAAGGAGTAATTACAAAACAATAGGCCGATTAGACAGAAATGTGAAGTAGTGGCAGACATAATTGTTATCTCTCGTTTTTTTTCCATCAGTTCAAAAAACTGAAGATGTAGGCTTATTAACCGCAAATAAGCCATTAATATTTCCATGTGCTTGTACAAACTGGTCGTAGTCAACAGTGTACGGTATACATGGTGATTATTGAAGCTGTGCTGTGTTGCAGGTGAACATGCGATATTCGTCCATTAACGAAAGCGACTTTTCAATTTCTGTCAATGTTGTTGGATTCTACATCGCTAAGGTCAGTTGTTTTTGTATTGATTGCCTTACTGGACAACCTAAGGCGCCAGTCCAAAGGCAAATCACTATTTAACATGAAATTACATATTTATAGGTCTACAACCGGACTAAACGAACCGAATTTTTGCGGTGATCCCAGGTTGCGCCCTATGTCATTCAGGCCTATTTAGCTAGAATTGTGTGATTTATTTATTAATGCGAAGTTTTGATGCTAAGATTAATTTCTCACCTGCTGCTTTATAATTTCTACAAATTAAGGTACGTATAAACCAAGTGGTGGCTTACAAAAGTTGCAAATACATGTTGGCCAGTGGCCACTTCTATGCTGAAGAATTCCAGAGAGAAAGACATTGGGTGATAAGGGTTTAACTCATAGGGCTGCTTATCATGGGCTTGAGGAATAAGCTCCTCACTAATTTTGGGCGACTGACAGCTGTAGGTTTGAATAGTGAATAACTGAATATGTTGCAGTTTTTCTCGGTATTCTTCACTGCGCGTGATCTTAGGCCTTAATCAGTGCTGCCCAACCTGTGCCATTATAAGTGTGTTATTGAAGCGACTGCGAGCCTGATCACTGATCTGATCGCCATAGCTGAGCTCACAATCACAAATGAATAACACCGCAAAGTACATTGTCATATTTTGTCCGGTTTGTTTACTGCAGACGCCTAGTGATGCTCCGTGGACCGAATCGTCTGATATCAAAGTGGATGACTCGAACGTACTCGGATACGTGGCGCTGACGAGATTCGAACAGTGGGCGAAAGATGTCGCGCCGACTATATATGCCGAGTTCGATCAGGCAACTCTCTTCTCAGGGTCTGTACATTACATCTGTCACTCGGACCACCCACATACACGACTGCAGTGTAGAGTTGTTTGGTTTAATCACAACGTTACTGAAGTTTTTCATAGATCTATGGAGTCTCTGTTATGTTGATTAATGTTACACAATAATGATAATAATAATAATAATAATAACAGCGGCGTAAGTTGTAATACAAATGTACCTGCATGGAATCGCTGTTGTAGTCGTATAGTTAAATGCAATTAATCTAGTTGGTCCAACGTTTGCATGTTCATACCAACACTACCGCCATCTTTGGTCGTTTTTTAAAGTATTTTTCTCACTTGTAGCTTGTTAAAACATTATGGCGACGACGCGCTATATAATTCGATATTTTACTTACTTACACTTACTGTTTACTTATGAGCACAAACTTCTTACCGCTGTGGTCAGAAAATCAAACACGTTTGCTGCATTGCACTGACATTGCTTCTTGTTCTTTAGATGTCAGCTGATATTGAACTGTCATTTGAAACTGATTTATTTATCGCAATATTCTAGTTTTAGTGAGTTAATTATAATACGCCAGAACCCTTGCGTCTATCTTACTGGAAAAGTGACAACAGTGATAACATTTTTCTTACCGTATTGCAGGTATTCGTTCTTCCGGTACGCCGCTGAAAACGACCCGACAAAGTTGTATTTCTCAGGTGCGTTTCCACAGCTAAGTAGACTAGTTGTCATGGACAGTATTGCCATTTAACTTGTTGTCTTGTCATAAAGAACAAATAATACCGGTAGGCTCCATTCTGCATTTTGTTTCAATATTTGTAATGATTATTACTGTGTTAGGTCTGGCTAACATAGCGGGCGCCTGTGACAGCGCGCGTCGGACAGCCATCAACCACGAGAGTGGCGAATACGCCAGTATCCAGACCGCTGCACACGAACTGGGTCACAAGTCAGTAATATTTCTTCTTCTTATTATTTTTATTGTAATCACTGTCCACGTTCCTTTCATTTTCTGAATTGTCTTGCCCGTGTCGTGTTGTCCGCGTCGTTCTTAACGCCGCCAAAGGGAAAAGGTTGTGTTTTTGCCAATATAAATATAGACTAGCCTAAATGCAAGCGGCTCTCAAAAGAACACGAATGTGTTAGTGATGAGTTTAAAAGTTTACTTATTTATGTTGTACGTGTGTATTGGCTGTGACAGTCTGGCAGCACATCATGACGGTTACGGCAACGTCTGCAACCGAGATAACCAATACATCATGGCGTCGGCACCACAACGTCTCACCAACGACACTTTCAACAACGCCTTCGTTTTCTCCAGATGCTCCATTCAATACTTCCGCAACTACATTGCCGATCTTACCTCGTACGTACACTGTTAGGCCTATTCATCATGCAACTTTATGATGATTATTAAGGCGTTCAGTGATTTTCGATCTGTCAAAAACGTCGGGCGAATTAAGCATGGGGTGGACGTGGTTGCGGCCCCAGGCCCACAGCTCAGATAAGCCCCCCAAAATAAGTGATATATTTTTTTACTAATTTTTAACTTAAATTTAAACAAACTGTCGGTTGTATGTTCGTCAGAAGGGCCGGATAACGCACCAAAATACTCATTTTGAGACCAAATAATTTTTAAAAACATTCTGGGGAGGGGCACTGCCGTCTCCCCAGACCCAGCCCAGCCTCAATAGGGAGTGGCCTCCCCATATCCACCCCATACTTTCGGCTCCTCCATTATCAGCACCAGGCCCACAGAAACCTTAATACGCCCCTGAAAAAAACGTCTTCAGTAAGGCGGTATTTTCGCGGTCGCCGTGGGTACGAGTATTAAGTCATGTGTTAGTGGCCCGATAAAGCATCCAACGGATCATGCCCAGAATTGACATTGGTTTAGCCATCTGCGGACTGTGTCTCTTAGTTGGCACGTCTGGATTGCTAAGCTGTTCAAGCGCAGCAGCAAGAGAATGAGTGAGTAAACTGCGTGACAAGATCGTCAATAACTATATTCGGGAGCACACTGGTACTGTGGTGATGTATGCGCTGCAGACGTATTATCGCCGTACTGATTTCTGCTGTTTTCGTTGAGTGATCTATGTACATGTATAGCGCCGGTTTAAGCTGCTACGTTTTTATAATGAAAGGGCTTCGACGTAGGGAGAAACGAGATATTTATAGAGATGTGGTGTATATCAATTTAACTGTGAATCCATATTACTGTTGATTGATACAGGAGAGACAGCAACTGTATGCTGAACTCGCCAACTGATGTAGGAATGAACATCACTGACTATCCAGGACAACGCTACAACGCCGATAAACAATGTCAGATCATCTATGGTCCAGAGTCCTTCTATTGCGCCGTGAGTTCGGCTATTCCGCTCCTTCAAGAACACCAGTCTTTTCAGTATCGCCATAACTTTGTCTAATGTCATCGATTTTCATAACTTTTGCACTTTACACTGTCAGTCACACTACATGCATTCTGTCAAGATACGTAACGTTACTCACATTCCGTGCACAAGTCCACAACGCAGCACCTGCGCAGCACGTATACACACATAAATTTAATACAAACATTGTTGCTGTTGTTGCTGTCGAAAGGGTGGTTCGAGAGACCGAAGTATCTGCCGAGAGATGAAGTGCTGGGTTGCTGAGCTTGGTATGTGTTACGCCGGCGTCGAGCAGCGGGCCTTCGAAGGAACGACTTGTGGCAATCAGGCGTGGTGCATTGTGGGAAGCTGCATCTCCAGCGTCAGAGCACCTGAAGCTCCAGGTTAGTGGTGGTGGTTATAAGTTACAACGTCTATCATGCAGCTGCTGGCTTGACGCGCAACTATACGACAGAACCACAAGTCACACTACATGCTGTATACGCCAAATACTATTTAACGTATACCATTAATCCGCTTATTGTTAATTTGTTCGTATGTTCTGCCTCTTACTAAAAAGATGCTCCATAACTGTTACGTTTTGATTATTTTTACTAACAGAGCAGGACTGTGTCAAGTGCATGTGCACCAGCATCACTTCTATCCAATCAGCTCCCCAGATGGACAATTATTGAATGCCAGCTGTTGCAAATGCATTATTATTATCATCATCATTATTATTATGCGATTTTAACGCACTTTTTAAGCAAAAGTTGAAACGTCTTCTACATTTGTTGATAATAGGGCGTGTCAGTTATAAATGTTTTTTATCATTTGAGTTAAATATTAATGGTGGTCGTAAACGCTGATTGGTTGCGATACATCGACCCTTCTCTGATGCGGACTCTAACCAACCTCCGTATCTTTATTGATGACTGATGAGACTGCTGCTGTGTGCGCTGTTAGAGAGCTGTGTATACGGCGACTATCGCGGTCTGTTTGAGGTGGGCGCGACGAGACCTCTCACCTGCGCTGAGATCGGGCTTCAGCAGCCATGGCGTTGCTATGACAACAGTTACGCCACCGACTGTTGTCAGACATGCGTTAACATACGCGACACGTCACTTCCTGCCGGTGAGTTTTATAGCAAGTTTAATATTATTGCTTTAACTACTTCCATTATCACAGCTGAAAATTAATGGAAATGTAAAGGGCCTAAAGGCAGGCATGCAGGATCTTTGGTCATGTAGTCATAGACTACAATTTAACTCACATGCATCATCTGCACTGAAACTCGATAACAGACAGTCACCTAAGAATTTCAAAAATGTAGAATATGTTGTTTTGTTTCTATGCTTTCCTGTTACTTCACTTGTGTCATACAAGCAACTGGCCTGCAGTTACACAAAATCTGACAGTAGTAGTAGATCTTCGGTGCTTCACCGTTATTGATTGGAGAAAGAATGGACAAAACCTGCTGCATTAATATTGTAAGATTGTGCGTTTGTCACTTTCACATATTAAAGGCTACTTGCAACAATCCTCAAGGGTTCTCCCTTATGACTTGGATCAACTCCGGAAAGGTACTCCCGTTAAACAAAAGCCGAAATTGATATAGCAGTAAACCTAGTGTGTAATATGTTGTGTATCGGGGGTTTGCATTGCCAGTGGTTGATGATGTGCGATTGACAGGATGTGAGTACGGCGACCATGACGTCAACTACTGCTCATCTCAGGTACAACGTCGTGATTGCTATGACGCCAACATGCGACAGACGTGCTGCGCTAAGTGCGCTGCTGAGCGTGATCCACACGCTGCCGCTGACTGCCAGTACGGAGACAAAGCTTCGTGGTGTCAGAACCCGTCACAGTTCCAGCCGAGTCAATGCTACACGTCAACGAATGCTACCTGCTGTGAGACATGCGCTACCTACCGCACTGGACCACCAGGTAGGCCTAGGCTTCACCTTCTTTATATATAAACCATTTCTCTTCAAGCGAAGTTAAAATCTGTCAAAATCTAAAGGAAGGAATGCGGCAAAAGTGTTAGAAAACAAGATATGGTCTAGATTTAATTCCTTATTGCATAGCCAAAAGTAATAGACCTGTTTGTTTTATGTATTGTTATTCTATTTCTTGAATGTTTTCACTGTTATGCAATTATTATTGATTGTTTGTTAACTTGGGTTTGATATCTTGTATTTTTCAACCGATGGTTCCATTAATGAATCACTTACTTACTTACTTACTTAAAACTCAACTGTCAAACGCCAACGTTAATGAGCTCAGTTCCAAGTCACTGCGCCACTGGTCACTACAGTGGTCAGTGGCGCCACTGGTCACTAGTGGTCAGTGGCGCCACTGGTCACTAGTGGTCAGTGGCGCAATGACTTGGAGCTGAGCCCATTGACGTTCGCGTTTGACGGTTTGACAGTTGAGTTTTGCCGTATTCCTTTAGATTTTGACAGATTTTAACTTCGCGTGAAGAGAAATGGTTTTGCCCCGGTAGCGGTATGTCAAGAAAAGGCAAGGAAACGCCTGAAAAGTTGGTATCATATTGTAACATATATATGTTGGTGTGTTGCTGAAGGCTGCGAGTATGGAGATCGAGCTTCTTGGTGCGCTCAGTTCACTGAATTAGATTGTTCATTACCCGATCAACGCTACCAATGCTGCTCAACGTGTGCCAGCCGCATGACGTCTACTTCTACCACAACAACAACCCCATCCACTACTACCATGTCCGTGTATTCGTCGACAGCAGACAACACGGTCAATCAGTGTCCACTTGGCGATCAATCGTCCACCTGCTCAACGATGCCTTCCTCAGATTGCTATCATTACTCGGATGTCTGCTGTAGAACGTGCCGTAACTACAACACTGGCGTGTTAGGTAAGCTCAGTTTTATGTCGTGATTTCCACACGAACTAACTAGCTATAGATGGCCAGCACAGATGGGCTATAGGCCTAACTGGCAGCCTGTCATTACATGTGTATACATTTTTGGCATTTTTGCGTTCAACTGGCAACAAACTGGGTGCCTGGTAATGGCCGTCTGGGTCCATTTTAATGATACTGTAATAATTGTATAGTAAGGCATTAACGGAGTTTCGTCCTGCTTATACTTTCTCAGCAGCGTCCGGACCTGCTGGTACAAATGTCTTGCTGTAATAACCCGCTAACGGTTTTCACAAGGAGAATTTTGACAAACCGCGCCTAACGTACGTAAGATAGACAGGGCAAACTGACAACATTTGTACAAAATAAGATGAAAGGACATTGCAGTATGGTAGGTTTTGTAGTATTGGCATTGCATTGGCGGCGGTTGAAGTTATTAAGTAAGTAAGTAAGAACATTTCGAGAGGCGCAATTTAAACAAATAGTTACAATACGCAACTTTATTCGTCAAATGCCGCGATCTCAACGCCCAAACAAATATGTATTTAGCAACTGCTTACACTGTTCATGTCCGTTTGCGTAAGACCAGCTAGAAGGCTGTTTCAGAAAGTCATCAAAGTTGATGTGTGACTGACAGGTTGTGAATACGGTGACCGTGACGTCAGCTACTGTTCACAGATCCCACGTGTTGACTGCTATGACTCCAACATCCAAAAGACTTGCTGTGTCAGGTGCGCCGCCGAGCGTGATTCAGACGCGCCAGCTGACTGCCAGTTTGGAGACAAGGCATCCTGGTGTCATCCGTCACAGTTAGAGCCACACAGTTGTTACTCATCAGCAAGCACATGCTGTGAGACGTGTGCCACCTACCACACTGGACCACCCGGTAAGCCACTGCATGTCCGCTTTCACCACTCAGCACAGGCGTTTTGTGAAACAGTTGTGGAAATGCACGCTTGTTTTTTGTTGTCAGTACATGACTATCTTTATTTACCATATTTACCATGCAGTCCCCAGTCCCCTGCAGTCTGGACTAATTCCGAAAAGTACAGGCAGACCGGTTAAACCAAAACCAAAACTAGAAGTAAATTACTTCAAGTTCAATTACTTGTACGAGCTATGGCGGATAGCAAGTACAATAAACAGACCAGGTGGTTGAAAACGTGACGTGAAAAGTAGTTTAAAGTACTGTCAACTTAACAGTATAAATTTTTCAATTTATCTCGCAAAAAATCGACTGCAGTAGGCTAGTTGCTCATTGTTATCCTGGCCTCGCCGTCTCGAGTCCGGTCACACGTACCAAGAAGTAAGTAAAGCAGACTTTAAGGATGTCTGACAATAGATGTACTGTACTGTACCGTAGTTTTATCTACACCCGTAATGGCTTGTCCTTGACATAATGTCGCCGTCGACTTTTTATCGCCAGCACGGGCTACAGAAAGTCGATTTCGACTTTGTCGACAGCGAAAAAAGTCGACAGCGACATTTTGTCGACTGCGACGCAAGTGCGGACGAGATTTCACGGGTGTCTGTTTACCCTCCTTCACCTCCGGCAATCTCGAACTATAAACATGCCCCTGGCAGCTTCATGTGGTTTTGGGACAGGACAACAATAGAGGGAAGGAGATGAGGGATGCATGCCACCTCTTTGCTTTATCTCCCATATAATCGTGGACAAAAGCCTGGACAGGTGCTTGTTATATATGTAGGCTGTGAATACGGTGACCGAGCGTCATGGTGTTCGACGTACGCTGACCTCGACTGTTCAGTGGATCATCAGCGCGAGCAATGCTGCAGCACTTGTGCACAGCGCACCGACCAGCCTTCTACACCTGGCGGCGGGTCATGTCCTCTCGGCGACGGAGCAACTTTCTGCAGCACGATGCCAGCAATGGACTGCTATTACTACTCCGACCTCTGCTGTGAAACTTGTCCAACGCACCATACTGGCATCGACGGTAACGAAATGTGTATTGTGTGTCTTTATCTTCGTCTTAACAATAAGCTCTCTCAAAAGGTTCTTCCGACAAAACCTGGACCTTGAAAAACTGGCCAGTTGAAAACCGAAAGTATAGTAGCAGAAGTTCTGTAGTTACAGATAGTTATTTTTTACTGTGAACTATCTTACTGGAGTGGACTGTGGATACACATTTAGCAGGCTGCATGATTTTACAACATAATACCGAGATCTTAGGTCATTTTTATCTCTCGCATAATATGACTTGTATGTTATATTTTTATCTGTTGGCCACGCGATGTAGACCAAGCTGGTTAGTTTTGTGACAAACAGTTGTTGGCGCGCTATATATTTTCAGGTACATTTTTACAGCGCGTCAGCATAGCTCTAGCTATGCAAAGCGCTGTATTAGCTATGATAGATTCTGTCTGACCGTCTGACCGTCTGACCGTCTGACCGTCTGACCGTCCGACCGTCCGTC